>ERZ779896.169-NODE-169-length-99387-cov-9.932600_pt1 | contig 99387 bp, 120 predicted proteins | sample MGYA00511067_ERZ779896 | MGnify/ENA primary metagenome ERZ779896 (study PRJEB29588, sample SAMEA2161597) | human gut metagenome | biome: human gut; feature: human-associated habitat; material: faeces | place: Denmark | collected 2008/2010 ... | reverse complement strand
CCCCCGCCGCCTAATTCTGTCCATTGAGCAGTAGTTCCGTTCGTCGAGCCGGAGAAAGTACCAACGCGATTCGCCATTACAAGTATAACGGTGGTAACAATAGTGCCGTAAACATGTTTAAGGACGATAAATTCAATTTTTGGTGCCCTATCGAGCCCATAAAGAAGGCTACCGACGAGGAAACAGGCGAACCTGTTATGCGCATCGGCGGTATCGCTTCAACCGTCGATCAGGATGCTGACGGCGAAACACTCGATCCGTCAGGCTTCGACATCCAGCCCTTGAAGGAGTCGGGAATGGTCAACTGGCACCATCAGGCCAAGAACTCGCCTGCAGCAATCATCGGCGAACCGTCAAAAGTAGAACTGCGTCCCGAGGGTCTTTGGATCGAGAGTGATTTGTACGCTTCGTCGCCTATGGCTAATGAGGTATATGAGTTAGCCAAAACTCTCGAAGAAAACAGCAAGACACGCCGCTTGGGATATTCCATCGAAGGCAAGGTTATAAAACGTGCTTCCAACGACAAGAAATCACCCTTATACAACAAGATCGTGAAGGCGGTGATTACAGGCGTTGCTGTAACACACATGCCGAAGAACCCTCACACGTTCGTCAACATCATCAAAGGTCAGGTTGACGCCGATGGTATTGAGGTAGATTTGGAAGAAGAGGACGATAACGCCGAAGAGCGTGGCGGCAAGACCGAAAAGAAGGCTTTAACTACCGAATCCGGCGCAGCGCTTATGCCTGAATCCGTAGACGGTCAACCGAAGAAAACGTTTTCAAAATCTTCCGTCATGGAATGTATCTTCCGCGACATTCCAAATATTACAATACCGAACGCCCAAGAATTGTATACTTTAATCAAAAATATATCGGTTATGAACAAACGCAAATTCATCACTTCCGAGGACATCGAGAAGGCATATGACGCTCTGGGGCTTGCTCCTGAGAAGAAAGCCGACAATGCCGAGGACGTGCAGAAGGGCGATGACGCTGACGGCCAGATGGGGAAGGAAGACGAAACCCACGACGACGAACCGCGTCACAACGCCGCTAACGCAAAGAACGCCGTTGCAGGCAAGAAGGAGGAATCTGAGGAAGAGACCGAGGAGGACGACGAAGGTTTCGAGCAGTGCGACAAGAACGGTGCTAAGATGAAGAAGGGCGAGTCGAACGACATTCTGAAGGCTATTCAGAGCGTTGGTGACGACTTCAAGACCTACATCCGCGCTACTGCCGTACTGGTGAACGATCTTCGTCAGAAGCGTGCTGAGGACTCCAAGCGTATCGCCGAACTGGAGAACATCATCAAGGGTCAGTCCGACACCATCAGTGAGTTCTCCGACAAACTGGAACGCTACGGCAACGACGTACCGCGCCCCAAATCGCTGCGGTCGGCTGCGGTAGTAGACCGCGCCTTCGCCAAGGCCAAACCCGAAGGCGACATCGAGAAGGGCGGCGCCAACCGTATCTCGTTCGTCGAGAACCCTGCTGCCGTGAAGGAACTCCTGGACCAGGCGTCGTTCGCCAAGGGATACGACAAGGAGTATGGCGACGCGCTGCTGGCGTTTGAGGCTCGCCCCGAGGACGGACTCCCCAGCAACATTATCGCCCGCCTCAAGGCTGAGACCGGGTACGAGGTAGTGAAATAACACCCAAACAATTTCCATAACATAATCAATTCCAATCATGGACAAACTTTCTATCAATCTCGCCGACTATGGGCTCAACTCGCGTGGTGCTCAGTACGGCTCGTCCACTCAGGAAGAGGTTGCTCAGCTGAACAAAGCCCTCGAAGCCACCGACATCACGGGTCGTCAGACGACGAACCTGACCGATGCGTCGGGTGCGCCGCTGAAGGTTGAGTCGCTGGAGCGCACTCTGAAGCACCTGACCTTCCGCGAGAGCGACATCGTTCTGTGGAAGAACATGCCGAAAAAGGCCGCCTACAACACCGTTGAGGAGTACAACCAGTTGGCATCGTACGGTGCTGACCGCGGTGGCTTCACCAACGAAGGCGAACTCCCCGACGAGGAGGACTCGATCTACATCCGTCGGGCTCAGCTGGTGAAATACCTCGGTGTCACCAAGTCTGTTACGCACCAAATGACCCTCGTCAACACGATGGTGGGCAACATCATGGAGCGCACCATCAAGGACGGTACGCTGTGGATTCTCCGCAAGCTGAACAAGTCGCTGTACACCGGCAACTCGGACATCATCCCGCAGGAGTTCAACGGCATTCTGTCGCAGCAGCTGCAGTCTGACGCATGGAGCGGGCTGGACGCTTACCTCAACTCCGAGAACGTCATCGACCTGCGCGGTCGCGGCCTGACGGAGGACCCCATCGAGAGCGCCGCCAACTCGATCGTCGAGAACTACGGTCTCGGCACGGAACTGTACGCTCCCCCCGCCGTTCTGTCCGACTTCGTCAAAACGTTCTACGGCAACAAGTTCATCCAGCCCAACACCGCCCAGACCAGCGCTGGTATCATGGGTCAGCGCGTTCAGGCGTTCGACTCGCAGTTCGGCCGCATCGGCCTGAATTACGACGTCTTCTTCAAGAAGGCTCCGTTCAAGAAGGCTGGTGCCCAATCGACGCATCCCAAGTCGCCCGCCGCTCCCGTATGGGACGCCGATGCTCCGGCTACGGTTGTGGCTGACGTGACCACGTCGAAATTCAACTCGGAGGACGCTGGCAACTACATCTACGCCGTTGCCGCCATCAACCGTCACGGCGAGTCGTCGCTGGTTGTGAACGAGACTCCGGTTGCCGTTACCGCTGGCGCGGTCGTTGACCTCAAGTTCTCGATCGTGGACAACGCTCACCCCGCAACGGGCTACCGCATCTACCGTTCGAAGAAGGGCGGCACCAAGGACAGCCCGCTGTACCCGATCTTCGACATCTCGGTGGCTCAGCTGAAACTGGGCTACGCAGGTGCTGCCGGCGACCTGTGCCGCGACAACAACTATTTCCTGCCCGACTGCGACCAGGCCTTCCTGGTACAGTTCGACAACGAGGTGATCGAGTTCGCTCAGCTGGCCCCGCTGATGAAGATGGACCTGGCGATCCTGTCGCCTGCGTACCGCTTCATGGTGCTGCTGTACGGTACGCCGTTCCTCTACGCGCCGAAGAAACTGGTTCGTCTGATCAACATCGGACGCGCCGCCAACTAACGCAACAATCGTTCAACCGAGAAGCAGGGGTGGGGGTTGCCCCGTCCCTGCTTTCTCTTTAATCGAAAACAAATCATGAAACTGAAAACTAACAACACTGCCCTGCACGGCTCCCGTTTAACGGTTCCCATTGATGGCACCATCCAGATCGACCGCAACGGTGAGATCAACGTATCTGAAGCCTGCGCCGCTCAACTGCTGACGCTCCCTGACTGGATCGCCGTCAGCAAGGAAGCCCCCAAGAAAGAAGCCCCCGCCGCTGACCCCGAAGGCGCTGATTCGGACGCTGAGGTGATCGCTGCTATCCGCAGTATGTCGCTGGAGGAAATGCTGGCTGCCGCTACCGAGGCCGGGTATCCCGCTGAGGAGTACAGCAAGTACAAGAAGAATCCCAAACTCATGGCTGCGTACCTCGTCAAGAAATACAAGGCCGCTTCTGAGGCCGCAAAGGGCGAAGACGAGTAGTTACCTCGTCGCGTGATTACGACTCGCAAAACAGACCAAAATGACTCTTCAATTAGACATCCTCTATAACAAGAACGAGGGCCTCGTGATCAGCCCTTCGGAGTTGACTGAAAACTACCTTTTCGGCATTCCGATGTGCTCGCCCGACGGCCAGCGTGTTTCAGAGTCTTCGATCAAGACTCAAATCCGGGTCGCACAGACCAAGGTTGAAAACCTGCTTTCAGTGAAACTCAAGAAGCAGGTTATTGAGGAAAGCCGCGATTACATTCGCGAAGAGTGGAACAACTGGGGCTTCGTCCGTGCGATGTACCCCGTTGTTTGTATCAAGTCGCTTTGCGGGTTCATCAACTCTGTAATGCAGACCCGCTACCCCGCCGAGTGGCTTTCTATCAAGAAAATAGCTTCGGTGGCCGTTTACCGTAACATATCGTTGATCCCCAACTCCGGAAGCGGAAAAGGGGCTATCATGACGCAGAACTCGTACGTGTATAACGGCATCGCACCGAACTTGGGGTGGTTTGGTCAAAAGTACATACCCAACTACTGGCGGCTGAAATACGTAACTGGCTGGGACGAAATACCTGCCGACTTGTTGGATTTTATCTCCAAGTTGGCGTCGTTGAACGTCCTGGCGGTTTTGGGTGATGTACTATACGGCGTGGGCATGTCGTCAGTGAGTATTTCACTGGACGGTGTGTCGCAAAACACGCCGTTGACACGTTCGGCACAGGGCGGCCTGTTCGGTGGCCGCATCAAACAATACCTTGACGAACTGAATCAACAATTACCGAACCTTAAAAACCAGTACCGCGGTATCGCGTTTGATGTATTATAATGGCCAAGAAACAACCCATATTGAGTGCCTCAATAGTAGAAACTCCGCCCGTGAGCCTGACCCCCGCGCAACCGGGGCGTCCGGCCGTGGGGTGGGACGTCGGGCGTTTCGAACGTCTGATCTACGACCAGGGGTATGACGCCTACATCGACCGCGCTATGCGCTGCCCGTGTGTAGACAAGACCAGCGGTCAGGCCTCTTCAACGTGCCAAAACTGCTACGGGCGCGGATGGTTCTTCGTCAACAGGCGTGAAACACGTCTCATAGCCCAGACCATGAGCAACCGCCGCAAGTACGAAGAGTGGAGTGAACTCAACATCGGTACGGCGGCTATTACGGCTCGTGCTGTTGACCGCATGGGCTTCATGGATCGCGTGGTGCTGCTGGACTTGGAGGGGTATTTCTCTGAGATACTGCGGCCGACCATTTACCGCAACCAGCTGTTCGCATATCCGGTGTACGAGCCGTTGGAGGTCACCGACATCTTCCTTCACGTGGCTGACGGCGAACCGCTCCGGCCGCTTACTACGGCTGACTATCAGTTGGACAAAAATAGGGTCATTTTCAACAAGGAACTCATCCACCAGGTAGAAAGTAACGATCCTAACGCAAAGTCCGGCAATTTGACCGTTTCTATTCGCTACAAGCACTATCCCGTATATCACATCATCGACGTTGACCGCGAACTCATGCAAGTACGCGAGGGAAAGCCTTGCGCCGCCCGGCGCGAAGCACTTACAGCTATGCCGGTGAAGGTCGTTGGACGTAAGGCGGAATATGTCTTCCCGCCAATGAGGTACGGCGATGTGCCCTACAATAACACCGTTGAGTGATGCCGCGCCCCATCAACATAGACGTTAGCGGCTTGGGAGCCCAATTTGGATTGAGCCAAGCCCAGATAGACGACCTCACAGAACGCTGTGTTCAAGCCGTCACGGTAGCCGTTTATGCCAACTGGGAAGCGTTAGCCAAACAGGGTCTCAACTCAACACGCCCCGAATACCTCCAAAATCTCAACATTATCGACCGCGGCCGTTTTGCCAAGTCGATCGTCCTGACGGGGGAACTACCAGTGATGCTGGAGGCCGGGGCAACCCCTTTTGACCAGAAGGAGTATTTTCAAAGGTCATCGCGCGTCCGCCACACCGTGCCTGTACTACGCAAAGATGGTACAGTACTGAAGCCTGGCGGCGATTGGTATCTGACTGTTCCGTTCCGTCACGGTACTCCAGGCACGGTTGGTCAGGCAGGATTCTCTGGCGAAATGCCGCAAGAGGTGTATGACGTGGTGCGCACGTTCGTCACCGGACAGCGGCTGCGTGCTTCACAGATTCCTACGCCGTACAACGTTCCGGCCGAGCGCCGCGCCGTGGCCGCTACGGATCGTTCACCTGCCTATGCGGCCTACATCCACAAGCACTCCATCTACGAAGGTATCACCAAGCAGACTGGCGTGTATGCCCGTACTACTCAGAACACCTACGTTTCGTTCCGGCGGGCGTCGAAGAATTCCGACCCGTTGAGTTGGATATTTCCGGGGCTTACAGCACGGCGGTTTGCCGACAAGGCCCTCGACCAGACGGATGTTGAAACTATCGTACACAACGAATCGGTTAATTTCATTGAAAACCTATGAAAGTAGACGCTCTCATACTACCCGAGGTGATAATCGCCCGCGCGTTGAACGCCATGGTGAAGACGATCCGCGACGATATCGAATTGGCCCTTCCGCAAGACGAAAAGCAAACCATCCTCTACCAGCTGCTGGGCGTTAACGAGGACGACCAGCCTATTCACATGAACGCCTACAATTATTTCCGGCAGGCGGTGAAGATATTCTCCAATCCAGCGAATTTGGAGGTCCATTTGGGCTACAATATGCAGGTAACGACCGCCCTGGCCGTCCACATCATTTTGCCCGGTGAACAAGCCTCCAATTCACCGCTGGGCGAGGGGCAGGAATGGGACGCCGACGCCGATCAGTTCATGTACTCACAATGGATGGACGCGCAGTATCAAATCCTGATCACGTCGGATAACTCCAATGAGACCATGATAGCCTATCACGTACTGAAGGCTATGTTGTTGATGTACGCTCCTAACCTCGATTTGGTGGGGTTGCGCATACCGCGTTTGTCGGGTGGCGATATCATTATGCAGCAGGACATCATACCGCCGTCAATATTCCACAAGGCTCTCACGCTGGCGTTCAAATACGAGGTTGTAGTTCCAACAAGATTGCGTTCCATGGTGTTGAAGGGCATTAGCTACAATTATAACATTTGCGACCCGGTGAGTGGTAAATACATTGTCCCCGGCGCAGGCAACAAAGAATAACCAAAACTTTTCTAAACATACAACATTATGAGTACTGTGGTAACTATGAATGGCAAGACCTACGTCGAGCCGGGTTCGTACGCGATCACTGTCTACCAGCCTACCTCGGTAGTCAACGTGGCTTCGTTTGGCCGCGTGATGATTATCGACACCGGGCTCTCGCAGGAGAAGGTAGGCGATGCGACGTATGAGTTCGCTGGCGGTGCAGGTATTGCCGGCGTTGACGCTTCTGGGCGCAAGGCCATTTACAGTTTCGAAAATTTCGAAGACTTCTCCGACTTTATGGGCGGCGGTATGATCACCGACCTGGCCGAGAAGATCTTTACGCCGATCGACGGGTCGCTGGGGGCACCGCGGTTGTACTACACACGTGCCGCCAAAACCACGCCTGCTACGCTGACTATCGGAACGGGCACGAACTCGATCGTCCTGACGTGTTTGAACGAAGGCGTGGTTGGTAACGGCGTTAACGACGGCGATATGAGTGAACTGTCGAACGGTACGCTGGAGAACCTCAAGGTGGGTTATGCACTGGCCATCAAGACAGGCGTTGACGACACGTCGAAATTCATCGCCACTATCTATCGCGGTAACTATCGTGGTACGGACGCTGCCGGCGAGCCTTACGGAACCTACACGTTCGCCAAGGCGTATGGCGAGATGATCGCTCAGTCGGGCGAAATCGCCACTTACGACGAACTCTACAACTGGCTCATCACGTCGTCGATGGTTATGGCCAATTTCCGTCCGTCGAAGGGTACGGGCTTTGTAGGCACGACGGCTGTTGAGGTCGTGGAACCGACGGCGTTTGCCGGAGGCACGACGGCTTACACGGGTTCGAAGGGTGAAAACGAGTACTATCCTGACGTACTTGAGGCCATCCGCGAGCTGGAGGTAACGTTCTTCCTGTGTACGGACTATGGCGTCGTCAACGGCACCAAGGCTTCGTCGAACGGTAAACTGTTCACCTTCCTGAAAAACGACGCCAAATTCGACGAGTTTATGTTCGTTGCTGGCGGCGAAGGTAAGACCGACCTGCTTACCACCAACACTATCACCCAAACGTCGCAGGCGCTGGCCGTTCACTACAACGACGAGAAGGTCATCGTTGTTCACGGTTCGCCGACCGTTGCCCGTAAGGACGGCAACGGCACCAAGAACCTGCCGTCGATCTACCTGGCCGCTGCGCTCATGGGATTGAATGCCGGTTTGGCTGCCCAGACGCCGTTGACGTTCAAGCGCGTGGGATACGACGCCTATGCCTACGACCTCACGTTCAGCGAGCGCGTCAAGGCTCTGCAGGCTGGTATCATGCACGTCCGCGAGGTGTCAGGTTATTACCGCGTCAACCAGGGTATCACGTCGCTTCAGAACAACAAGCAAACTATTGCCGAGGACGGTCAAACGTTCGAACTGTCGATCGCTCTCATCAAGGCTCAGCTGAACAAGGAACTGATCCTCGACGCCCAGACGCGCTTCACGGGTAACACCGCGGCGCAGGCTTCGCCTAACACCGTCAAGGACTTTACCGAGACCAAACTCACGTCGCTGGTAGCAGTCGTCGGGGCTGATAACCTCATTATCTCGTGGAAGAACGTCAAGGTTTCGGCCAAAAACGGCGACTACAAGGTAACGTACGACTTTGTACCTAACGTGCCTGTGAACAAGACCTTCTTCATCGGCAACATGCTCGACTATACATTCAACTCGTAATTAAAGAAAGGAGCACGATATGTCAAACAAAAGAGTAATGACCGCACCGCTGGCGATTATTCGCATCAACAGCGTTGCCGTCGGCAAGATGAAAAACGTCCGCGTGACGGAGAATATCCGCCGCGGGCGTGTAGTGGGCCTCGGGAGCCTTACTCCCAGCGAGGTTCCGGCGGTAGAATGGAGCGGATCGCTGAGTTGCAGTTCGTATTCAATCAATTTCAACCGCCTGGCCAACGTCGTCAAGAAGGGAACCTTCCGTCAGACTACCAGCGTCGAGGAGTGGGCAAACGCCATTCTGCTGCAGGAAGACGGCCTCGAATTCGCTATCCAGCGCAAGGTTAAGGACGGCGAAATTGATCCTGAAACGGGACTTGTAAAGGCCACCTATGAGACCTTCGCGCTGGTGAAGGGAGCGTTCGTGACCCGCGAGGGCTTCGACATCCAAGAGGGGCAGATTTCAGGCCGCGACACTGAATTCGAATACATCACCCCGATCCTCTTTGACGGTATCAGCGAGTAACCGCGGGTTGCTCAACAACACCAAGTATAAAGAGAGTGCTGCGGAACGCCCGTGGTGCTCTCTTTATTGTTAAACAAAATAGTACGAAAATGAAAGATTACATGAAGCAACTTTCCGAGGTGAAAGTAGTCGAGTTCCGGGGAACGAAACTCAACGTCAAGTTCCCTAACGTCGGCGAGATGATCGACATCGAGAACCTCAAAACGGCTTACTCCGGCGGGCGGTACGGCGTGATGCTGGCCAGCGGCGTGAAGAGTATGATCTACGCCGTTGATGTTATCGACGCTATGGCGTTCATCGAGATCAAACTCAAGGCCGTGCGCAACATGCTGAGCGTACCTGAAGGGCAGTCGCTGATGAGCGTTGATTCGGCACTGGCGTCGGAACTGACGGCTTGGTACAAGCAGCAAATCGCGCCGTGGTACAACTCGTTGATGTCGAAACTGTATGAGGCAGGAAATGCCCAGCCGTCTCTCAACGGTGACGGCGGAGAAAACGCTTAACGACCTCGCCGACGATAACGTCGGCCGTTGGTTAAAACAGTTCCCGATCGACCTTTGGTGGCGAAGGAAATACGGCGTGGCGTGGGGATCGCCGCAGCACCGCGCAATCAGTTTCTTTGACCAGTTACGCGAGTACCGTGAAGAGGTGTTCTTGCGTCACCTGGCTCTTGAAAAACAAGAGCGTGAAGCCATGGGGAACAATTACGATCCGCGGTTAGTGAAACTGAGTCAGGAAGAAATCGACAGGGACTACGACAGTATCAACTTGGATGACTTTTAACGCAAATAACAATGGCCGAAAGGGACATAACGGTTAATATCAACGGAAACGGCTCCGGCGGTTCCGGCGCTCCTCCTTCGTCTGCCCCAGGGGTCGAAGGAGTGGGTGACGATGCGCGGTTAACAGCGTCAGTGTCGGAATTGGTGACCGAAATACGTAACGCCCTCGCTCGGGGAAACGGTCCAGGCGTTGGCGAAAGCGGTTTCAAAGGCTACCTGAATGACGTCGGTCGCAGTATCGTTACCCAACGTCAGGAAGAAATTCGCAGCCGTTTTGACCTCACCCGCGAGCAAAACTACACCAAGTGGTCTGACGAGGTCAGCAAGTTGGATGCCGAACGTGAAGCCCGCGCAGCGCGTTATTCTTTCGACGCTCGCGGTCAACTTTGGAACCCCGATGGAAAGCAAGTACCGTTGGGGACTACCGTTTCTCAAGACCTTGACCGCTGGTACAATCCACGCCGTCAGCAAATTGACGCGGATTTTGCGGGAATTGACGGTCGTTTAGCTTCGGAAGAGGAAACTGAGCGTCTATCCGTTGAACGCAAAATGACGGACGCATTACGGAGCGTTGTTGAGGCGTTACGAAATGATAGTCGTGAGAAGTCGTCTGGCGGCGAATATAGCTATATCGGTAAACTGCGTCTTCAGCGCAAGGAACTTACCGATGATATGGAACGCGCTGTATCGCAGGATGATTACATTGCGGCCCGAAAGCGTTTACAGGAATTCGATCAGCGTCAATCCGCTGCCGGCAACGGCGATATCTTCGAGAGTGTAACAAATGCCCGTTTGGCTACATCTGGCGCCGGCATGATAACCTCAGCCGCCAGCGGCAGTATGACGGGTGTAGGTATTGGGGCAGTCGGCCTTGGTGCCGCTTTGGCTGGTGTACCGCTGGTAGGAATCATCGTCGGAGCCATTGTGGCTGCCATCGGTCATGCCATCAACGCGACGGTCGATCGCATTGAGTCCATGAGTGATATCGCGTCAGTCCGCGGTATTTGGAACGGCAACACCGGCAACGCTGCCTTGCGCAATGCCACCGCTACCGTTATCAACGCCCGAACCAACGGATATTACGGTGAGGAGATAACCCGTCGGCAGTTAGGCTTAGAAGACGCTGAATTCATGAACCGGGCGTTGGCCCTTATGACAACGTCCGGAGTTTTATCCAACTGGGAAAACAGGACGTTCTACAGCTACGCCAATGAAAGCCAGTTCAACCTTCGCGAGGGTTCTATCACCAGCGCGTCGCGTTACGACCGTTACGGCGCAGAGTCCAACGAAGCGGTAGCGCGATTGGCCTATGAACTCGAACGTCTCAACGATCAGGGCATTAATACCGGTATTGGCGGCGATTTGGGGTATATACGGATGCAGGAGCGCTTTGACGTTCAACAACAGTTGATGGGGCGATACTACTCCATCTACAACCGCCCTGACTACAACGTGGCCAACGCTACACAAGCGGCATATTCCGCCGCCATGGACCCGCGGTTCATACAAGACGGCCGAATAGGTGACGTTATTGCCAAACTTGACGCTGCTTTGGGGAATCCCCAAAGTGAGAATATGCAGGCCATCTCGTTTGATGCCCTGCGTGAATATGGCGCTGAATTTGGACTGGACAAGATGAACAATTTCCAGTTGCAGTACGTCATGAGTAACCCGCAGAGTTTTGGCCTCAATGAAACCCAGATCAATTCAATGGTCATACGCCGCGTGGCTGATATGGCTGGCGTCAAGGAAAGTGATCGTGGCAATATGGACGCTTTATTTGGTAATATGGCATTCATGAACATCATCCGTGGTATATTACCAAACCTCAGTTACGAAGAGTTAGCGCAAACCATCCCTGGCCTGGCTACTGGTAAAACCGTTCAGGCATTCAGGCAGTCGCGTCAAGCGATGAGCGAAGGGGCCGGAGCGGCCCACGCTGGAATACTCCAAAACGTCACCGACTATTCACAGTTCCGTACCGCTATTGGCAAGGTCATCAGCGCTGCCGAAGAGTTCACCACTCAACTGGGTAGCGCCATAGCGGGATATAATGTTGAAGAAAACGAGGTTCACCCCGGATCGTGATGGTAAAAGTTAAGGGATACATTGATATAATCCACGATCAGAAGAGCGTGGTAACGATGGAAGACTTTATTGCCTTCTATCACATCGACGATATAACGCCGGAAAAGCTATTCGACGACAACCGCGAAAATATATTCGCCGCTATGTCGTGGATAGACAAGTGCGCTTACATGGTTCAACACGGCATGACCGGGCCGTCGGATACGCTCACGGCTGACAAGTTGGACCCAACGATGCCTTTACCACGGTTCGCTAAAATACGAGTCTACTATACCAACGTCCGGCAGGAGAATGTCATCTACGTCAGTAATGTCAAGGCCAACGTCACCGACTACACAAAGTGGGCTGACGAACGGCTGCTCGAAATAACGGATTCTAACGGTTTCCGGAGCGAAGGTAACGTCGTAACGAAGGACTATCGCAAAATGGCCCCTAACATTCGTGTGTGTGGGTGGTTCAAGGCTTTGGACTTTCTTAATAACAACAGAACCGAACGGTCTTCAGCGGTGCTGGACATTTCCCGCTTTATTGGCGCCATGACTGTTAACAACAGCAAGAACGGTGGCAATTTCACCTTCAGCCTACCGCACGTCGCTATCGAAAAGGTGGTTCGCGGCACTGAGGGAACTTTAACTGATACGGTGTACTCGGCCGACATAGAGGATAAGTCGTACTACAAGACTACATTTACCGACGACGTATCGCGCGGTGATTACGACTATTTCAACTGGCTTATATCGCCAAATGACGTTATTTTCTTGCGATTCGAAAAGACCGTCGAGGAGATCAACGATGACCTAAACAACAAGACTGGAGAGCCTACCTTACATGGCGATGTTTGGGACATGATCGGGTTGGTCGATACGGTGAGTATTTCGACCGACTCCCAGGGGTCCATTTCCAACATAACTGTAAAGGGGCGTGACCTGATGAAGCTATTGATCGATGACGGTTCGTTCTTCTTTCCGGCAGCTATGGATTTAGGAGCACGTGAACTTTTCGCCAATACGTCAGGTATTTCTCCAACGGCCTATGGTGACGGGTTGGGTGCTAACCTCAACTGTAAAAACGCCATCAACCGCCTTTTAGGGCGAAACGTTAGTGGTGTTATACTCCCGTTTGTAGGGAACATGTACACGTTGGAATTCGTCCTCAAAGAGGTAGTGAACTGGCTGTCGAATATAGCCATTGCCCCAGATTATCTGTTCAAGCCGTGGGGTGATGAACGTACTATGATGGCCGATATCGAACCTGCCGCCACCGAAGACCCTAAAAAGAACGTGAAATGAGTATTGGAACTGGACTTGTACGGTATACGGGCCAAAAGGAAAACGAATATTGGGCCTTTAAGACTTGGAATGAAGAGTGGTGTGTGTATGGCCAATCGCCTTCTGCGCCGCTTGTGATAACATCTATTGTCGGCAACCGATCATTATCTATTGACGGGAAAAAGTATGACGACTTTCACCCTGGAATAGACATCTCTCTTCCCGTCGGGACGCATATAAAGGCTCCGGTGTATTGTAAAGTTGTGCGAATTAACAAAAACCCCAAGAATTCCGGCGGTCTTTACGTTTCAGTGATTATACCTGCGTGGTGGTTTGGAAATGTCGGTGTGTTTGGCCAATTCGAGACCGCGAATTTAGGAAATAATGCTCTTTACCGGAATAAATGGGCCGAGGAAGCGATTCGCTGCGGTGCTTATGCTACAGTTCGGTTCATGCATCTCAGCGAATTGGCTAATATCAACGAGGGTGATTGGCTGGAGCCTAAAGACCTCATTGGAAAGTCTGGAAACACGGGGCGTTCGACAGGTCCTCACCTTCATTTGGACTGCGCGTTCGGAGGCGATTGGCTCAATCCTGCGCAGATGATGAGTTACTGTTATTTCTCCGTTTCAAAGAAGGAATATGGTCCCTTCATCAATCCCTACGATCGGCGTCGTTTCACTACTGATGTAGGTTCGAAGCCTGTCCCTGATTACCAATGGATAAAAGATTTCACCCGTTTCCAAAAAGGAAAGGCTGTTTCATTCGATTCCGAAGCTACGGAGCCCATCGTGAAAGATGTCAAGCGTGAAGACCTTCAAACACAACAGCGGCTGGCTCCGGGGATATGGCAAATTGTAAAACTTATTATCGACGAAAACGTCGCCAATCGACAGGTTTTTGATGGGACGATATCTAACTCACAGGGGTCGTTGCTGAACTGGTTTAACAAGGTATGTCAGGAGCCGTTCGTGGAATTTATGGGTGATACCTACGGCGATCAATACTATTTCATTGCCCGGCGTCCACCCTTTGACCACGCCAGCGTGTTGAGGGCGTATAACTATGCGATGAGCGGCAGCGGCTTGTATCACGTGATACAAAAAGAGCAGGTTGTCGAAACTGCTTTTACACAAAGCGTCAGCAACGCTTATTCGTGGTATTACCTCCGCCCGCGTATTTCGTTTGGTGGAAACGACGGAACTACCTACTACATCCCCGCGGTATTCTTTCCTGAGATGGCGGCGCTGTTTGGCGCCCGCGCCTGCCACATTCAGAGTAATTACTACAACACAATCAACGACGGCGAGGCTGATATCGACAATTCAAGCGAAGCTGTCAGCGCTCCGGCGCGGAATAACTTTGCGCGGTCGTACCTTCAGATGATGCTGGACTTTAAGTTCATGATCGAGACCACCATCCTCTTGCCGTTTACCCGCCAGGGGACCATCACGCTGTATGGAAACCGCCAAATAAAACGCGGCAACTGGATGTACTTTGCTCCTACCGACGAAATGTACTATGTCGATGCGGTGACGAATACTTTCCAGAGTGTTGGTAACAAGGTGTTTCGCTCGACGACTTTACAGGTATCGCGCGGCATGCGCGTCGATTTGATTGATGGTTCTGGGCGTCCTGAAATAGGCAACTTGGACGTTCAAGGCCAGCGAATTTATGCTGGCTATTACGGGATTGTGAATTTCGGCTTTACTGAAGCGGGAGCGGCTTATCCTAAAAAGTGGGACGGTCTTATTGATGGTTCAACTACGTTTAACGAATGTATTGCTGATATTCATATTCAGCAAGGTGTGTTGGATAAAATGTGTAAGAAAATAGCTTTCTTACCAACAGGAATTAAGAATGGAAACTAAAGAATACAAACGTTCGCCTGCGCCGTTTGGTGTACAAATGAATCGTATTCAAATAGGATGCGGTGGCATTGGATATATCGTTATTCCTGAAGGGGGCGACAACCGCGAACTATACATTCAAAACTGCATGCGCACCAATACGGTGTCTATCCAAGGCGGTGCAGGACGTTCGATTTATAATGACGTACCGATTCCACCTTCGGTTCTGGAAACGGTTGAATTCCCGGTATCGACTGAAGAATTTGGAACGCCGATTGTTTGGGTGCTTGACGAGTACAACCAATGGCCCGTGGTGGTGAATTCCCTCGACCTGCGAAAGTTTAACCAACAACAGCCAGGTCAGCGCACCATGCGCAAGGAGTCGAATGGCGTTATCGCCGAAATGAAGGCTGACGCCTCACAAGGTATCATCGACATATACGTTAACGGCACTGAAGACACCCCCGCCGAATTGAACATCTTCGTTCATTCAGCCAACGCCGATTCTAAGATAAACATCACCTCCGACGCCGACATTGCTGTTTCAGGCGACAAGAACGTTGAAATAACCTCTGCTTCGCGTATCACAGCCCATATACTGAATGGCGTTGATACCGAGGCTGGCATCGAACTCATATTACAAGACGACGAACTACAGTATACGACCAAAGGCGGCAAATCGACGTTCATCGTCAAGGGCAATCAGGCTTCGTTTAACGGCGGCGCCAACCGTGGCGTTATCAATATCGCCCAGATAGAATCGCTGGTTCAGGCTCTCCAGAAAGACCTGCTGATAGCTTCGTCAGGTTCCAACCTGTCGCAGTGGATGGCCAGCGAAATGCCGAAAATGGAGGACAAGAAATTATCACACTGACGCTCATGGGAAAATTAGGCATAGACCCTAAGATGGTCATCCGCGCTACGTGTAAAGACTACATCGACACGCTACCCGCCGACGAGGCTGAAAACTACGTCAACGAGATGGAGTCAGCGGTCGGTGATGCCATACAGCAAAAAATAGACGAGGCCGAGACGTGGCTCACGGCAGCCGAAACCTCCGCTCAAAACGCCATCGACGCTTGCAGTACACTGGCCGTTCAAGCCGTGTGTGCCGACCCTATGGCTGGTGTGGCTTCGGCGGGCGTTATCGCTTCAGCCAAGTCTGGCGCCGCGACGGCAAAAGCCACCGTGGCTACTGGTAACGCCGCAATATCCCAAGTGACACGGATTGTCGGCGGCTTCATGATACCGCTTCCAGCGCCCGTTACCGCCGCGGCGCAATTGCTGGCTACAGCCGATACTGCGCTATCGGCGCTGCCCTTGTAACAAGTATAACTGATGTAAATTTAAGACGATGCCGACCATAGCAGGAACAGTTCTGAATAAGGCCACAGGCGATTTCGCCAGCGCGGCCAGCGACGCCCTTGTAACGATGGGGCGCGGGTTGGTTCACGCTGTGGCTCCCGACGACTATGAATACTACATGTGTACGTTGGAGTTGCTGAGGTCGAGCGGCGAAACGGCGGCTTTCATGAATCTTCCAGTGATGCCTTCCAACATCACCGAGAGCCGGACGCCGTTAACCACTATCAGCAAGACCAACAACGTGGTGGTGTCGATGATCAACCCGTCGTTCAACCCCGTCGATATTTCGCTGCGCGGTACGTTTGGCCGTAAACTGCGCGTGTCGTTTGGCCAGCAGCAGTTCAAGGACACCTCCGAAGAGGGCAATTCGATACCGTTCTTCAACGTCGGTATGTTCACTGGAGCGGCAGGAGTAGGCGATAACAAGACGATGATTGCCAAAACGGGGTATGGTCTCACCAAGATGATGCAGAAAATTCTGACTGCAGCCACCAAGTTGGACCTTAACGGCAAGCCCTATCGGCTGGTGTTTACCAATCACGCCTTCAACACGGCGTACTACGTTGAAGTCGTCCAAGATAACTACTCGATGGACGAGAACAGCAACATGATATGGAACTACTCGGTGGAGTTGCGCGGCGTGGCAGCCTATACCACTATCAAGAGTGTCAACGACTTTTTAGGTCAGGTCATGAACCAGTCGTTGAGTAGAAGCGTGACGCGGGTTCTGGGCCAAGTAACTGATCTCCTCACTTGTGGGGTGATGAATATGTTTTGACGATGCTGGTAGCTGAATACATAATCCGTTTTTCGAACGTTACGAAATACCGCCTCACAGACTTTCTGGAACGGTATCAAGAATTCTTTGATAACGACTATACGTTCATCGACCAGTATTTCTCGGGGTTGAGTGAAACTGTCGATCATGACCGCTTGCGCCGCCTCCAAAAACTCCTGGCTGACTGCAAGGAACTCCAAGCGCAGTTCAAGAACTACGCCAACCGTTTCGACAACTGCGGCTATTGGCTGCTGATGGAGTGGATCGATGACCTCATCACGCAGGTTGAAAAGGTCATCAAACTACCAAAGTTCCGCCGCACTACGCTCACGGCCCGTAACTACAAGCCTGTCATCCAGGTTGAATCGACCATTGGCGCTCAACGTACAATGGAAGACCTCTCAACGGCCATTCAGTCCAGCGGCTACGACCGCGTGACGTGGGAGCAGTTGATGTTGGACAACGACCTGGAGGAAGACCAGTGGGAGATCGACGAACTGGTGCCTGTTACCGCTATGGTGAACAATATCACGCCTGCTGCTGTACGCACTATTCTCGAACCGCCTGTCGGCGAACAAGTCTACGGTAAAGACATCGCCCGTAAGATCACCATAGAGGTTGAGGAGGAAGTGAACACAAAGGCCGTTTTTGGACGATCTGGCGACGAAACGACCGTTACCTCGGCCCGGCGTATAGGCGACCTTAAAATCGTTAAATACAAGGACAACATAGACCAAAAGGTGATGATCCTCATGGGGCTTCGCCGTGGAACCGTTCCTGATAACCCGCTGTTGGGTGTAGACCCGAACCTGACTGCAGGTGTTACCGCGGCGCAGCTATCGTTACCCACGGTACGCCGTCAGCAGGTAGACACGTTCCTTCAGGACAATTTGTTTGAATCGGTCGATATGACGGCCATCGAGCAAGTCCAGGACGGCCTGGTATGTACCTTGGAAATCAAGACCAAGTACAACGACAAAGTGACCAAAAAAGTGAAACTATGATAACTCAGATAACGTCCATGGAGGAACTCAAGCAGATGTGGCTTGAGATATTCCTCAACAAGACTGACAAGGTTTCCGACGTATCGGCTGAATCGGTGTTGAACGCTATGGCCTATTCTGACGCCAAGATAGGCCAGAAGATCATGGTCAACCAAGCCGTCATCGAAGGTCACATCTTCCCCGACACCGCTGCGGGTGAATACCTGGACGCCCTGGCTGCGTTACGCGGTGTGGCACCACGCTTTGGCGCTGCTCCGGCAACGACCTACGTCCGCGTGATAGGCGATCCCGGAACGTTCTACCAGGCAGGCACGATGTTCACCTCGACGACCGGATTGACGTTCGTTTCTACGGAAGACGTCATTATCGGCGGTACGGACGACACAGGCCGCGTGGTTGTAAATTCACGCATCGCTTACATACCAGTAAGATGTACCAAGTCGGGTGCCACTACCAACGTGCCGCCGCTGTCGCTCAACCGCGTTAACCCGACGCCTCCCGGTCACCAGAGTTGTACCAACGAATACCAGGCTACCGGAGGCCGCGATCAGGAAGACGACGAAACATTCCGCATCCGTGTGAAGGAAAGCGTCAACCAGCTGGCCATGAATACGCTTTCACAGCTGGAACAGGTGTTGATGAAGATCAATCCGCGGGTGTTACGGGTACTGAAAGGTGGCTATGGCGAAACACAGACTACCGGGTCGGCCGCTGAAAGCCGCATCAACATGACGGTGGTTTCAGTGAACGGCCAGGAGTTTACGCAGGAAGAGTTTGACGAAATGTATTCTCGTGCTGAAGAGTATCTGTGCCTGACTGACCTGCTGCGCGTATCGATCGCCGGAGCGCGTTATCCCGCTATCAACCTGCGTAACGTGAATTGGCTGTTTGTGAACGTTGATTTCCGTGTAGATATTGACCCGGCATACAATACCGACGACGTCCGCACTCAAATCCAACTCCAGATGAACAAACTGTTCGACTACCGCTTCTGGGAGCCGGGTGACAAGGTGGAGTGGGAAGACCTGTTGTACGTCGTCAAGAACGTCGAGGGTGTACGCTACGTACCTGATACGCATTTCAATCCCAACTACGACATCAACGTGCCGGAGTATACGCTGCCGCGCGTCAGGAGTTTCGTGATGCGTGACTTGGACGGCAACGTGATTGTTGATAATGCTGGCGTGCTGTCCGAGGTGTACTATCCTAACGTCGAGGACGCAAACTATCAAGCAACCGTTTTAATGTCGATCTGATATGAATCTCACCACCTCTATACGCAGCCGAGTCGTCGTTTCGAGTAACAACGAAGTGACCATCACGGCATGGGCGGCGGGTACGCGGCCTGAAATCTATGAGGCTGAGATTCTCCAAGAGCCCAAAACTATTAACAACACGTCAGGCGTTCAGGGCGACCTGATGCTGAGCCTGGACAAACCCCCTGCTGATGCTGTCCTTAAAAGTGATGGCAGTCTCGTTTTAACGGTCTCTGACGGCGAAGAGGGTAAGTACCGCCGCGACGGCGCAGAGTTGATGTATGACGACTCTGACGTCCCTACGCTGAATAATACGATGGAGGCCGTGGGCGACACGTTAGTGATAGCCATTGCGTGCGAGATTTCAGGCCGTATTTCGTTCACATCTTTCAGCGAAGACTTGACCGGGCTGGAAGCCGCAGCAGACGTGGTGCGGTTATTCCGCGTGTCGGCTGATGAATTGTTCTGGACGGAATGGACTGAACTCACCGACGCAGCGCTGGCGGCTTTAGAGCCTATTACTGCTGATGGTGTGATGACGATTGAGGTCCAGTACATCCGCCGCGGCGGTAGTGCGCCCATCACGTTCAACTCGATGACCTTCAAAGGCGCGGTTGTACCTATTCAGTTTGTTGCTCCGACGATCGACGAGTCGATCTTTGCAGGAGTGATATCGTCCGCACAGACCAAGCGTATCGAACGCAATCTGTTCAAGAAATTGTATTATCGCGGTGTCATGGCGGAATACGTGACGCGTGGCGCAGATCGTAACTACCAGGAAGACCAAGACTATGTGTCGCTGTTTTCGACCGTTGGGCGGTTCTTCGCTATGATGGTGTCGTTCGCCAAGAGGTTCGAGAATATCTACAACGACTTCGATATGCTGCGTGAGTACGTTCGTGAGATCGGGCTGTACTTTGACGAAAAGACCGTCACGCTGGAAGAACTGCAGTATCTGGCGTCGCACTACTACGACGAAATACGCAAGCGCGGTACGGCGATGATATTCACGCGCCGCGGCGGTGATCAACTCTACAACGGCGAATTCGTACGCCTGTTTGGGCTTAACGATAGCGACGAATTGCTGACCGACAATCTCCCTGCAGCCAAAATGGGGTGGTGCTTGGGACAGTCGTCGCCTATGTACCGCGGCGTCGGAGATTCAAACCAGCTGAACAAGACCCGTGAAACGTCCCCCGACTTTGAAAGCCTCGATGACTTTGTAACTACCGGTAACGTCGCCATCGAAGAGATCGCCGACCAGTATATCGTCGGTTACGATCGCGAGAAGAAGACCCCTGTTTACAAGAACAAGGTCTGCCTGAAAATTACAGGCTCCGGCGGTTTGGGACGCGGCGATAATTCAACCCCCGTTAGCGATCGTATTTACAACGCCGACTGCAATCTGTCGTACGAGGTGTCGTTCTGGATGAAGACCGACGGTAAAGGTACGCTGAATTTTGGCGTCGAGGCGTTCAACAATTTCAAGACCGCTCTCAGTACCGGATTCATCCGCCTGGATTCTGCCGTCGTAACGGATTATTTCGCCAACGACGTACCGCTGTCGGCCATCAAGGCCAACACGTGGTATCACGTTCGCGGCATCATCCACGCCTATGCCACCAAGCCCGTAACAGTTCGCACACCGGGTCTGAATATCATGCCGCACCTGGGGACGCAACTGTGTTACAACAATTACGGCGTCGAATACATTCTACCGAAAATTCAACTCGGAGGCGACGACGCCACGGCTACGCTCTACATTTGGAACTACAAGATTCGTCCGCTGGTATACGGACGCAACATCCTGCCGTTGAAAGAAACGCTTCGTGTTGACGCTCGTTCAAACGGCTTTATTCAGTCCCGGCAGTTGTTCTACATCTTCCTTAAGAATAACAACAACACAATGTCCCAGGCCGAATTGGAACGTATCGTGAACCGCTACTTGATCCCGTATGGGTACCAGCCTGTGTTCGTGTACGGAACGACACCCGTCAACACCTCGACCACACCGTCGGAGTTTACACCCTACATGATAGTGACGCCAAATACAATTATCATAAACTCGGTAGGCGACAAGGCTCTTGTAGACCTCAAAACAAACGTCAACGCCATTAAGATCGAATAGATATGTCGAAATTGAAATTATCGCCCAACCTCTTCCTTGAGGTTGCTGAATTGGAGAACTTTCGTCGGTTGATTGTCGATGAAGGCTATAAAGCCGTGTTTAAGTCCATGGTGAAGAATTTCGGAATCGCTCGCGATTCCGACAAGAATGCTTTTGAGGTCACGGCCACTGGCGAGGAAAACGTTATTTCTATCGCTCCCGGTACGGCCTGGGATAAGGACTTCAACCGCATCATCAGCCTTGAAGCCGTAACGGCGCAGGCCATACAATCCGACACGCGGACGTGGGTCGTTCTTTCGCGGGCGGTGAACAACTACGAACCTGGAACGGTATCGGTAGCCACCGACGGTACGCTGACGGGCGTCGGGACGGAGTTCACCAAGGTGCTGCGTGGCGGCGATAATTTCCCCAACGCTGTCAAGTTCATAGACTCCACCAAGAACATCCTCAATTACGAGGTTATCAACGTGGTTTCTGACACGTCGGCCGTGATTGCCGCTCCGGCGGCGGCTGAAAGCGGTATTCGCTATGGTGTAGTGGGAGCGTTCACGCCGGGTTTTGTGCCTTCGACCGTCAACGAACTCATCTACGAATACGACTCGTTCGTCATACAGATGATTCAGTCGGAAACGCAGCCTGAGGTTGAAGAGGGCCGCGAGTTCATCATCGCCCAGTTGAACTGGGACAGCGGCGATATGGCAATCGTTGATATGCGCAACAGTTGCACTTTCAACGCCGAGCCTATCGAAGAAATCGAAGCCGCTACGACCAACATCGTCAGCGTGCTTGACGTGGAGCGGTTCGGGAACATGCTGCGTATTGGCGTCGAAAACGGTTACACCGTAACGTCGTTTGAGGTACGCAGTTCGGCTCTCCAGTTTCGCATCTTAGGAGGCCACAACAACGTCCTCGGTACGGTGTCGGGTGATACAGGAACTATTCCGTCATCTACGTTTGCTGGCTGGACGCTGTTCAACCGCGCTACTGGAAAAGGCGTCCGCATCGTCGATAACGCCAACACTACACTCACTCTGGCGTCATGGAGTGGTGATATTGCGCTTGGCGAAGGTGACGACTTCGTGATCGTACCGTCGGCAGCCGAAATCGAATACCAGCTGGTGGCTTCAGGTGCCACTACGTGGGGCGGCGTCCGCTCAACGGCGCGGTTCCCGGTAACGGACGCAGCGGTGAATATCTTCGTGCCGCTGAACGCCGGACAAACCTCTCTCACGCTACGGTTCCGCGATATATCGGGCCAATCGGCCACAGCCTTCAAGGCGTTCCCGCAAGCCACGTATCAGGACCGTATTGCTTCGTCGCAGAAAACGCTTATTAACTCTGTTTTGACCGTCAACCTATGATGTTATACTTAACGGGTGCGCCGAACTCATGGAAGACCTCGCCTGACGCGCCTCAAAATGATCCGAGGATGAGTCTTGGAGGATACGTATCATCGACTCCGGTGCCGAACGGGGCGTTGAACGCGCTGTTCGATCAGATATCGCTGTTGACGCTCCAAAATCGCCCCACTGAGTGTATGGCGTTCGCCCTTATCAACGGTTACGACCAACCTGTTTCGGACGTTGAAATCAAGATCGTGGGAGCGGACGACGACGTGTGCCACTTTGAGGTAGCTGCCGTGAAGGTCAACAACCTTCAGATGGAGGCGCTGAAAAGCCGGTACTCGTTACCTATCAACGCTACGTTCTACAACGCCGACTTTCGCCGTGCAGGCGTACAAGTGACCATAGCGTCGCCCGCAGCCGTCGGCGAGGAGTTTGTACTGGAGCCGTTCAATATTCTCGTCAAATCGCCTAAAACTGCCGATTACAAGGGAACGTTCGATGCCGTCGCTGAAGCGTTCGCCGACAGTTCGGTATGGCAGGTGGTTTACGTGAGTGAAAAGGTGTTCCGCATCGAGCAGCGCGATACCGAATCTGTCGAACCGTTTGAGGTCAGCGTCATGAGCGAGGAAGACGGCAAGATACGCCTGGAGTTTGACGGCGAATTCCGCAACGCTATCGACAATACGCTGCTTGTCGCCCAGACGATGAACCCCAACGACTGCATAGGGCTGTGGATTAAACGCACTATCCGCCCGACGGCGTATAAGACCTGTGAGCAGTTGTTCGAGGAGTATGACGAGAAGGTCAAAGAGGAAACTCTCGAACGCATTTCCATCATCATCAATTATAACCTTGTAGATAATCGAAGCTACAGCGACGACTACAACGAACAAGAATATTCATAACCATGCCACTGTCTTATAACGAAGTCCGAAAACTTATTCTTCAGACCCTCGAAGAGCGGCCCGAAGGGACTAAAGTGCAAGTCCCCAATCAGCAAAACTACGAGCTGGCTCTGTTGGATTACGTTCAGCAACTGGAGACCTCGATGAGCACGTCGATTGTTGGTATCGCTGACTCTACGACTGACCCCATCGAACCTCCTTCGGCCCGTGTGGCGTATCTGTCGCAAGCAGGCGTTAACACAACGGTTACTTTCAATAATTTCGTTGACGCTTCGCTGGACCCTATCGAGGTTACAACCGATGCCGACCATGTAGCGTTTATAACGTTGTTCTGGAATACGAACTACTGGCAGGCGCAAGCCGTCATGATCCCTGTTATCAACGGCGGGGGTGGAAGCGGCACGACTGATTACAACGAACTCGAAAATCTGCCGTCTATTGACGGCGTTACGATTAAAGGCAACCTGACGGCCGAAATGTTAGGACTGGTTTCGTCTGAAATTTTCGACCAATACAAGGAAGCCACCGACCAACGATTGGACGTTATCGAAGAGGTGCTGTTCGGCTCCAAGGCCGCGCTGGTAGTAGCGGCCGTCCCGCCCAGTATTACGGCTGGCGCACTTACCGACGTAACGGTTAACTGGTCCACCAAGTTCGACGGCGAGGAAGTGACACCCGATTCGCTTACGGTTAAGCGCGGCGACACCGTACTGACGACCGATGTGGCACTTAAGAGCGTTGTAGACCACATATCTGAGACTGCCAAGTACACAGTAACGGCTGTGATAAAAGGTATCGCCAAATCGGCTGAAATCACCGTGGAGGCAAACGCCAAAATGTACTACGGCGCCAACCCGAAAGATACCCTCACCGAAGCTGATGTGCTGGCCTTTACGGCTCGTGAAATTGAGACTACTCCGGCAGGCGATATCGAAGTGCCGTTTGGTGAGGTGGCCTATCTGTGGGTGTGTGTACCTGCGCCTATGACCATCAAGGGTGTTTCGTCGAGTGGTTTCGGCGTACCTATGAAGCCTGCGGTGGAGGTAACTGTTGAAGGAAACAATTATAATTGCTACCGAAGTGTCAACCAGTTTGCGGTGGGCGAATTCATCGGCGTTATATCATAATTTCAAAGTACTATGGGAGAATACATTAACATCTATGGCTTGCTTTTCGCGAAGACCGCCGACGGCAAACTCGCGTTCACAGGCCAAATCTGGGACGAGGAACTGCAAAAGTTCCAGTCCGACATCAACAAGTTGACCCCCCAGCTGGGGGAGGACGGAAAACTGCCCGCCGACCTGCTTCCGGAGTCGCTTAAGAACGCCACTTCGACCGAGGTCGTTGAGTCGCTTCCTCAAACAGGTGAGGCCAACAAGATTTACCTCGTCAAGCGCGAGGGTAGCAACCCAGTTGTCTATGACGCCTCGATGTGGATTGACGGCGCGTGGGCTTCCTTCGGCGGGAGCGGCGGTGGTGAAAACAATGCGCTGGTGTTCGACCAGGAGCAAACGCTTACCGCCGAGCAGCAAAACCAAGTACTGGCGAACGCTGGTCTGAACATCGTCAAAATTCCCAGCGCGTTGTTCGGCACTGTGCTGTCGGATGAGGATTTCGCCGCTATCCAAAACGCCACGGCAATCATTCCCATTGATGGCAATCAGGCTGGATTCATCTTCACGAAAGCCATCATAACGCCTTCGACTATTGACTTCTTTTCTTTCAACACCAACTTTTCGTTCCGCCGCACCACGCTGACGATATCCAGCAAAATGCTTTCTACTTTAGCGGCGACGGACATAAAAGACCAGGTGGCAGTGAAATACGAACGTCAAACACTCACCCCTCAGCAAAAGTCTATCGCCAGAAGCAATATCGGTGCTATTGATTCTGAAACCGTTGACGGTCTTTTGCAGGTAGTGGCACCGACATACGTGGGTGTGGGTGGTGATGACTTGTCGCAGTACGATATCGCTGACGATTCACCGATGTATGCGTTCCTTGTACGCCTTATCGCGTTCATGAGTACGATCGACGAAACCAGTCCGGTATTCTGGTTCTACTCGGAAGACAGCGCAAGCAACCCCACACAGCAATTCGGTACGGTGGTTGCTTGGAGCAACGAAGAGATGACCTTCATCGCGATGCGATCCGACGGTAGTATTTCGGAGTACCAAATCATCGGCGGCGAAACAGGCGTCCCTACGGCACTCAAGCGCTTGCGTACCGCGAATGCATTCTTCCCTGAAGGTGCTGTACTTTTCAGCCGGGCGCAGTCGCTCGCCGACTCACAAAAACTCCAAGCACGGAACAACATCGGTGCCGCTTCTCAAGCCGACGTTGACGACATCAACCAGATTCTCTTCACCCAGTACACCGCTCTGTCGATGAGTCGCACCCCGGCTTCGTTTGAGAAAGGCGTTGAAACCAATGTGACGCTGAACTGGTCTACGAAATTCAACAACCAAGAAATTGAGCCTGATTCGTTGGAGGTAAAGAAAGGAAGCGAGGTTCTCACCTCCGACAAAACGCTAAAAACTATCGGGGATTCGGTGACCGACACCCAGGTATACTCCATGACAGCCGTCATCAAGGGTATCACCAAGACTGCTTCGGTAACGGTAAACGCCTACTATCCGATGTATTTCGGCGCATCCGTCAACGACGTATTGGCGTCGGCCGACGTATTAGCCATGACCAAACAGCCCATCAAGTCGTCGCCTGCTGGCAACGTAACGATCGAGGTGGGAGCCAACGAATACCTCTGGCTGTGTGTTCCTTCGACGATGTCTATCAACAGCGTGAAATCCGGAGGCTTTGACGTACCGATGGCTGCTCCGGTAACGGTTGCTGTTGACGGAAAGGGCGACTACAAATGTTACCGCAGCGCAAGTCCGTTTGCTGAGGGCACGTTCAATGGTGTAATTGCGTAAGCGTTATGGCAGAGATCGATATCTACGGACTTCTTCACTGCAAGGCAGCTGACGGAAAGCTGGCGCGAAGCGCGCAAGTATTCGACGAAGACGAACAAGAGTTTCAAAGTGAGATCAATGCCAAAGCCGTTCGTTCACTCACAGTACGAGGTGTTGAAATCACCGAAAACGCCCCTTCTCAACAAGACAACATTTTGTACATTGAGGTAAAATCAGAAACCGATGGCTAATAGAAAGATAGCGGATATGGTACTCAACGGACAGCGATTGCTGTCTGGTGAGGCCATACGCCGCGTTATCTTCAACGGTCAGGTCATCTGGCCCTTTACCGAAGGACAACCCGGTCCAACCATTCATCGCGTTGTCCTTAATGGAGAAGTGTTGTATGACCGGAGTTCTTTGCCATATCTTGAAATCGAGAAACTGGTGGTGTACGTAAGCCAGAATCCCGCTGAAGAAAGTAAGAACATGATATTTACGAATACAGAATTTACTGTAGAATAATCCATCTCAAAAAAAAAAAGCTATGGCTAATGTAACAAAAAGCTACGTTATCTGTACCCCTGGTACAGGATCGGGCGACACCGAGCTGACGCTCAAGGCAAAAGTTGCCAATCTCGGAAACCGCATTAACCAGACGGATAATTTTACGATTACCGCGCCTGGTGTGACCCCTAACAAAACGTTCTCCGCCATCCTGCAGGCTGCCGCTGAGTCCATTTCGTGGGACGACGGTGCTGAAGCCTCGGTTCCCAAGGAGGGAGGTTCGCTGGTACTGGACGGTATGTCAAACGCCGCAACCATTACCTTCTCGAAGGGCGCTGGCGACATCATCGGCGAAAACGTGGCGACTATCGCCTACCAGGCTAACGGTGCAGACGCCACTTCTGGCACGGCAATCCCCGGCGACCCCGGTGCGACGAAAAAGTATGCATTCGTTCTGACGCTGAACGCTTCGGAGAACACCACCATTTCGGAGCGCACGCAGCAGATCACCGCTACGACCTCGGGTACCAAGACCGCTACCATCACGCTGAAGCAGGCTGCCGGCGACCCTTACCTGAAAATCGACAAGACTTCGGTCAACGTTCCGCAGGACGGTTCGGGTGTGACGCTCAACGTGACCACCAACACCACGTTCAGTATTTCGTAACGTTTCAACCCTATCATCCTGGAGGCAGTGGAAATCTACCTCCAGGATCAATTAAACGACTATGGCCATACAAAAAACAACAATTGCTTGGGGAGACGGGTCCAACGACAATTTCTACGTGTCGTATGATCCTGCCAAACTGCCTGGAACAACGTCCATTGAGGTAACGTCCGACTGGAACTACACAGGCGCACAACGCGAGAAGACCGTCACATTTGCGACGTCAGCGCCGGGCGTACCCGCGGCCTCCCAAGTTCAGCGGCAATTGAAGGTCATACAAACGTCCGACAACCTGGTGATCGCTACATGGGACACCGCCCAAACTGTGGGTCTTTATGGTAATACCACCAAGGCCGGATTCCCCAAGAGTTAGAAACCTTTTTATTAACACATTTAACAACAAACTATTATGACTAACGCAGAGAAAATTCAGGCCCTCATCACCAAGATTCGTGAGAGCCTTGCGATCACTCCCTACGCTACGATGGAGACGGTCAACGACCTCCTCGAAATCGTCGATCTGAAACTGGCCGAGGCTGGAACTGGCGGTGGCGCAACGCAAGTCAACTGGGACGACATCCAGGGCAAGCCCGACATGTCCACCTACGCGCTGAAGGCTGACCTCCTCAAGACCATCACCATCACTGGCACGGCTCAGGGCACCGGCACGGTCGAAGGAACCGCCTGCACCGTCAACGTAACGGCTGGCGCCTAATCGCTTGAGGTATGTGGATTATCTTCAACAAGTACATCCCTGTCGGAAAGTTCTGGATGATGACGCTGTGGTTCATGATCTTCGTCCGTGAAGACAAACACGGACGTGTAGTTCCCGAGCCTATCTACCGTCACGAACGGCGTCACTGGCATCAGGTTCTGCAGATTATGATCACATCCTTCGCGTTGTTCCTTACGACGTGGCTCATCTACGACTACAACCCATGGTGGTGGTTGCTGTGGTTTGCGTCGTACTACGCCGTGTATGTGGTGTGCTGGTTGATCGAAATCTTCCTGCCTCCGCACGATATGGCGTACAAGAACATCTGTTTCGAAACCGAATGCCAGTATACGCAGGATGACCCCGAGTATTCGCGTCATTTCTGGAATCACTGGTTTGGGTGGATTAAGTATATCTCCAACAAGAAATACCCGCCTAAACGGTAGATTCAGGTGTTTGCCTAAACGAGCCCCGGTAACAGCCGGGGCTTTTCGCATTTGTAGGCCCATTTTGCTCTTGGCAGCGAGTTTTCCTATACGCGCCTATACACGTACCTCGCGCGACGTCGAACGACGCTTAAAATGGCTACAACGTTTATGTCGTTACCAAAGCGTGCAACGGTATTGGGGATGAACAGGGGTAAACCACTTCAACGACACGCGACCCATACAGCAAGACGCCACATTGGCGGTAGGGGGAAAGGGGGTAAACCTCCTTCGCTATGTCCCCCACCAGCAAGTGTAATGCTGGCGTGTGCGTGAGAACGCGATTGTGAAACGAAATTGTTGATGAAATGACTGCAAATGAATGGAGATTTAAGATGTGCGTGTTGGCGCGTGATGAATGGCGAAAGAACAATGATGCCTACACTGGATTGTGTGGGTTGTTTTGCAGAATTATACGCCGTGAAGGTTTTGTTGAAAATGACGATCAAAAGTTAAACGCCAAGATGCTTGTGTTTATGAATTACGAACACAGATATCATGGCGTCATTGTCACTGACCTCATCCCCCAGTTTGTACGTCCCGCTGATTGCGATCCGGAAACCATATTTTGGTGGGACAGTCATGAAAAGGAAATTCGCTATCGTTTCCTCCAAGACCTCGTGATGTATTACGCCAATCTTATCGACCATGAAGAAGACGAAAAATAATATTCACCACGTAACAATCGAGTTGGACCAGATATTGGAATTCACCGTGCGTGGTGCCAAGGATAACAACGACGCTCGTCGCCGCGTGTACAACCGCTTGAAGCGTACATCAGCCCTGCGCTATGTCCGCAAGAAGGAAACTGCCGTGGAATCTGATTGTTGGTTCTAAAATACGAATGATATGGTCTTTCGACGTACAAAAACGAGTATCACTGCCTGGAGCGTGATCCGTGAATATATGGCCAAGTGCAGCTATGGCAGTTTGGTGACCCAAAAGGCTGTACGCGCCATCTTGGAAGAGAAGGTGGAGAATTACCGCAAATACGGTTCGCTGACCACCGTCAATGGCTATTTCAACATGTTGGCTGGAGCGGAGTATATTCGTCACACACCCCAGTATGGCGTTTGGGTGGTGATAAAACCTATTCCGGGCGACCTGACAGCGTCAAAGTTAAAAGAACAGTATGCTAACAGAAGATACCGAAAGGGATATGGCTATGGCGGGTTACAAGATCGTGCTTACACGTGTAAACTTTTTTGAATATTCGTTCGCTGGATGCGATGCTGTTGGAAAGCGTATCGTGGCCAAGGCGTTGACATACGCCAATCCGAGTCCTTTTGCGTACAGCGACCAGATTCAAATGTTCGACCGCCGCGATATGACGTTCAAGGTAGGCATGCTGCCGACGTTGATCAAGAAACTGTCATCCGCCGGGCGCGAGTACCGTTTGGTGGATTATGATTTCAAACTGCCTCGGTCAGTCAAGATCGATGAACGTTTGGGTGGTAAGTATATTCACCAGCGCAGGGCCGTTGAGGCATTCTTCCGGCGGAGGATTGGAATTATCGTTGTACCGACGCGTGGTGGTAAAACGTTTATCGCTGGCGAATGTATACGCATCTTCTTGCAGACCGAGGCAGTATCATACAAGGCGTTGTTCATCGTCGATAGTAAGACGCTATTCCAGCAGGCTATTGACGATTTCAAGCGTTATTTCGAGCCGTATGGCGGTATCGAAATTGGCGAAATACGCGCCGGGCGTATCGACACCGAAAAGCGTGTCACCGTGGCGATGATACAAACAATCCAGGCCACGCTGTCCAAGCGGTGCACTGAAACCGGCAAAAAGAACAAACTGAAGACCTTTCTGCGCGGGCTCCGGTTTTTGATCGTTGACGAGGTACACGATAACGCATCGTCGCCCAAGTTGAAGATATACAAAAGTTGCAAGTCGCTCACACACCAGCTGAGCCTTTCGGCCACGCCGTATCGCGCAGAGGCGTTTGTGGAGAACTTGCGTTTGAAGGCTTGGAGTGGCGATGTCGTTTATCGTATCAAGGAAGAAACGCTGCGCGAACGCGGTGTGCTTACCGAATACAAGGTCTTCCTGCTGGCTTTAGAGCAGGATTCAAGAGCCGTGAGGGCGTGTACCTACGCTGCCTATCAGAAGGCCATTATCTTCAATAGCCAAATCCGTGACGCCGTGGTGGTGAAGGTCATTGAAACGTGTCGTGCTAACGGCTTCAAGACGCTGGTTATGTTCCAATCCATAGATCACGGTCGTCACATCGCTGAACTCACCGGGTGTACCTTCATTCATGGTAACACCGACAACGAAACGCGCGACCGCGTGAAGGAAGAGTTCTTGGCTCGTCCTGATGGCGGCGTGTTGATGGCCTCGAATATCTTCAAGAAGGGCGTGACGCTGCCGGAGGTTGAGGTGTTATTCAACGTCGATGGCGGCTTGGAGAACGCCAACACCATCCAGCGCAAAGGCCGTGTTTTAGGCGCCACCGAAGCCAAGAGCCGTTCGGCGATCATCGACTTTATAGACATCGACGACGCCTATTTCTCGGAGCACTCATCGACACGGTTAAATACCTACGTTAAGGCCGTCGGTGAAGCGGGTATTGGAATACTGGACACGGCGGTTGAAAATTGGCTCACAACTCTCGAACGATGGCTGAAGATTTGGTTATCCGTAAACCGTCACTCTACCGATACGCCGTCCGACTTTTAGTCGATACGCTGTACCAAATGGGGTGTGATATGCGCAATACGTTTCACGTGAATAATGCCGATATTTATGCGTGGAATAATTTCGTTGATCGTTACCCAAACGCCACAGAGGATTTTGTACGGCGGTTTATGCTGTTTCAATTACAGTGTCGTTACGGCGATAGGCGCGGTCGCGTGGATCGTAAGGTGTTGAGCCGTACACGTTTGGCGTGGCTGTTGAGTAAACAGGCGGTGAAGGCGTGGGAGGAGGTGAAACCTACGTCGGCCACCTATAAAACAGCACGCGGCCTTAAGAGCCGATTTGACATCTCGACGCTAAAATTCGATACCGAAATACCAGCGTTACTGGTTAGGCTTATCGATCGCGAGGAACGAGCCAAGGCGGCCTATTACGGCACCCGTAAGGGCTTTGCGTGGTGTATAGTGAATACGACGTTGTATCACCACCGCAGTATGTGGTGCGCGACGTGTGAGTTCCGGAAAGATTGCAAGAAACTTTTAGGGAAGAATTTCCCGCTTGTATACAAAATACGAGGATATGCTAAAAGATAGATTATCGTCAAACCTTATAACCGAGTTGCTCTCGGCGGCAATGCGTAAACGCTCGGTGTTCGACATATTGAACCAGTACCTGCGTTTTTCGTATCTTCAGGTTGAAGCCGAAAAGAAGGTTTGGAAATACATGACTGAACGCTTCTCTAAGACCGGGCGCGTACCGACCACAGGTCAGCTACAGCAAAAGTTCTTAGACGACGAAGCGGCGTTGGAGTTAATCGAGAATATCCGCGACGTTGATGTTACGGATGAAGATATTCCGTCGTTGGTGACGTCGCTGGAAGCGTACATTCGTCAGATGAAATTCCTTGACGCCAACGACCGTATCGCTGATGCCTACAATTTGGGCGACAAAGAAAAGGCGTACAACATACTCATAAAATCCGCTGAGGAAATATCTCATTTCACCATCCAGAACGCCAAGTACGACCGCGTGTTCAGCGATTTCAACCGCCGTCAGTTGGAACGCCGTTCTACGGACTGGAACTACCGTTACAAGATACCGACTTGTATCGACGAACTGGACTATCGCTTGGGTGGCGCTAACGGTGGCCCTGAAACAGGCGAAGCGTGGCTGTGGATGGGTATTTCCGGCGCTGGTAAATCGCAAGCGTTGGTTCACCTGGGAATCTCCGCCGCTCGGCAGGGGTATCGCGTGGTACACTTTCAGTTGGAAGGTACGCGCGAGCAAGCCTTGGCGCGTTACGATTCAGCGTGGTTGGGGGGCATATATCAAGACGTTAAGGTCGGTAATATATCGGACGCCAAACTGAAGATGTCGCAGCGCGTTGTCGCCAAACTCGGTAAGACTGATATCATAGTGGTAGCGGTTGAGAACTTTGGCGGTATGACCGTCGCCCAGATGCGGCAAGAACTACAGGACATAGAACGCGCCTATGGTAAGGTAGACATGATTCTTTGGGACTACTTGGAACTGGCTGAACTGGGCGACGGCCACAGCTACTCGATGGCTGAAGAGCGCTTCCGCCAGATGAAACTGGCGCAACAGGCCAAGATGTTGGCTATGGAGTACAACGCCGTGGTTCACGTCGCTACGCAGGCTAACGGTATACCGCCCGAATTACAAAACGACCCTGATTTCGTCATAACACGTTACAACCTTTCAGAGGCCAAAGGCAAGGTCAACCCCATGGACGGTTTTGTGACGATGAATTTCACGTCCGACGAACGCAAGGAAGAGATCATGCGGCTGTACTTGGATAAGGCGCGTGAACATAAAGCCGGAGATATTATCCACATTTGCAACAACATGACCTATTCGCGTTTCTATGACCGCAAGCGGACGTTGGAAATGCCGTGGGAGGAGATAGCTGAGGAACAGCACGCAACCAAGACCAAACGCGGACGGCGTTCGACGGACGATGACGAATAAATGGGGTATAGATATCCGCGAACTGCTGGGGGCCAACGGGCGGTTTAACTCACGGCGTGATGAGTACATCACCACGTGTCCTTTTTGTGGCAAAGAACGTCATTTCTACGTCAACCCCGCGACTCTTCAATTTCAGTGTAAGAAATGCTGGGAAGAAGGCGGCGTGTACAAACTGCTTTCACACCTTGATAAGCTATATCTGCTGGAAGGAGCAACGGTTGAAGAGCGCGACGTTATCACCAAAATACGTGATTTGAAAGCCGACGCGGTGGAAGACATAACGCTTGAACCCCTGCCACCGCGCAAGATGCCCGTTGGGTATAGGGTATGCCGTCATGACGACTACCTCGAAAACACCCGCGGCCTTACTCCAGCGGTCATGAAACGATACGGCTTGGGGCGTACTACGTTGATGCGTAAGTTCGCTGACTATATACTCATCCCCGTCACTACCGATGGCGTCATCACCGCCTTTCAAGGCCGATACGCCGCCAAGAAGGTTCCTGACGGCACGTTGCGTTGGCGTAACGATACCGGAGCCGATTTCGCTAAAATGCTGTACGGCTATGACGATATAACTGCACCTGGTGCTACGGTCATACTGGTTGAGGGAGTGTTCGATAAAATCGCTGTTGATCGACGGTTGCGGCTGGACGAGTGTGATGACGTTAAGTGCTGCGCCACATTTGGTAAGAAAATAAGCGACTACCAACGCGCCATGCTTCAGCACCGAGGGGTCCGTTCGGTAGTTTTGTTATACGACTTTGACGCCATCAAGGAGATCAAAAAGTACGCTTTTGAGTTGGACAAGTACTTTGCTACAAATATAGTTTTCACGACCAAGAAGGATATTGATGAGTGTAACGAGGCGGAAACCATAGCCGTGTTTGAACGCCTCCAACGCCCACGTGATTTTGCTTGGAACGTAATTGGAAAACTAAAAAGGTAGTATCATGAACGACAACTCACGCAGCCTTTCAGTGGCCGAGTATTTCCATGTCATCCAGCGGGAATACATCGTCGCTGAATTCAAGCGCAAAATATATTTCTCCCCCAAAGACAAGCGTTACTATGAAAGGGTGATGCGGTTCAAGCGCGAGAAGATCGAAGATATCGCCAACCGTAATAAGTTGCTTTCTATCTTCACATCGACCGATAAAATGCAGGCCGTTCGTGCTGAGTTGTTCGACGCGATGGGGCGGCCGAACTTTCTCACTACCCCCAAGGATAAGGCGAACTATTATTCCATTAACAGCGATTTTGCGTACCGCGGTGAGGTTTGGAAACTGGATGCCGTCAACGGGGAGTATCTTACGCTCTACAACGAGCGGACGCAGGTTTATGCCGACAATGTATCGAAAGCCGAAGTGATACGGGTGTTGTGAAAAATTTTCAACATTTTATTGAAAGTTCTTTGTCGATTGGAAAATTTCACCTACCTTCGTGCTGTGGATGTATGAAAATGACATCTAAATCGTAAAACTCAATTGGCATGAAACCATCGGAAAAAGCCTACAAGGAATTAGAGTACCTGGCTGTAAAGTACGCCAACAAACTCTATTCGTACGAGGAAATATCATTGGAGCGTGAAGATCTGCTCCAGGAATTTCGCCTCAAAATATTCACCTCTATAAAAGCCTACGGTCGCCGATGGTTGGCGTACCGCCGCGGTGAAGCGGCGCGTCCGGTGCCGCTGCGCTACTACGTTGAATGCGCTTGTTCGAATAAGTGCACCGACTTGATGAGGGCCATCAAAAAGGAAAACCACAAACTCCGTATTGACCAGACAAACTACGACTGCGGTATCGAAGACACCGTTCAAGTCGAACCCGAAACTAACCACTTTGTGGTAAATGGCGTTGACGTATTACGGAACCTAACAGGCATGAAGCGGATGATATTCTCGCTTCATATCCGAGGTCGTAACCGCCGGATGATGGCGCAATTACTGCGTTCACCGCGGGCCGCGGCCGAGGGGTATGACCCCAATATGCTTTTCAACGACGCGTTGTCGCTTGTTGATAAAATCATCGCCGACCAGCAGGCGTATTTATTGGCCAATCACAAGTCAGCGTTATATTATACGCCAACGCGATATGACTATTACCGTTTGAATGACGAATAATTCACTCAAAATAACAATTGTTTCATTAAACCGTACAAAACCATGGCAACTAAAATTTCGAAAGTAAACGCCGATCGTCTGAAGAAACTCGGCATCGATGCAAAGACCGAAGAGGCCGCCAAGGAGATTCTCCTCAAGCGACTCGAAGACGCCGGCATCCCCGGAATGGACGACGAAACCATCGACAACTTGATCGACATCGTCGGTTCGTTCGCCGAACTGGAAGGCGAGGAGGCCGCCACTGAGGCTGAAGCCACTCCGGCCGAAAAGCAGGCCGATGAACTCGCCGAGGAGGCCGCCGAAGAGGAGGCTGAGACAGAACCTGAGCCCGAAGAGGAACCTGAACCGGAGGCCGAGCCCGAGGAAGAGGCTCCGGCCCCTGCGCCCAAGAAGAAATCCGCTGCCCCCAAAGCCGCGCCCAAAGCACCGAAGGAACCCAAGCCCGCTAAAGGCGCCAAGGAGATCAAGCCCGCCAAGGCCAAGAAGCCGCGTAACAGCGAGCGCGGTATTCGTCTGAAGCCGCAGACCGTTCCCGAGCACATGGACCTGCTCCGCAAGGCTCTGGTCAAGTTCTTCCCTGAGAAGGAGTTCCAGTACGTGGCCGTGTCGCAGGGTATCTCGATCAAGTACGGCGGCGCCAACTCGAAGCCCGTGGCCATCATGTTCGAGAACGTATATTCGAAGGATGACAAGTTCGCCACGACCAACGTCGTTCTGAATACGTTCCGCAGCCAGGCTGCTCAGGACAAACTCGCTGACGACGGTGTCGATTTCGACATGACGTGGAACGCCCTGCCGTGGCTCAAGGGTATCACGTGGGAATATGCGATGGAGATCGTCCAGACCTACCTTCCCGACATCAAGGCAGCCGTTTCGACTACCGACAACCGCCTCGGCAAGAACCGCGAGAAGATGGAAGCCGATCTGAAGGCTACCGGCAAGAAGGCCGCTGCTCCTGCGCCGAAGAAGGCTCCCGCCGCCAAGAATGAAGCCCCCGCTCCCAAGGCCGAGGAACCGAAGGCTGATCCCAAGGCCGCTGCCCGCGCCGCGCTGGCTAAAGCCGCCGCAGCCAAGAAAGCCAAAGCCGCTAAGAAATAGCGCCATAGTTACCTTTCGCCCGAACCCCGGCTTAAACAGTCGGGGTTCATTTTCACTATCACTGCCAGCGTTATAAGGGGTATAAAAATCGTAATTAAAGTATGAAAGAAGAAACAATATCCAAGTCCATCGACGGTGGTTCGGTCCACGATTTCAACCTTAACCGTCGCGTGGCGTATACCGATCCGCGCGGATCGTTTTCCCAGTTGTACCCGTACATTAACCGGGTGATGTGTCAATTGCCGTGGCAGAATTCGCGCGGTGGTAAGGTTCGCGAACTGCTGGACGTGAAGACCGTTATCACTAACCCCTACCGCCGTTGTGTGGGGGGATATGGCCGCAACATCAACGTGTTCTTCCTGCTGGCCGAGGCGATGTGGATTGCTGCGGGTCGTAAGGACGTTGAGTTCTTGACGATCTTCAATAGCAGGATGGCTGACTTTTCGGATAACGGCGAAACGTTTCATGCCCCCTACGGGTGGCGATTGCGCCACTGGGGAATCGCTTCGGAAAGCGAGTCGGCCGATCCTGGATTGGATCAGGTAGCAGAGGCGGTACGCTTACTGTCGGCCGATCCCGATACGCGGCAGGTGGTGATGTCGATTTGGAATCCCAAGTTCGATCTTGGCGTTAAGACCAAGGACCTGCCGTGCAACGATATGGTGATGTTGAAAATCCGCGACGGCAAACTCGTTACCACGATCCAGAACCGTTCGAACGACCTTCACTGGGGCCTCCCTACGAACATCTTTCAGTTCTCGTTCCTGACGGAGATAATGTCGTTGTGTCTTGGTGTCGAGTTGGGCGTTCAGACTCATAACTCGCAGTCGCTTCACGTCTATGAATGGAGCGATGTCGCTGAGAAGATGAACGATTTTTTCGCGAAGGATGTGTACACTCCAGGATCAGCGCAATTGGGGCTTTACAACGAGGCTATTTCGTACATGATGGACTTTAATTTCGAGTCCGAGGTGCCGGTAAACCGCCTGCGTGAAATAACGGTATTCCTGGAGGAGATGATCACCCGTCTGCTCAACCGTAACACCAACGGCGGCGACCCGGAAGACGAGGCCGGATATCAGCGGTACGTCCATGAAAAGTCGATATACTTTTCGGCTGTGTATCAGTTGTTGAAGGAGTACATCTTCTACAAGGCGAACCGCGGTGGGTGCCTGCCGAAGGATCGCGACCAGCTGTTGAAGGGTAATATCTCAATTGTCGATTATATGCCTGATTATTATCAAGTCGATGCGCGTTGGGACTACCTGATGCTGGCGCGCAATTTCTTCGCGGCAAGGTTATCTAACGCGGACCCGAATACAATTTTGTAGTATGACTGAGGCATTACGGCGCTGGGCCGACGATAACTACCTGGCTATCGAAGAAAAGCGCGACGACGAACTGAATATAATCGCTATCGAGGGCGTGGGGGACTTTTTGTACCTCCACCCCGATGATAAGGGCAAGATAATCGATCAACGCTTCTCGTTCGCGGTGACGGGAGCGGAGTTCGACGCCTTGTACGACGGGGTTGTAAAATACATCCTGTTCGAATTTGGCGGCAAGTTCTACTATTCAAACATCAAGAAGGATCACCTGCGGTTGGATAAGTCGGTGGTGTTCCGGCCTGAATTCCGCGACTTCAAGTACCTTGGTACCACCACCGCCGAAGAACTGGTTCCGTTCGTTCACCTTGGCGTACACAGCGAGTATGAGTTTTTGAACGGCTCGTCGAACTGCGAAGAGTGGGCCGTAAAGGCCAAGTTCAACGGTATGAAGGCCCTCGGTATATGTGACCGCAACACCTTGGCCGGAACGTTGGCTTTCCAGACCGCATGCTTGAATAACGGGCTGAAGCCTATAATCGGTGAGACCGTGACCGTGGCGTGTAACTACGACCCGGCGGCTGACGTACAGGAAACCTTCGCGTTGAAACTATACGTCACCAGCCCTGAAGGGTGGCGCAACCTGCTGTTGGTGAATAAGGCTATAAACGTCGATTATCAAGGCTTCATCCCCAGCGAAGAACTGTATAAACTGGGTCGCGGTCTGATCTGCGTTATTCCGCCGGATAGCGAACTGAACTACTTTAAGTCCGACGCCGAGCGGTGTAAGGCTTTACTGGAAGCGTATCACGCGGCGTTCGATCAGGTGTACTACCAGATCGACACCGTCGAATTCGAATCCGAAGCGTTATTCCGCGCTCACCTGGAAGCCATCGACACCTACATCTGCCGCTGCCGGAAGATGAAGGCTTATCGCCAGACGCTGCCTATCGTCATCAACGACTCGTATTACCTCGACCGCGAAGAGGCTCTGCTGAAGGTCCTGCTGAATAAGGTTGCTGGGGTGGTGAACGCCGAAAGTTCGACGCAGTATTTCAAAAACTCAAAAGAGACGATTTTAGCCTACGAAGAGTGGATGGACGTAGCCGCGCCCCTTTACGAGAAGATAATTGATGGCATGGCCCTTACTGCGACTTTGACGGACAGTATTGAGTTTAAGATACCGACAGGCATTCGCCACCTTCCGAAATACAAGTTTGTAGAAACTACGGTTGAAGACGCCTTCTTTGAAAAGTTGGAACAGGGCGTTCAAGAGCGGTTGGTAGGCAAGGTCGATGACCTTGATAAGTACATGAACGAACTCGAAAAGGAGTGCGCCATTATTGTCCCTAACGGGCTGTGTGACTACTTTATGATTCTTTGGGACATCATGAACTGGTGCCGTGAACAAGGTATCATGACTGGGTCGGGGCGTGGTTCAGTGTGTGGATCGCTGATTGCGTATTGCCTGTACATCACGGACGTTGACCCGTTGAAATACCACCTGATGTTTGAGCGTTTCTTGAACGAGACGCGTGTGTCGGGTGAACGTGCCAAGTCTGCAGACAGCCTACCAGATATTGATTGTGATTTCCCGGTGGCGTTCCGCGATACGGTCAAGGAATACATGGCCCGCCGCTACGGCGCCAATCACGTGTGCTCCGTTGGTACGTACACCCGCATGAAACTCAAGACATGTTTGAAGGATTTCGGCAAGGTCATGGGCGTACCGTTCGCGGTGATGAATAAACTCACCAAGGACATCGACGACCAAATCGAGTACACGTGGGGTGACTTGTTCAACTACGCAGCTACGTCGCGTGAATTGTTCCGTTTTGTGCAGGATCACCCTGAGTTGGTCCATATGACGAAATACGCCCTTACGCAGTGCAAAACGTCGTCAATTCATCCCTCAGCGGTCATTATCGTACCGCAGGAGGACGAGGATGGAAACCCGATCGACTTGTTCGGGTGGATGCCTATGAAGAAGATGGGCGACGTGCTTGTATCAGAGTGGGAAGGCAAGTACATCGACAAGTCCGGCTTCCTGAAGGAGGACATCCTGGGTCTCAACCAGCTGGATAAGTTCTCATCAATCATCAAACTTATCGCCAAGAACCGCCGGGAACAAATCGACGTTAACACCATTCCGTTCAACGACGAAGAGGTGTACCGCTATTTCCAGCGCGGGTGGTGTGAAGACGTGTTCCAGTTTGGTGCTATGGGGCTGATGAACTACTGCCGCGAGGCTAAACCTCAAAGCCTTGACGACCTGATCGCTATGACGGCGTTGTTCCGACCGGGCCCGATGGATGTGAAGGCGCACGAAACGTTCGTCGATATCAAGAACGGCCGCAAGCAGCCAAAGTTCGACCCCGGTATGGAGGATATCACGCGCGATACCTATTCGCTGTACACCTACCAGGAGCAGATCATGAAAGCCGTCGTCGTTGGCGGCCTCAGCCCGGTGGAATCGGATATTCTTCGTACAGCCATCAAGAAGAAGAACATGGACCTTATCGAATCGTTCCACGGTAAGTTCCGTGAGGGGTACTCGGAACTCTTGCAACGTCAAGGCATAAAGAATAAGCCTGAAAAGGTGGCTGATGAGGTTTGGGCCAAACTGCTGGCCTTTTCGGGGTATGGCTTCAACAAGTCGCACGCCGTTGCGTATACGATGATGTCGTACTGGTCACAGTGGTTCAAGGTGAACTATCCGTTGGAGTTTTGGACGACATCGCTTCAGTACGCTTCCAAGGAGGCTGACATCCCGTATCGACTCGTCGAAATGAAGAAAACGGGCGTCGATATTGAGGTGCGTCCACCGGATATCAATTTCTCGGGCGATACGTTCACTTGCGACCCTGAAACCAACCGTATCTTCTTCTCACTTGGGAAGGTTAAAGGCGTGGGTGATCGAGCGTTGACGCTCCTCAAACAAATGAAGGCCGAGCACGGCGAGGTGTTCTCCTTCGAAGACTTCATAACGTCAGCCCCCAAAGGCGTTAATCGCACGGTGGTGTTACGGCTTATAACGGCCGGAGCGTTCGACCTTGTAGAAGGGGTACGCAACCCGCGTCAGCGGTTAGATATCGTCAAGCAGTACATCGAACGCCGCGGCGAAGAACTACCTGAAGAATTCGCTACTCCCGATGCCCACACCAACGCTTGGTGGGTCTTCAAACAGCGTGAAATAACCGGGTATGGCGAGGTAGACTACACGCGCATGCTGAATGAATATGGCCTCGGAAAGCGGATGGTCCGGTTGTACGTTACTGCGCCGGAATTCGAGAAGAAAGGCGAAGGTGACGAGGTATGTATCGTGGGGCGTGTAAACAACGTATTTGAACGCCAAACCAAGCGCGGTGATACGTATGGCGTACTGCAGGTAGAAATCAACAGCCTGATCGTTCAGGTCACGTTGTGGGCAGACTTTTGGAAATACCAGCCTGAAACCGAAGCGACGCTGCTGAACCGTGTTGTGGCCGTATCAGGGCGGGTGAACTACTTTGCCGGCAAGAAGGTCATCCAGTCGTGTCCGTCTACAAGGTTAGAAATACTACAATAGTAAAACAAAATCGTATGGAAAACAAAGGAGATTTGGTAAAGCTATTCAACCGTGACTATTTGGCGCGGTTGGATAACATCAAGCAGTGGCTGGAATACGACCGCCACCAGCAGGAAAGCGTGTCACAACATTCGTTCAAGGTTTCAGTCTTCACGATGAGCCTCTTGGATTATCTGTGGCCGTCTGACACACAGCACGCCGAGGTGTGGTCATTCAAATACCAGACGCTGAAACTGGCGTTGATGCACGACTTCGACGAAGCCATCCTGCGTCGTGATATCACCCACGAACTCAAGTACAACAAGTACAACGGCAGCGAAATCCGGAGCGTGTTGGATCGGTTCGTTGACCGTCAGTTGACGGAAGAATTCGGCGATGAATCTGACGTGGTCAAAATGTTCTCCAAAGAGGACGAGTTCTATGACGTTATGCACGCCATCGTGAAGGTAGCTGACTGGATGGCACTGCTGTACTTTCTGAACCGCGAACTGGCTATCGGCAACCGTTCGTGGCCGTTGAACTTGCTGCCGTACTGCAAGGATAACTACCGTAAGGCGATTTCAACGTTACAAAATACGTGCGTTGCGATGGGTATTTGTACTACGCCGCATTCGCTGTACGTATCTTGTAATGATATCAGCGATTTGAACCAAAATATCATTTAATATGGACCAAAAACGAAGAAACGAACTAATCACGCAGGTGTCGTACGACATCGAGCGTATGTGCAGCGCCGAGCCGGAAGCGGCCGAGGCTTTGGCGATGACTATTCACCACATCGCCGGAACCTACTCCGACAAGTACGCCGACGGCGAAAAGGTTATCGACACCAAGAAGATGCTGTATGGTGACGACCACGGCGCAGCCATCAACATCTACCAGGTAACGCGCTATCTCCAGCGGTACATTACCCAGGGGCACAAAAAGAGCCGCCTGATCCGCGACTTGGAAAAGGCCGTTCACTACCTCATCATCGAGATCACCCGCCGTGTACGTTCCGGCGATACTAATCAACAAGAACCCAAAGAATGAAACGTAAACTGCTGATCGGCAAAAGCGTCTACGAGATCGAGTTTGAAGAATTCGACGACGAAATTGACGTTGACGACCTGTTGACGATCCACTACGAGAACCTCGTTGGCGAGATCATCACCTTCCCGGTGATAGTGAATCGCCTGGGGTTGTTGCTGGCCGACGCCGAACGTTCGCTGGCTGAAACCAAACTCAACTGCGACATCTTCGAAGCCAAGGTTCGCGAACAGGTGCGCGCCGCACTTAACAGCGAAGAAGACCGCAAGAAAGCCCCCACCGTCGATGAGGTGAACACCGCAGTAGTCCAGAACCCGCTTTACAAGGCCAACAAAATGAAACTGTATGAGGCGCAAAAGACCCGCGACTATGCGGCTTCGCTTCTCTTTTCAGCCAAGGATAAGTCGGCCAAACTGGACAAACTATCGCTGTCCATACCGGCGGGCGACATCGAAGAGCACTTGCTCCAAAGTAAGGTCAACAGCGTGGCCAAAGTACGCAAGCGCAGAAAACTCATCCCCGACGAAGAGGAGTAACTTAACAACGTTTATATTAACACCTTAACAAAATCAAAACATTATGGCAAACGATCTCCGGAGTCAGCTCAAAGCCACTCCGATCAAGAAACTCAAAGCTCGCATCGACGAAGACAACTCGATGCTCAACAACGGCAACGCCGAGTTCCTCCAGTTGGAGGACGGTCGGCTGATGAAGATTCGTATTTTCCCGGCTCATCCTGGTCACGACAATTTCTACGTACCGCGCAAGTGCTATTGGCTGCCGTTCGTAACTGACGCTGGTGACGACCGCCGCGGTACGGTGCTGGACTCCGTGTTCCACGCCAAGACTGCCATGGACATCGTCCAGGAGTATGTATCCTACGTCAAGACGCACGGCTCGGAAGCCGCTGTGGCTGCTGTTACGGCACAACGTGACGGCCTGCTGCCTTCGCTGACGTGGCTGTGCTACGCCGCCGAGGTGAAGGAAGACGGCATGGAACCCAAACTGTGGGAGTTCAAGAAATCGGTACGCGACGCGCTGAACCGCCTGGCCATCACCGAAGACGAGGATGAGCCCATCGAGACCGATCCGTTCACCGATCCTGACGAGGGTCTGCCGCTGTTCGTCAAGTACATCAAGAACCCCAACAAGAAGAAGGGCGAGAACTACTACGATGTGTCGCTCGGCAAGAAGCCCAAGGCATGCGCCCTGACCGACGAGGCCATCGAAAAGTTCATGAAACTGAAGCCCGTCGAGGAGGTCGCAGGCACGTACACACTCGAGATGTTCGAGAAAGCACTGGAGGGTCTCCAGAATTTCGACGAGGCCAACGGTATCGACATCTTCAGCGACGACGAATGGCTGGAGATCGTGGAGAAGGTCCGCGCTCAGTACGCCGAGTCCGACGACGAGCCCAAGAAGAAGGTCACCAAGAAAGCCGCCAAGCGTCGTGACGTTGACGAGGAGGATGACGTGCCGCCCGTTCGCACCAAGAAGAACCGTCCGGGCGTTCGCGTACCGGAGCCCGTGGAGGAGGAACCTGAACTCGACGACGAGCCTGACGCAGAGCCGGAGCCCGCAGCCGCTGACGACGATCCGCTGGCTGACATGGACCGCGCCGAACTCAAGGCGTTCATCCGCGACAACGGTCTCGGCGATACGGTGAAGGTCTACAAGTCCACGACCGACGATCAGATTCGCGCCGCTATCCGCGAAGCCCTCGGTCTCGAGGAGCCTGAACCGGAGGCAGAACCCGAGCCGGAACCTGAACTCGACGACGAGCCGGAACCCGAAAAGGAAAGCCCCGCTGCCCGCTCGCTGGCTTCGATCCGCGCCAAACTCGGCAAGAAATAGTTCCTGCGTTTCCATCATTTTCCCGCGGCTGGCTGGCTTACGAGTTGGCCAGCCGTTTTTAACCAAACCTTATCATGGCTAAAACATCATCAATTTTATCAAAACTCGCTGCCCGGTTCAACTCCGAAGACGTCATCACCTTCAAGAAGAAAGACGGCTTTTCGGAGATCAAATCGTGGGCTCATACCGGCAGCCCGGAATTGAACTGGAACTTGCGTACCTACGGCCTCCCGACGGGTATCATCGAGATTGCCGGGCGCAGCCGCAGCGGTAAGACCACCGAGGGGTTGGAGGCGATGAAATACTTTCTGGCCGAGAACCCTGATACCGGACTGGCGTGTATCCTTTCGTCTGAAAACCGCGATAACAAGGACTATGCCGTCCAGTTGGGCATAGACCCCTCGCGCGTGGTCATCATCAAAATCCACTACGTGGAGCAAATGTTTGTCCGCGTGAGCAAGTTCGTTAAGGACGCTCACGAGTTGTTTGCCGAAGCCGGCATCAAGGAGAAGCCGCGGTTCTTCTTCCTTTGGGACTCGCTTGGAGCCACGCTTTCCAAGGCCGAGTATGACGCCCTCCGCGCCAACGTCGATAATATGGACAAGGCTGCCGCAAAGGGCGAAGAACTGGAAAAGTTACAAGAGCCCAAGATGATGGCGTTTGCTAAATCGGCTAAGATGTTCGCCAAGGGGCTGGTCGGGCTTTGTTACACCAATGTGATCCATTTCGTGATCCTCAATCACCAGTACGAACAAAACGTCATGGGCGTTACGTCGCGCAAAAGTACCGGAGGAGAATGGGTGGAACTCATGCCGACGCTGCGCCTCCAAATGCGCGTAACAGAGATGAAGAAGATCGACGATGTGGAGGTGGCTCAGATTTCAGAGGTGAAGGTCATCAAGAACGACTTTGGTTCGCGCCAAAAGACCTACATCCGTATCCTGTTGGGGTACGGTATCATCCTCTCAGACGACGACATCGAATATGCCGTCGAACGCGGTATTATCACCAAGCCGTCGAAGACCGTCTTCTCGTTCATGAACGGCAAGTTGAAATGGAAATCCGACCGCGAACTCTACCAGCACTACTACGATCAGAACCCGGCGCTGGAGACGCTGGAAAAGGTCATCGCCGCAGCCCGCAACAAGGACCTCAAGGCTTGGCGTGAAAAGATGCTCGAAGAGGCCGACGCAGAGGACGAATAACAACGTTTTAGACGGTATGAAAAAGACTGCTAAAAACCCCGTGGCCATCTTGGGCTTTGACCCCCACCTGTCGAAGGACAACGTGGCGGTGGTTCGGGACTTGTTCGACCAGACGTTTGTGCTGGCTGAAGAAATAGGTTGTAAGATTGTGATTCTGGGCGGCGACGTATTCACGTCCCGCTCGGCACAACCTTTGGAGGTTCTGGACACATGGCGGGCTATCACTGAAGAAGCCGACGACCGCGGCCTGGAGATAGTAGCCATTCCCGGCAACCACGATAAGACCGACGCCAACTCCGACCGAAGCTACCTCAGTGTGTGCCCTGGCAAGGCTACCGTCATTAGTCAAGCGTCGGAGTTTGAGTGGGACGGCGTATCGTTTGTGTTGATACCGTATTATGGCGATGCCAAATGGTTGGAAGAGAAATTGGCCGTTGATAACGGTCTTGAGCGCAGAAAATTCGATGGCCCGCGCTTTATGATCACTCACGTGGCCGTGGAAGGGGTACGGAATAACGACGGTACGCAGGTTGAAAGCGACATCCGCCCGGATATGTTCCGTAACTACGACGCCGTGTTCGTGGGGCACTATCACAACGCTTCGCAAGTCGGTGATAAGGTGTACTACCTTGGTTCGATGTGTCAGAACAACTTTGGCGAAACGGCCGACGACAAGGGCGTCACCATCATCTACAGTGACGGTACGTGGAGGCACCGCGCGTTACGCTTCCCGCGGTATATCCGTGAAACTGTTGTAGCGACCGATACAGCGACTTTACGTAACCTCATGGATAAGTACTCCGGCGAAGACTTTGATCGCGTCAGAATCGTTGTAACTGGCTCAAAAGCCGATTGCGAAAAACTCAACGCCTCGGAGTTCGCTGCCGCGGGCATCGAGATCAAGTTTCAAGCTGATGAAACCGCCGCGGCAATGGCTACGGCGGCCGACCCTGAAAAGGTGGTGACGTTCCGTAAATCAACCATCGTTAAGAACTTTATGGAATTCTGCAAGGAACGCGAAATCCGCGGCGAGCGGATGAAAGAAGGCTTGGCGATGTTAAAAGAATTGTAGATATGTGGTATCCTGTAAAAATAGAATTTGGCGGCTTGTTCGCTTTTCGCGACCGCGCTGAGGTTACGTTCAAGCGCGGTGAGTGTACGGTGATCTTTGGTGACAACCAGACCGACCGCGGCGTACTCAACAACGGAGCGGGCAAATCGACGCTTTTCGAGGCTATCGCGTTGGCGTTGACTGGCGACCTGCTGCCGCGTGATACGCCTATCACGCGCGATAAGGCTATCAACCGTGATAGCGATGAAGCGTGGGTGATTATGCGGCTGGCGAATGACGTTCTTCATCAGACTATGGACATCCAACGCCGCTTCTTCCGTAAGAAAAGCGCCAAAGCCGCGCTCTATGAAAACGACCACCTGAATACCGAGTTGACGTCCGTCGCCGAGGTTGATAAGCGCATACTGGAGTTGCTGGGGTTGAGCCGCGATGACCTTTTGCGGTACTACATCATCAGCCAAGACCGCCAGTACAACCTTCTGACCGCTCCCGACACTACCAAGAAGGAGATTTTGAACCGTATTACCAACGCTGACATGCTCCAGCCCGTGCTCGACGCCATCAAGGCTGACTACAAAGCCGCTACTGAACGTGTCACGGAGTATGAGACCAAGATTCTTACGCTGGACACCCGGCGTGAAACCCTCGAAGAGAACCTCGCCGAGTTGAAGGCCAACACGTCAGCGGCGGCTAACATCGCCGGGATGACTGGGTTGTTGGAAGGGTACATTAAGGACGCCGCAGCGCTCGGTATTCAAGCCAAAGAAATTCGTGCTGAATTCGAGGCTGAAAAGATGAAGCGTGAGCAGTTTGAACGTCAACTGGAAGCAGCGCCGAACTTTGAGGAAGACATCGCCGCAGCCGAGGAGAAGATCGACGCCGCCCGCAAGGCACGCAAGAAGAACCGCCGTGCAAAGGAGGAGTTGGAATTGGCGTTGGAAGGCGTTATTTCGTGCCCCAAGTGCGGCGAGCAGTTTATCCCCAACAGCGAATTCAACCTCACCCCCGACCAGATACGCCGTATAATCGACCAGCGTGAGCGTGACGACGAACAGTTGGCGGCGGGGGTCAAGAAGGCTGAAAAAGCGTTGGAAGATCTCGAAGAAAAGCAGCGCGATTATGAGCAGGTGTCAGCGGAACTCACCCGCGTGAAGCGTAACATAACGGCTATTCGTGAACGAGCCGATCGGTTGAAACGTCAAATGGATGAAACTGATCGCCGTCGGGCTGATTTGGCGAAGCGTATCGAAGAATCCAAGCGTGCTGCCGACAACGACGCATCGGTAAAGGCCGCCGAGGCTAAGATTAAAGCCGTGAAGGCCGAAATTAAGGCCGCCGAGGCTGAATTAGCGGACTTTCGCTACCTTACCGAGTCACTATCCTTCTGGGACTTCCATATGGGCAAAAATGGCTTCTTAACGTTCTTGGCGAATAAGTCGTTGAAAGTGCTGGAGGGAATGACCAACGTCTACCTTGAAAAGTTCGGGCTGGACGTGACGGTGCTGATCAACGGCTTCACTATGACCAAAGACGGTAACGTCCGCGACAAGATCGATGTGTACATCCAGTCGGACGGCCTGAACGCTGACGTGTACGGCATCCACTCTGGCGCAGAGCGCGGGCGCGTGGCGTTGGCTTCGCTGATTGGGTTGAATCGCCTTATCAATATGTCTACCGATGGGCGCGGGTTGGATATGATACTGTTGGATGAGGCGTTCCACGGTATTGACTCCATGGGTCAGGAACACATCATCAGGACGCTCGAAAATGTGGGTATCACGTCGATGATGATCACCCAGAACGTATCGGCCGACTTTTCGGCGAAGAACAAACTCATAGTCAGGAAGATAGACAAAGTATCAAGGTACGTTTGATTACAACGTTATTATCTTATAGTTCAAAAATAAGATATAACGATGAAACCTTCCGTTACAAGCTACTACAAGGACCGACTCATAATCGGTATTGACCCCGGAGCCGCTGGCGGCATCGGGGTTTACTCCATCACCCAAGGGCGTCTCATCACGGCTATCAAAATGCCTGAAACTCCGACCGACCTTTTGGCGTTTTTGAAACTCCATTCGTTGAACTCCAAATGCTATTTGGAGAAGGTCGGCGGCATACCGGGTAATGGCGCCAACGCTATGTTTAACTTTGGCCGTGGATATGGACACTTGGAGATGGCTCTCTTGGCGTGCCGAATACCCACGGAAACCGTTACTCCCCAAAAGTGGCAGAAGGAGTTTCAATTGGGCGGCCGCGGCAAGACGATGTCTAAAACCGAGTGGAAGAACAAACTCAAAGCCAAGGCTCAGCAGCTGTTCCCTACGTTCAATGTAACACTGGCTACCTGTGACGCGATGTTGATTGCGTTGTACGGCAGCCGCCAATAATACGCCCTATGGAATTCGTTTGTAAGAACCCCGATTGTCCGCGCTACGATCAGCGTGACTACTATTCATCAGTGAGTATCGTCTTGCGTGATGGCGAGCCGTATTGTAAGCAAGCGCCATGCCCCTGCTGCGGGCGTACACGTGAAGAGGTCCCCAAGGAAGCCCCAGCGAACTTGGGCGGTATATACTTTGGTAGGTTCCGCGCTATGTCCAAGGAGCAGAAGCAGGAATCGCTGAAACGCCGTTCTCACGAGCACTTTAAGAAAGAGATCGCCCCTGAACGTGCCGCCAAACTGGCTGATGTGCGTGCCGAGGGTAAAGCCATGATGAAAAAATAGTGGGCCTTATGAGAAGAACGGTCGAGGGTCAAATGTTTCGCCAGGCGTTCAAATACCGAATCGGCTTGGTGAATAAGTATATTCTGATTATCCGCCACTCGGAGGACCCGCGCCGTGCGGCTGCCTACCGTAATTTGGTGTTCCGGATGATGGGGACCATAGTGTTGAAAAACATCACCAACTACATCAACCTGCTAAACGGTTCAAACGCGCCCGACATCCCCTCGCGCGATGAAGCGATTGCCGATTGCTACGCGATGTTTGATAAATGCTTGGAGAAATTCACCATCCTACCAGGAGCGAATTTCTATTTCTATTTCAACAAATCTATCGCTCGTAATTTCTACACCCTTTACAAGAAGAACCTCAAGGCGCGTCACGCTGAAATTTCCGATGGCATGGAGTCATCGCACCCGTCGATGCGCACCCCCGACCACATCAACGACATAGAAATAACGTTTGATAATTTTGGCTTCACTGAACTCGAACGCCGTATATCGCTATCACGTCTAAGCGGTCAACGTAAGGCGGAGTTCTTGGCCGACAATCCTGACGTCACCGAGAGCCTTTACAGCCGGGCGTTAGTAAGAATGAAGAAACTGTTGAAAAACATTAAAAAGGACTATCACAATGGAAAGAAAGATTGAAATCATCACCACCATCCTCGAAAGTGGTTTTGCGCTTTTGGAGGTTTGGATGTACGGCCAGGAACCGCTGGTGTTCTTGGTGAACAAATTCACCCCTTCGGTAGAATCCAATGTGGCGTCGATCGACTATTGCGAGGTGATCGGGTACGACGTTACAGCGTTTATACGGTCAGAGTCGGTGGACATGAACCGCGGTAAAGCGGCGGTGCTGTCGAAATTGGAAGCTATCGTACAAAACCAGAAAGCCCTCCATTTCCAGTTCCACAAAAGCGTCAAGTGGATATATTGGACATCGACTCGCGGATAAACGAGTGTTAAATTGTAAAACAAGATTGTCATGGCTTTCGAGCCTTCACCCTATCAGCAAGCAATATATACCGAGGTAGCCACTACCAACCACAACATCAATGTGAATGCGGTGGCTGGTAGTGGTAAGACTACCACGCTGTTGGGGTGTTTAGAGCGCATCCCGCGCGGTAAGTCCATAATCTTCATGGCCTTCAATACGTCTATCGTCAAAGAGTTGATCGCCCGCAATAAGCGTCCCAACGTGGACATCATGACGCTTCACAGCTACGGTTGGCGGTTGCTTCTACGGCGGTACGGTAATAAGGCCACCATGAACCCCAACAAGACACTCACTAAAATCGAAATAGTCCTCAAGCGTCACGTCCGCGACCCTGAAACCCAGGAACTGTTGAGGCGATGCAAAAAGGGCTATTTGTACTATCTTATACCGAAGATAGTAGACCTGATGCGCACGGCACTTTGCCGTCCTGAAATCGGCGAAATTGAGTCGTTGTGTGAGTATCACGACATCGACTGCGGTACACTCGAAAAGCAGTTAGCACTGGAGACTTTCGCACTGGCCCAGGCTGACCACACTCAGTTCGACTTTACCGACATGCTGTACGTTCCAGTCACCGACCCCACGATTAAATTCCGTAAATATGAGGTAATAATGGTTGACGAGAGCCAAGACATGTCGCTCCTTCAACACGAACTCATAAAACGGGCCTTGGACCGCCGTTCGCGGTTGATAACCGTTGGCGACCCGCGTCAGGCCATATACGGCTTTGCGGGCGCGGATGCTAACAGCTACGCGCGGTTGGCGTCGTTGAATGGCGAAAGCGTTGAAATGCCGCTATCGGTATGTTACCGTTGCGGCCGACGTATTGTTGAAGAAGCCGAGAAATACGTTCCCTACATCCGTCCGTACGAACGCGCTCACGAAGGTGAGGTGTACGCCGGATCGCTGAATGACATCGAGGACGGCGATTGGATCATTTGTCGTAACCTGCGTCCGCTGGTAGAGGTGTACCTGTGGCTGTTGAAAAACAAGATCAAGTCCAGTATTCGCGGTAAGGATATTGGTCGCGGGTTGATCGACCTAATCGACAAGACCGGAGCACGGACCATCGACCAGTTGGAAAAACTGATGTCTGGGGAGGTCGATAAACTCTTGGAGAAACTCCGTAAAAAGGGCTGGAACAGACCTGAAACGTCACCCAAGGTAGAAGAACTCTACGAGAAGATTGAGGTCATCCGCGCCTTGGCCGTTGAAGCCGATACCGTTGACGAATTACGTGAAATAATCGAGGGAATTTTTACCGACGACGTCAAGGGCATACTCCTCATGACGATCCACAAATCGAAGGGGCTGGAGAACGACAACGTGTTCTTCCTGGCTCCAGAACTCATCCCGTCACGGTACGCTACACAGCCGTGGCAGTTAGAACAAGAACGAAATTTGGCGTATGTGGCTATCACCCGCGCCAAGACCTCATTAATATATGTCCCATTAAATCAATCCAGTTATGACCTCAGCCAACCCTTCCGAGGAAGATATTCAGTCCAAGGCTCACGAAGACGAACTCAATAAGGCCGAAGACCGCATTGAGGATGTAGACGATGAACCCATCGAACGTCATCCGTCACGACGGAATTCGCCGCATGGCGCACCGTCGCCAAGGCAAATCGCCAACGTTATTAAGAGCAGAAAATTCTAACAACATCATGAAGAGTTTATATTACCTTTTGAAACGAACCTCTGAAACCGGAAAGCCCGTTTATCACCAGTGGCTGCGGTCGGGGTTGATAGGCCGGGGAAGAGGCTTCTCTGAATCGTCGAACGCCGACTTCGCCTTCCGTACCAAGGACCCCATGGAAATCTTGGTACACTACGAGTACCTGCGCACCGAGGTCCATTCGCCTTACGAGTGGGAGTTGGTGGCCTATATGATGGAAGACGCCCAGCGCTCGTGGGCTGACCAGAGCCCCGCGCCTGACTATTTGAGCGTACTGCCTGCCACCGAGAGTATTGACGTGTGGAAACGGCGTATGGCGTACGATCCGGCGCTGATGGAGGTATACGTCGCCAAACTGGATGAATTACGCAAAAACTACAACTAAAATGGAACAGAAACTTGTTGGAAGAGAATGGGTGTACCGTCCTACGCTTCACGTCTTCAACGTGATTGCCGTCGGTGACGAAGCTACCACTCCCAGTACCGTTGTAAGCGGCGACGAAATCGTGATGTGCGCCGTGGCTGTTCAACCTGGGGTCTTGAAGAATTTGGCCGTTAAACGCAAGGATTTTGACAAGTGGAATAAGGTCCCCACGCTGCTGTATATTGACGACCTGTTGTATGCGGAAAACCACGGTCGTATCATTGGCGTGTATCGCGTGGCCGACACCACGCCGGATGAAGCGCGGGTGATGCGTCTCAATTTCTCTGATCTGACACCGTTGCCTGAAGCCGGCTTTTGCGTGAAACGAAAGTTAGGTGAGAGCGGTTGTTTCGAGGGTGTTGGTTGCCGGCTCCACTACGCTTCAACGACAAAAATTGAGTCTTTGCGGTTTGAGGCCAGCCTCGAACGCCTTAAAATCACGGTCAACGAGTTACGCAAACACGTTGACGAAAAAGCCAAAGGGTATACGCCTGAAAAAGCCGCTATTGTCGAAGAGTTCTCTGACCTGATAGCAAAATTCGCCGCCAAATTAGAGGCTTTGTGAATTGTTTAACGAAAAAGGAAATAAGACCTCAATGGCCAAGAAAGGTAAAGCGCGGTTCTTCCGCGTTGGCGGCAAATACACTCACCCGGCGGGCATTCCGTTCCGCGTGGTAGCTATACGCCCTGAAAAGAACGAACTCGGCGTTCAGTTTATTGGCGAAGACGGTATCAGTACCACCGTTATAGACCTTGTAAAACACAAGAAGAAACTCCAAAACAACGAAATCGAAGAAATCTAACCATGGAATTTACACCCGATAATTTAGCAAAACTCCCCGACGACGGCGTGTTCGTGTTTGGTTCTAATACCGACGGCGAGCACTGTGGCGGTGCGGCTCTTGTGGCGTTGAAGCGTTTTGGCGCCGTCAACGGTCAAGCCGAAGGTCCTCAAGGTCAAAGCTACGCCATCCCGACGATGGAGTATGTCGAAATCAACGCCGAAGACGAATTCCCGGAATACGGTAAGGCAAAAGTTCTGCCTGAGATGCTTTTGGAGGCGTGTGACCGTTTCATCCTTTACACCAGCCAACACCCCGAACTGCGTTTCTACGTGACGAAGATCGGTTGCGGAATCGCTGGCTGGAGCGTGGAGGAAGTCGGTGAAACGTTCGCCACGGCCTTGGCGTCGTTTCTGGTACCGCTGCCTGATAATATCGTTTGGCCGCGCGAGTTTTACGAAATACTGCACCGCCATGGCTTGGTTGATTAAGAGTCTCACGGGCCGCTACATCATCAGCGAGGTACACCCGTTATACAACCGCGGCGTGATGTACTTTGCGCCTGACGCCAAGACCACAGAAATCGACGATTATGCCGCCGAAATACTCACTCACGGCTATCCGTTGAAGGTAGGTGAAGCCATGGCTCTACGACGCGCCAATACGGCTCACAGTTTCGTCGTCAAGCCAGGCTGGTACGCCGCCGACGCTGATGGTACGATACACTATTTTGACCGCCAACCCAGCCGTTTGGAGGGTCAGTGGTATATCACTGAAGGCGTCACTGAAATAGCACCGCGTGAATCTTTGGAAGCCGCTCTCCAGCGCGTGCCTGAACCCACCGACGAACAACCTGTCCACTACGGATCGCGCCAGGCCCATTGTACGCCGTTTATCGGTCGTGACGTATTACCTGCCGCTGCGTCAGCAGAACTCTTGAATCGCGGCATAAAGCCCGTCAAACAGCTGGGCTTCATATTATCGAATCGCCACCGCACCAGCGGGCTGTTGACGGTAAACGCCGCTGCGTCCTTCGTCAACCGTAAGGGATACACCTATCAGCCAGCGTTGACGTTTGAAGACGTACTGTTGGAACTACTGAAATATGGTGATGTGCGCTTTGAGCGTTTGATCGATGACCGTATAATGGTGTCGATGAACCGTAACCGTTCGCTGTTCCCTGCCTCGTCAGCGTTACAAGCCGTGTACGGAGCGTTGATGTACGCGATGGTGGCGATGGAAAAAGAAACACGATAAAGACCATGAAAGACGAACGGATGATATATTATGTCACGCCGCCAGGAACGGCGACCTATGACGCTATATTCGTGTTGGCGCACCGCCGTATGGAGGCTCTGAACGCCGCGTATGCAGTGATGAAGGGTTATGGCGGCGTGAGTTATCGTCGGCCGAAACTGCTTTGGGCTGGCGGTATCAGCGCGATCGAGTTCGCTGAAACGCCTGATCCTAACGTTTGGCGCTTAGACGGTTCACCGTTGGCGCGTCAGTACCGCCCTAATACGTCTACTGAAGCAGGACGCGCCGTGGAGCGTGAATTACAACGCCTACCGCGCGTGAGCCGCAACGATGTGAATGCCATTATCGGTTACACGGACTATTTCGCCGGCATACGTGTGGAGGTTGAGGCCAACATCAAAATCGTTGGGGCGGAGTTCGGTTTCGCCGTTTCGGAATGGATGGTTGAAACAGGACGCGCCAAAATACCCACCGACTGCCGTGAGGTAACAAAAGCGGAATATGCCCAACTCACGGGTCAGAATATTCGGTTGGCGTATCAACGCAAAAAGAAACAGCAGAAGATATGACTGAACGAGTATTTCCTGACGTAAAGTTCGTTGACGAACCTGAGCCGATGCCTAAAGGCGCAGAGTTGGTCTACGCTACCGACCCAGCGTCGAACGAAGGCGATTTCACTACTGCTGTTGGCGGTTATATCGACTCGCAGGGTGTGTTTCATCTCCAAGAGGTCGGTGTCGTTAGACGCAATCCCCAACAGCGTATCAAAGAATTACGAACAAAAATCAAAAACCGCAAACGATGAAAGATTACGTTTTATACGCCGCGTGGATCTTGTTGGCCGTGGTGTTGGTGGTGAACGTTATTCGCTTGATATTGGCGGTAGCAAGAATTTGTCGTTCAGTGCGCGAAAAGGAGCGCGCAGTAGAGGCTGTTTATGTTAACCAAGCGTGGCGTCGTGAGGAAAGTGATCCCGATGGCGATCCGTGGATAGCGCCAGTCACCATTTATTTACGTGTGATGGAAATTAAACATAACGCCAAAGGCGTGAAGTGGTGTCGGTGTGTAAGGTATTGCCGAACCGAAGAAGGTTGCCAAAGCACTGAAATTAACCTTCGCGCAGAACAAATTGTTGACGAATATGAGCAGTATGAATAAAAAGCGTCGCGGCCCGGCAGTATGTGCTACGCCGCGTAACAACGTGCGGTTGGAAATCAAAGATTTAGAACTTTTGGTAAACACGTTGGAGGTTAATGCAGGCAACGCGGGAGCCGTGGTGGTTTATACACAAGAACAGTGCCAGGTGTTGGCGAATAAACTACGTTGGGCGTTAGTACGCGAACGAGAACGCACCAAAAGATGAAATACGAAATCTATAAAACACGCGACGGACTCCTGATCCCCGTTCTCTATCCCGAGGACGCGGGTCAGGCGTTCCGCTTAACTGTCCCCGATGCCGTGAAGGTTAGTGAAGGTACGGCCCGCAACACCATCACCTACGGCATCGTCCCGTGCAAGATGCGCCGCCAGCCCTTTCCGGTTCGGAATAACATTTGGCGAGACCGTGAACTGCTTGGCGCGTTGAGTAACGAGTTCAACCGTTGGGGATTTGTAGATTATCGCGATGAGGTGGCACCGCCGTTATTTCCAACACCACAAAATTCAAAGAAATAACCCTTCACAATAGAAGAAAACAACCGCCAACAGTTATTAATCCCCAAACCTATTCACCGTACAACGCAATGGAAAAAGACATAAAAGAGGTTTTGAACGCTGAAATTCCACCGGAAATCGTTGATCCTGTGGCTTGGAAGAAATATTTGGTCCTCAAGGAATCGAACACCCTGAAGCGCATCCACCTATTGGCTTCCGACGGCACGGAAATCCACCTTATGTGGTTCCCTAAGAAACTCAACGAAACCATCAAGCACCTATCTACCAGCGAACAGGAAGAGATACGCGAAATCTACATCGCACGCCGTAAAGCGCAGTTGGCCGCTAACCGCCTTTTGGCCACTGCGCGTGGAAGCTACGATTTGGCCTACCGTCGTCACCGCCAACAAAAGGCAGAGCACGACGCTCTACGGATGAATGACGTCTCGCTGGCCGAAGATATTAAGGAACTTTTAGGGAAAATGTTCACCCCCAAGGAGGTAGTGCGCATTTTGGCTGAAAGTCGCGAAATACAGGTAGAACTTTCGTACGTGCAGGACGTATTAAAGCACTACATCAACGACATCGAAAAACGCCGTGAAGAATTCCGTAACCGCGTCCAGGACGTTCGTCTCTACTCAAAACGCCCTCGTCTTGAAGAACTTAGCTGGATGTACACGCAGATGAAACTGCGGTATAAGGCCCTGAACAGCACGGACGCCTATAACGCGATGCTCCGGACGCTGGAACAGATCCGTAAAGAGGCTGAAGGCGACCAAATATTCATCAACGGCGCCATAGACGTCAACGTCGAAACCGAAATTCGCCTTCACATCCAGCAGACCATATATAAGTCGATCAACCTCAAGGAGATAATCCTTGGTCGCGTGGCTGCGCGTATGAACTGGAGCCTGCCGAAACTCATCGCCGGACTGCACAACTCGTATTATGCTCGCTTTATGCCTGCTAATGAGGAATATGATCCTGGGGCTGAGATGGAATATCCGTCCACTATGAACTACGATTTCAACCGCATCCAGCACAACCACGCCGTCAGCGGCATCGATGAGGTTGAAGACGTCAAGGCCGAACCCCTCACCCCCGAAGAACGCGCCTCTGGCGAGGCCATAAAGCAGCTATTCCTCCAGCGTATACGTCAGCAGCGTGAGACGTTGGAAGGTCCTAAACAACGTGCTGCAGCTGACGTCGATTTCTGGCGCTCAAAGTTTAATAAGACAGCTGACGACGATCACGAACTCACCCGTGAGGAAGGGCGTGTCCCGCAGCACAAGTTCAACAAAAAGCAAAAATCTAAATTCAAGAAGTGATGGAAATTCAAGACTTCAAACAAAAGTGGAACGGCCAGCCCATCGAACTGATCTCCGCCGCAGAGGCCGACGTGCTGGTGAACCTCGATCGTGAAAAGGAAGAGCGCCTCGACTACATTCGTACCAAGGTGGCGGCCATCGGTTGGAACGTGTCTGCGGTAGTGCCCGTGGCGAGTGGGACGTACAACCGCGTGCGCCATATGGTGGTGATCGGTGAAATAACGGTTGGTAATTTCGTGTACGAAAACACCGAGGTCCACTCGTTCGCTGAATTCAAGAACGACCACGCAGCGATGATGGAAACCTTACAGCGTCGCGTTGACCAGTCGGACTACGTGATGGGTGCAATCCGCGCGTTGGGCTTCGACGTGCGTGAAGACACCGTGGTGGAGAAGGTATCGTCAGTGGCGATGGCTGCTGTGAAAACGCGCGTTGGCGTGGAGTTTGTGCCGGCGTTCGCTAATACGGCAGCGGCGGTGTACATTTCGCTGCACGAGGAGGACCGTAACGTTCGATTTGTGGCCGTTGCAGGCGCTGGGTGGTACAAGGTGACGTTTGCTTCGCGATAACGAAAATTCAAGACCGCTATGGAGGATAAATTCACCTTATTCGCCGCACTGGCGTGTGCGCTGGCTGTGGTCGTTGTAACGTGGTGGGAACACCGTCCGTCGCTCTTTTGGTGGCGCTACCTGTTTAGGCTGGAGAAAACCACCCCTGACGAAATGGCGTGGAACGAGGTGGTGCAGCGTATACGCAAGCGAGCGTACAAGACACATAAGCGTCACCGCGAGTGTCTTTCCAACGGCATTATCGTCACCCGCGGCGTTGAGCAGTACGACGAAGGCGTATGCCGTGAGTGGTTGACGTTGTTCCCTAAACGTTCACGCAGCCCTTACGCTCCGTTGGTCATAATCGACCTTCACGACTCCAGCGCCACGGTGACTAATATCATCCACGACGAAACGTTTGACGCCTACCAGTGGATGATGGAACAGATGAGTAACGATACGTGCTACGAAATAGCTAAACGGGCGTATATCTGTGAGCAAAAGGGACACCGCGGTGATACCGAGCGTTCGATGGTCGAACACGAATACATCCAGTGGATCGCTCGTAAGTTCATCTAACAACGTTATACTACGTGACGCCGTGAGGCGGTATAACTATTCGTTTTTTACAACCCCAGCTAACACCTTCACCCCCGTTAGCTGGGGTATTTTGTTGGCGGTTTACGAAAAAAGTTCACTTTTCTTGGAAGATTTTTCGCGATTCTCTTTGAAGTCTTGGAGATTTACACTACCTTTGTAGTGGAAAATGAAACTAAACCCTTGAATTATGAAACGCTTTAATCTTATCTCTGCTCTTGAAATGGTAGCCCGCGTACTGATGGTGGTGGGACTGGTAGCCGGAACGGTGGCTGTTGTTGGATTGATGGTTTCGATGTTCTAAAAACTGCTTGGAAAATGAAAACGATTGTAAAAAAGACCGTAAAGTTCGAAATCGAGGTTGTATGCCAGGTTCTGGTCCGTGGCGAAGTCGTTTACGAAGACGACAACGTTGGCTATTGCCGTGCTTGGGCTCGTGAAGAGGGACTGCGTGGTAACTATATGCTCCGCTGGTCGGCAGCTGAAATTCTCGACGCTGAAGGTAACACCAATATCCCCGCTCACGGTATGACGCGCCGTGACGCTATCGAAAATCTCCTCAAAACGTTGTGAAAATGGACAAGAATCGTAAACAGCTGGAAGAACGCGCTGCGTGGATGTTGGTTATAATCGTCGTTGTGATAGCGTTCGTTGGCGTCAACTTGGTGTGGTATGGCGACGGCTTGACGAAACTTTTTGGACTGCTCGTTATTGGGTATGGCGGGTATGTGATTAACCGGATTATTGAACGCTTAAACCGTCGGTAGCCCTATGACGCGTGAAATGATTATCGCCGCGGCGTATGCTGCTGGCTGGGACGGTGAAACACCCACCGTTACCGAGGCTGAAGCCTATTTGGCCGCTATCGTAAGATTGTAAAACTAAATCGTATATCGAATGAAATCCAAGACCCTTAAACAGTTCCTGGCCGAGAAGCGCAAGTTAGACGTTCAACGCGCAGAGGCCGTGATGGACACGCTGGACAAACTAACACACGTAAACGACAACTCGTACTGCGGTTCGGCCGTAATTATCAACATCACCGACCTCGAAGGCAAAGTCTTGGCCGACGCCGCCATCAACGGCGAGTTCTTCGACGCCTTACGGCCTCACCTCGTTGAGGCGTACCGCCAAACACTGGCCGACAAGGAGACCTTCGCCGTCTGTAAGGTCCGTAAAATGCAGAATCTTATCACCAGCCTCGACCCCGAGCGCTCTAAATAAACCCTCAAAACGATGAATCCTCTGTACCGTATCGGCTCCCGCGTGAAGGTTAAGACGTGGCCCGAAATAGCTGAATACATCGGCGTGGAATACGACGAACGAACGTTTATGGAATTGGAAGGTGTAGTCTACGACGACGCCAACGACGATCCTATTGGGTTGTTGGATGAAATGTATGAGGGTGCTGGACGAGGCGAAGACACGTGCCTGATCGTTGGCGGTGAGGTTGAAGCCGAGTTCCCCACGTACGAACTGCGTAACCTACGCACTGGCCTCGTCATCGAACGCGAGTCCAACACCCCGTATATCTTCCGTGATTGGATGTTAAAACTCACACGGTGATGACCAAGGATGATATTATACGCCAAATCGAGGATGTCCGCCGCCAACGTGTTAAGACTGAACGCCAGTTGATAGCGCGTGGCCGCGGTTATCCCGTACACAACGACGCTGAGGTAGAACTCACACTCGATGAGTATCACTACGAAGGATCGTCGTCGCGTTCTGAAGAACGCTTACTGGCTCTCTTGAATGAAGAGCGCGTTAAATACAACACCACCTTAACCTATCTGTGATATGCCACGAATTGCTGGTAAACCATCAGTTCTTGTCGAAGGCAGCGACGCTTTACGAGAACTCATCGAAACTTACGCCACGATGGATATTAAGGCGTTTTGCGCTAAATGGGGGTTGTCGATCGCTACAGTTCGTTCTACGGCTTCGCGGAGGGGGTTGCTCCGTGAGCGTAAGAAAGCGACTAAAATCGTCACCGCCAACACTAACAAGGACAAGCAACGACGGCCTCGTAAGGCAGCGCCTGTCGTACCACCTCCACCATCAGTTCCAGCGTACGAACCGCCAAAAGATCTTGTACCACCCAACGTTCTTAAACGCGTGAAGGGTAAACGCCGTGAATGGAAAGCACCCACGCGGCGTGAAGAGCTGAACTGCGTCCCAGTGCCTTATCCGTTCTGCCTCCAGAACGATCTGCGCTTTACCAAGGAAGAAGACAAGACCCCTTCAGAAACCGGGCGTGTTACGCGCCATAGTAAAAACCGATAGTAAAATGAGAATTCAAAACGCAAATTCCTCACAAACGGACAAACTCATCAAGACCTACCTTCAGTGCCGCGTCATCATCTACGACGTCACTCAAGACAGCGACGGTGAGCAATATTTCGTATACGGCGTATCGTTTGGCGCAATATGGCCTGTGAATTTTGTGTGCTGGGGTGATGAAACCAGTATCGAACTGTATCGTAAGGGCGTGCGCTGGGGCATCTCAACTGCTTACGACGATCCTCGGTTGGCGTACCTCAAGGCCAAAGTACAACGCGCCAAGCGTGAATACGATCGCGATTTGGAGATTAACCCGCTGTCGTGGGTCCAAAAGTTAGAGTTGGCGATGGGGTGTGTAGCCATCGCGGTGATGTGTTGGGGTGCGGTGGAACTGTTCTTGAAACTTATACGGTGATGAACTACGCGGGAAATGTATGTCGGTTGATCGTTGACGAACTGCCTGTTGACGCCTATGGAATGAAGGTGTTGGCGGCGGCGCGTGAACTGTGGGTAAAGCAGGGCAAGGTGTGTGTTGGTACGGGCCGAACCATCGGGTCATCGTTCCCCGTGGTACAGATTATCGGTGGTGAACCGATGAACTATCCCCAACGTGTTATCGAAATCGTCCGCGAATTGCGTGACGCCAACCCCAACGTCCTTATCAAACTCTTCACCGGGTTCCCCGACACCGAGGCGTTACTGAAAGTAGCACCGTTGGTGAATGCTATTGCGGTGACACTGGCGAGCGTTGATGACGAAAACCACTTTCGTGCTGCGCGTTTAGGGTTCCGCGACTTTGGTAAAACCCGTATGGAGGTACGCTACAACTCGGCCACGGGTGAAGACCCTACAGGCCGCGTATTTACTCAGTATTGGCGGTTGGTGGATATGGCCCACGAGGGCGACTACCTGTTGGAATCTACAGCGTGGGTGATGAAATACGCCAACACAACGTTATTTGACTAAAATCTCGAAATATGGAACAAAAACGAAATTACAACGACCCGCGTCTGTCGGAAGAGATGCGTAAGTACGGCTGTTACACTATTGAGTCTACAGACCCCAATAATCCCCCGCACGAAACGCAGATTATACTGACGCCCGAATTTCTGGCCAACACGAACAGTTTCAAAGTCAAGACCGATTTAGGGTTTGGGCCTGAAATCACCAACGTGGTAGAACGTGGCGCCAACGGAGAGTTTGTGAATCGCGCTTACCCCGAACGGCTGTATTTAGACGAAACACCAAGCCGCGGGCACTATACCATCCAGCTGACGGTGACGTGTGAGTGTGGCGAAACGTGGACGCTGACTCACCAGCAGGCCCGAATAATGATGCGCGGGGCGTTTGAAGAGCGCTATTTACCCAAGGTGGTGTGTCGATGCCCCAAGTGTAACAAAATGATCTTCAAACCATGACCCCCAGTCAAAAGCGAACCGCGTTGGCGGTGTTGGACTTTGTAGTGTTGGCTGTTGGTATTATGGCGTTGGCTGTGATGGCCGTTATAATGATGTTAGGATAATGAAACGGTTGGCGTATATTATAAGGTTGATGGCTCGTGTGGTCGTCAACCTTCTTTATTTACTGGGGTTTTGTGTTGTGGCGCTGCTGTTGGCGATGATGATATACTCGCTCTGGTGTTGATTTGACGAGGGTCTTGGAAAAATCTTTGTAAAAAGAGAAAAATTTCTTGAAATTCTCTTGGCGGTTTGGAAAATTCGCCGTACCTTTGTAGTGGAAAATGAAACTAAAACACACTACAAAACTATGAAAAAGCAAATCTCAACTCAGCTGAAAGCCAACCTCCGTAAAATGGGTAAAGAATGGGCAGCCGCCAAGACCTTCTGGTTGCGCCAGAATGACGATCTCCTCTACGTCGAGTTCCCGAAAGATTCCCCGCTGGAGGATAAGGTCCTCAAAGCCCAAGCCGCTTTCGAAGAGCGTTCGATCAACGCCGCACTGGCCGGAATAGGTTGCGCCCCGATCCGCGTTAAATTCCGCAAACTGTGGTTCTAATCCCTTCAAACCATGAAAGCTATCAATTTCTTAACGGTTGTTTGGAATCGTAATATCGAAGCCGGCGCATACACGATTCTGACTAATGAACCTACCACACCCGTAACGTTAGAAACGTTTGGTGAAAATACAGTTCCGGCGTTTGGTGAAATCCCCGTGGGGAAAATGGCTGCGGTGTACTTGGATAACGAAGAGGGGTGTGATTTGATTAACACCTTGCGTAATGATTACGGTGACGCCCCGGTGGCTATGATAGTCACACGTAAGTGCGCAGTGTCCTTATTCAGCCTTGAATAATCAGTTTAATTTCGTAAAACAAAATCGTATAAAGCCATGAAAGCAACCGTTGAAACTATCCGCAATATCGTAAAAGTCCTCAACATCACTGCCGACGAGCAGCAACTCCTCAAGGACACTATCAAGCACGGCTATTGGGGCGACGCCTCAGCCGGGTTCGTAGACGAAAAGTTAGGCGACATCATCCTCGCCGACGCCGAAATCTACATCACCAACGACGCCAAGCAAGGCGGCCATTTCAGCGGTCGGCAGGTATCGACGATGTTCCGGTCGATTTACCGTAAAATGTGCTCTGCTCATGGTAACCAGGCCGGCATCCACCTTTCGCACTGCAACGACTGGTGGGGTAACGGTACGGGTGACGTGCTGATGCTTCGCGCTGACGAAAACGCCGCGTGGAGGGAGTGGGCTGAAGAGCCCATCCACCCCGCCGCGAAAGAAAATCCCGCTACGTGTAGTTTCAGTATTTGGCGCTACGACGGTAAGGCAGGAGGCTACGACACCACTTGGCGTGGAATTGGTAACTCAAATTCGGCAAAATATTTCAAGTCCGTTGAGGAAGCGCAGGCGTGGCTGGATAAGTTCGGTTCGAAATACGGTTACGGTAAGCGTGGTGTATATTGGTTGATTCGCGAAAGTGGAACCAATTTTCCGCCTGTCCCCGGTCTGCCGCAGCCAAGGACCATCATCTCTCTGCGCATCATTCGTAAGAACGACGTTAAGTGCGAAACACCCCTCGGTAAGGTCCCGGTCGGCAGCCAGGTCTACTCCAACTACAGCCAGCGCACCTATCAGGTCGTAGAACATCGCCGTCACCATACCTCCGTTTTATACCTCGACGGGCCGTACAAGGACTCTTTTCGCCAATTCGACGCCGCCTACCCGGTAGTGGTGAAGAAACTGGGTGACGGTAAAGGCCCTACCAAGGAAGAGTTAGTCGCTCGTATCAAGGAAAACTCCAAGAACAACGACAGCAATCCATTCCGCTTTTCGGTGCGTTTCGCTAAAAACGGCGAGGGTATTGAAATGAACATTTCCAAGAATGGATTCTATGGGGTGGCGAACACCTATACCCGCGCTCAGTTACGCGAAATCGCCAACGCCATCAACACCTACCTCGCCAAGTAAAATATCCAAAACCGTAAAACCCACAGAACGATGAAAAAGTACGTTGTAAATCATTTCCGAACCAAGGAAGCCGTGATGGACGCCATAATCGACGTCTTTAAGCGGCGCGAAGATTGGTGTGCGTACGAAGCACGCCTCAACGGCGTCGACCCTGAGCCCGAATTCAAGGCTCAAAAGGCGTACGATCTGGCCTTCCAGTCGATGGGCGGCAACTCGTTCCATCCCGGCGTCTACCAAAAGTCGAAACGAGCGATGGTCGAGTACCTGAATAATATGGAGCAGCTGTTCGAAGACGCACGGCGCAGCTACCTCCAGTTCCGTATCAAAACGGCGTACCACTCTACGAACGCTGGTAAAGTGGCCGTCGCGCGTCTGGAGATGGTCATCAACGACTCAAAATGCAAAATGGATGAGGCCAACCTGGAGTTTCAAAAGGCGTTGTACAAATTCCTCGTCGAAAACCGCAACTGCGAGGATTGGCGCGTTTCACGCACGTCGCCCGAGTCGGTAACGTTTGGACTGCTGGACGGCAGGGGACGCATCGACGAGAAATCCACGTTGACGTTCTACATCGATCGCCAACACGGCGAACCTACGCTGGTGACGGCAGCGGAGAACCATGGTCGCTTTTCGTGCGACGACGTAAATGTGCAGGTCGTGCGCTATGCGTGGTTGGGCCTGTTGCTGTTGGGCGACCGCCTCAAATCGCTTAAAGAGGCCCTCCTGGTATACGGGGCCGCCGCGTCGAAAATAACGACTGCCATCAGCACCGCCAACGTTAAAATGCAAAACCTCGGGTTGGAAGACTTTGAAGCCGCCTGGACGGCTTACGAATCAGCCCACAACTACGGACGAAAATGAAAACTGTCGATTTGTACATCCTCAACGCCGCCGAAAACAGCGATCTGCGTGATATGAACGCCGTTGAGCGCCAAAAGATCGAAGAACGCCGCCTCGTGGCTGTTCGATTTGCGATGGGTGGTTACAATATCGCCACCACTTTGGTCCTCGGTGACCAAGAACGTACAGCCGTCAAAATGCCGCACATCACCGACGATTTAGCCAACGCGGTGTGGTATCGCGTCACTACTACGTTTGGCGATTTTGCCCCTGACCGCGTGATGTTCGAGAAGATCGAAATTGAAGTCTAATTTCAAAACACAACACATTATGGCACCTAATCGAGTAACCCGCGCCACAGCCATGGCTACAGCCCGTGACTACGCCAAGAACCATTCCAAAGAAGCCATTCGCGTACAGGTAGCCCTGTACCGCGACCAGGTCAAATCGCTCAACCGCGCCAAGGAGGGCGCCACCGACGAAGAGGTCAAGCGGTTGTGTGACCGTATCGCCGACACCCGTGAACTGCTGCGGGCATTCGAAGCCGAGGCCGCCAAGTAACGAAATTCACCTAATTTTCATCAAATAGCAAAACTCAAAATGGAAACGAAAACTGTATTCAACGCCACTAAAGGCATCGCTGTCAACGACCAGCTGACTCTTTCACGCGCCGCCGTGCTGTTTATGTACGCTATGTGTGCTGCGGGGGCTGAAATGCCCTCCATTCGCCACACTGAAGAAGGCCCGCTGCCGTTTACGGGCGTCGATGAACTGCGCATTCCGTACATCACGGCGCGTAACTGGTACGGCCAATTCTTGGACGACAACCTGTTGGTGCGTGAAATGGTCAACGCCGAACTGCGCTCATTCAACGCCCCGCTCGTAAAGTTCATCAAGGAGCAGTCGTTCGCCGTTACCAACGCCGCACTGGCCACGATCAACGCCAACGACGAACTGCAATTCACGCCCGATGGCGTTGAGTTCATCGAAGCGTGGGGGCCGGTACTGGATGCCGAACTGCTGACGATCGAACGCACCGTCAACCAACTCATCAACGATCGCTATTCACACATTGGCGTTGGCGTCACCGCTGCGTTCCGTCACGTCCCGACACTCCAGCCTGCGGAACTCAGCCGCCAATACGTTCTGACCGACACCGACGTGATGGCGGCGACGTATCGCCGTACTGACGGCATGGTGCTGGTGAACGTGTACGGCGTCGGTACGTACACGATTGAGTACCTTGCGCCGATCGCTCCCGATATCCTTGCCTCGTTGGCCGACGAAGGGATGACTGAAAAGAGCCCCAGCGAGTTGGCTGAAGAGTTCTCCCGCCGGAACGAAGCCCGTGCAGAAGAGTTCCGCTGCGCCAACAACATCCGCTCTGAACTCGATCAGGACGGTCCACTGGACAACCCCGCAGCGGCGTTGGCTGCGTTGCTGGGTAAGGCCATGGGTAAGACTCCGGAGGTGAAGCGCATCGACATCACTCCCGACGGCGTGAAGGTGAAGGACCTTGGCGACAAGGTACAAGACGCTGAAGCCGTACTGGAAGCTGCAGAGAAGCCTGTGTCGTAAACGTCGTTGGCGTATAGAGCGTTGGCCGCTGAGGATTTATAGTCCTTGGCGGCTTTCTGTTGGCAGCCCCCTTTCTTCCCCCTGATGGTTCCCTCCTGCAACCTTCCTTCCTTAACCCCCTATAATCCCCCTATCCGGTGAAAAAAACACAAAAGACACTGTGTTTTTCCCACTATACGAGGAACTATTCTTCTTCCCAGATAAATCTGGTCGAAGACCGTTCCTCGGCGCGCATACGCGCGTGTGTGCTTACGCACAAGAGAGAACACAAGCCGCAAAACGCCAAACATCTCAAATCGTCAAAACGTCGTCTCTCCAGTACACACGCGTGTACGCCTATACGCGAGAGAGCACTACGCAAAGCCGCCAACGTTATTGAGGCTGAAAACTTACAAAAACACGAAATGGAAACGAAATACCAACAAGACCCGCGTATCGAAGCCCTGGCGCTGAAGATGCAGAGCGTGTGCTACGATTTAGGCCAGCGCGTCGTCGGTGAACAACTGGACATCCAGCAGCTGACCGTCGGTGACGGCAACGGTTTCCGCCTTACACTGGAACGCATTGAAACCACCAACGAAAACTCTGCACGCTGATGAAATGCTTAATTCGCCGCTTTGTAGCGTGGCTCTGGAGTGAAGGCGTCGAGACGATCGTTGAACAAAACGTCGCCACCGAACTGCGTCGTCGCTTCCCTGAAGAGTTCCGCAGCAAAACTCCTTGTCACCCAGAGGTAATTCCCCAAGACGTTTACACCGCCGTCTTTCAACACCTGCCAACTCCCGCTGATGTAATTCACGCCGATTACGGTGACTCCAATACGCACCACGTCCGCACGTTCACCATCCAGCGACCTAATCGCGGCGACTTCCAGGTGGTGATGATAGCCGCGCGAGTGAGGTTGGCGCCTGAACTACGGAGCGACGAAATCTGTTGCGGAAGGTACGCTCACCTGTTGAACGTCGAGATTCACGGTTGGGGAAACGTACCGCGCAACACCCCCAACTACACACTGCGCTTTTCGCTGATGCAGTATCGGCTTCAAGGACCCAACGTCGGCGGCACGGTGCCGTATTGGCGTTACGAGGTTGAAAAGCCCGCCATCCTTCACCGCCACACTGAAGCGGTGTTGGAAGGCGTGGCTCGTGGATTACAAAATTTCTAACACCATGGCAGAATTCTTTCGCGTTGGCCGTTATTTCGACACTCAAGACGCCGAACGCACCCGCACCGAGCAATTAGAGCGCCAAAAGCAAGAGCAGCGCTACCTGGGGTCTACAATTCTTCGTCCGGGGATGAGACTTTACCAGTTCAACTATAAGACCGGAGCGTGTCGGGAAATTGGCACCGAACGGCGGTTGGAATTCGACCCCGTTAGCGGTAACAAGGTTACTCGTTCCGTGAAGGTCCAGTACGACCCTGATTGCGTATATCTCCAGGCCCTCAACGAGCGAAACGCCATTCGTAAGTTGGTGAAGGCTGGATACATCAAAATGGTGAAACACGATGGTAAAGGTCCACACGTCGAAGATTGACGAACAAGAACAGCCCGCAAAGGCTCACAAAATACCACGCGGCTCTGACGGGCTTCCGCTTTTTGGCGGTGAACCTGTCGTGATAAAGGCCCGCCCCTACGACGCTGAACGTAATGCCGACGATGGCGTTGATTACGATATGTCGTTGACGGACTTTCTGGCTGCCGCTGAAAACCTCACGAAGAAAAAGCGTTTGAGTGCCGTTTTTATCGAGGTTGGTCAGTCGATGGTACCGTGGGCCTACGTGCGTTCGATAGATCGCGTAGAGCGCTGGAATGATGATTCAATGCGGTATGAGTTCGGCATCATCCTCAACCGCGACACGTCGGCTGCTGAAGGTGATAACGTCACCGAGTGGTGGGTCAACGAAGAGGCTCGTGACGCAGCGTGGAATTCTATACGTGCCCAGCTGGTGGAACTGGGTATCGAAGTCGTCAAAGCAAAGGTTTAGTTAAACCCCATATTTATCAACAATCAAAATTATCGTACAATGAAAGTGCAAGATCTTTACAAGGCGCTCGCCGAACGTACCGGCAGCACCAAGGCCGAGGCGATTAAGTTCGTCAACGCTCTCGAAGCCGTTCTCACCGAGGAGGTGAGGGACAAAGGCGAAGACATCACCATCGGTCGCGTGGGCCGCTTCGTTCAGAAGGTAGTCGCCCTGCGCCCGGGACACAATCCTCTGACGGGCGAGAAACTGGAGTGCCGTGGATACAAGTCCATCGCCTTCAAGCCCATGTATTCGTTCAAGGTGTTCGACAAGCCCAAAGGCAAGAAATAACACCGTAACAAACAACAAGGTTGCTTTCGCAGTCCGTCAGGGAGGTGGTTTGCCCTGGCGGATTTTTCGTTACTTTTCGCGTCAACGTTATACTAACCGTAACGAGGGAACGCCGCTTAACATGCCAGTTGAGACGAGTTTGTAGTGTAGATTCTTTTCCGATGAATTGGCGTTCCCTCTAAAATAGCCGGTAAAGGGCGCTGAGGTGATATTGAGTGCGCAGTAAATTAACCATGCAGTATTCCGTTGGTTGTCGAAAGGCACCCCGGCACCAATATCCCTGGCTGTGAGGGATCGGAGTTTGGCCTCCAAACGGTATAAGTCCAGACACCAGTCAACCGGGTCGTTAGACCAAACAAAATGTCTCCAAGGCAGCAACGCAGACTTCCCCCATAGGCGAGCGCCGGAGCGGAGGAGACAGACTCTACCGAGGGGCAAGAGTATAAGCGACGAGTCGCAGCCCCTTATCTTGATCTGTGGTGTAATGGGTAACACACGAGATTTTGGTTCTCGTATTGGAGGTTCGAACCCTTCCAGATCAACTTTTCACCCGATGGAATGTTGTGGCAGTTCGCCCGGCCGGCAAAAAGGGAACACCAGTAGGAACGGCAACTCGGGTGCGGGGTGTGAAACACCACCCCGATTCCTACAACCTCAAAAGAGGGGCATTCATAAGTTCAATAGATTAAACGCCGCCACCCCACCGCAGTGATGCAGAGGGGTGGTTTTCTTACAGCGTTACTACGTAAAAACCGAAAATAAGATGAAAAAGAGCAACTATATCATTTTCGACACCGAGACGGGAGGACTCAACCCCTCTGAAAACCCCATAACGTCGTTTGCAGCCGTTGTTTTAGACTTTAACACCCTGAAAGAGGTAGACCGCTGGGAAACCTACGTAAAGCCGTACAATGGTCTCCAAATAACGAAAGAATCCATTTCTAAGACCATGGTCAATATGGCTGAGGTGAACCGAGGTATGGAGTTGGATGCGTTTATCGAAGCGTTAGGGCGGTTCTGTACCCAGAATTTCTCTGACGCCAAGGGCAAGGAGCAGCGCCGCCTGATAGGTGTGGGTCACAACGTGATGTTCGACGTGGCGATGTTATCAGCGGCGTTTGAATATTCGTCCTACGGGCGAAAGTATGACCTCTTCACCTACATCCAGGAACAGACGTTGGACACGATGTACTTTTCCAAAATGATGTACGGCTTGACGGGTGACGAGAAAATGACGCTTGGCGCTACTTGTGAACGTGCCAGCATCCGCCTCACAGACGCTCACGGCGCGATGAACGACGTTGAAGCTACAGCCGAGTATTTCCGGTACTGCATCCAGCGGCTGAGGGCTGGAGGCGAAATCACCGCCACCGAACGTAAGAAACGCCGCCGCGGTAACGACTTTTTCGAGTTCCAGTGCGCCAAATAACAAAGCCGCCAACGTTATACAGCGTGTCTAACAACAAAACTGTACAACGATGAAACAAGAACTTTTTGAAAAAGGCGTCAAGGCGGCCATCGCCGACATCTTAGAGCGTTCACGCGACAAATGGGTGAGCGTGATGGAACCAGGCGCGTCGTTTGGCGCTATCCTCACTAAGAACGGCATCAGTCCCAAGGTATCGCCGGCGCTGTTCAAGGTACTTTCCGCCGTGGGGATTATCCAGCGCGAAGGCATCAAGTCAACGATCAGATATCGTTACGTCCCCACCTCCGTCACCATCCCTGATCTCGATAAACTGGCGGCGCAGGTTTGGCTGGAGAACAAAGACTACAACCGCGCGAAGAGCACTGCTTCAAAGCAAAAATGTGTAACCCCCCCGCGTGACGTCAACCAGAACGGAAAGGCAGTCCGCGTTAAGGGTAACATTCTCCCTCAAATTGGCGATTCGCGTTACATTATCACGGCCGCAGAAGGACCTATCGAAATCATCGAGGTGAAGATCGTCACCATTTATCGTAATCCCCATGACGGTAAATACAATTTCGACGTGGTGTATCGTTTGCCTGATAGCGAGGGGTTGATTACGATGGAACGGGTGCTGTTACAAGCACTACACCTCAAGCCGGAAGACATTTTCGCTCACCTCCAGCGCACGATGGTTCGGTTCACGGGGGATTTATTTCCAACTATAAAACGAGAAACCGTAAAACAAAATGGCAGATAAGAAACACGCCGCTCAAACGCCCGAGGAGGTAGCAGCGGCACAAAAGTTCACCGAGCAAGACGAGAATCGCAAATTGGCCTTTACCAAGGCTCTCGAATTGCTTCGTATTCTGAATAAGGACCATTTGGAACTTGAAATGTTAGCCCAGCGTCCTTATACACGTACCGAGGTCGTCAAAAAGACAACGCTGTCGCACCGCACGGCCCTCGAACTACTGGAAACGCTCAGCGCGTTTAACTACGTCAAGATATTCGACGCCAACAAGACAAAATTCTGCTTCACCTTCAGCCCCGAGGACCGCGCGGCGGTCTACAAGGCCAAAATCATACAACTCGCCCAGTTACTGGGGAACGCCGTTGAAGGCTATAAGCGGTTGCTGTTGAAAGACTACCCTGAGGACGTCTATCAGCGTGAATCACTCGAGATGGAGAAATACCTCACCACGGTGCTGGAGGTGAAGAGATGAGTTTTGTTGTAGGACGGGTGATGCCGGAGGGATTGAAAAACCCTTCCGGCGTTGCCTTTTAAGGTACGGCCATGAGTTTAGACACTATTATATCGCCGTCGGTGACGCACCGTTTGGCGTGTTTAGATCTCGTTGATGAAATAATCGAGGGGCTGGATGAGCGCGGGTTGAATGAATTGATGAGCGGCGACTCACACGACGTTGACGATATATTCGCGGCGTTGATGGAAGACACCTACAAGGTGATGTATACAGGCGACGCGTCGATCGACTTTAAGCCACGTTATGAAGAGAATATCTCTGCCGTGGTGGAAGACACACTGCGGTGTGCCAATTTGACGTATTTCATCACCTCTGTTATCCCTGACTTTCAGCTATCGTGGCACCACCTGGAGTGGGGTGATTTAGTTCACCAACACAAGAAACTGTGTATCAACGCTGCTCGTGACCATGGAAAGTCGTTTTATTTCTCCAACGCCTACGCAGCGTGGCAGTTGTACCGCTACAAAAAGCCGTCAAGCGTTCGTTACTCGAAGCGCCCCACCGTGGCGTCATCGAACCGCGGATTTCTGTTTTCGTTCTCGTTACAACAGAGCGTTGACCTTTTGGAGATTCTGAAGGGTACTATCGAAGAAAACGAAATCTTGAAGGAACGGCTCTATCCTCAGTCAACGTCAGCCAATTGGTCAGCCACCAATATAGTGTGCCGTAACGGTGCGCGTTTGACGGGTAAGGGCTTTGGTTCTTCGGTGCGTGGTGCTCACCCGTACTGGATTATCGTCGATGACGGCCTGAAGGATAACGTCATCTATTCAGCCCTCCAACGGAATAAGTCCACTGACTATTTCCACTCCGTAATTATGAACATGCTCGTGCCTGGCGGCCAAATTATCGTCGTCGGTACGCCGTTTCACGCCGAGGACCTTTATGGCGACCTGAAGACCAAGAACGGTTGGTTCGTTATCGAATATCCAGCCATCTTCCCCAACGGGCGAATACTGTGGCCGCAGCGTTGGTCGTTTAAGGATCTGATGGATAAAAAGGAGACCCAGGGGTCGATCATCTTCTCGCGTGAGAACCTTTGCCGCCCGATCACCAACGAATCGTCTATTTTCCCGATGGAAATCCTCACGCGGTCGCTGCTGAGGATGGAGAACTACACGTTAGTGGATTCGCGCGAAGAGTTCCCCATCAAGTTCTCCAAGGTGGTCGTCGGCTGTGACTTTGCTATTTCAGCCAACGTCGGTGCTGACTACGCGGTATTCAGCGTGTGGGGTATTGACGAACTGACTGACGAGCGCTGGCTGCTTCACCTCTACCGCGAAAAGGGTGCCAAGTTCTTCGAACAGATGAACGTCCTACGGCGTATCAACTCCCGCTTCCGGCCTGACCTGATCGTGATGGAGAATAACACCTTCCAACAGATATTCGTCGAAACAGCCGACACCGAAGGGATGCCCGTCATCGGTCATACTACCGGAATCGACAAATATGACCTCAAGACCGGATGGCCCCACCTCTCGACGCTGTTCGAACGCGGTAAGATTCACATTCCGGTGGGGAACGTCTATTCACAGCAGGTCAAGGACCTCATCTTCCAAGACCTCGGTTCAGTAGCCTTCACTGAAAAAGGGCTGGAGAGCGTCGGCAGTCACGACGATATTTCGTCGTCGTTCTGGTTGGCTGACTTGGCGGCTTCACGTATGACGACGGGATTTAAGTTTGATATGTTAGGTTAGCGCCATCGTTTTAAGTGGTATGAAAACTCTGATAGCCTTATTCACACGAGGTCGTGTTGACCGCCAAAAAACTCTTCAACGATTGACGCCTGAAGCGTTGAAGCGCGTCCACATATTCTGCCACCCCGGCGAGTTGGCTGCTCACCAACGCAACTGGGGCGGAAAGGTAGCCAGCGTCGAAGAATACAGCACGGCGTGTCGCGGTGTAGGGGACATACGGGACTATATTGTTGTAGAGGCCGCTGATAGAGGATTTGGCGGAGTCTTTTTCTTAGACGATAACGTGTCTTTCTCACTGCGTTTAGACGATGCCAAGACCCCTGTAGTCATAAACAACGACAATTTCACCGTCGAGGCGCAGGAATACATCTACCAGATGATGTTCGACTGGGTGGCTGAGCAGTTAGACACCTACGCCGTGGCTGCGCTTTCATACCGCCCGTTCAACCGCGACAAGGAACACGACGTACAAATCAACGGGCGGTTCTTCTCCATTTGGGGCCTCAATATCGCCCAGTATCTCAGCCAGCCTGTCAGGTTCAGCGATTGGCCTATAAAGGAAGATTTCGCCGTGGCGTGTGGATTACGTCGCGCGGGGTTGGATAACATCGTCTCGTACCAGTATTCGTTCGACAAAATGACGGGGGCCAACGCCGCTGGTGGTTGTTCGATTTATCGCACGATCGAGAACTCCAACGCCGAATCACAACGTTTAAGAGAAGCGTTCCCCGAGTACATCACCCTCCGTACCAAAAAGTGTACCAACTGGGGAGGCGAAATGAAGGACCGCGAGATGATTGAGGTCAAAATACACTTAAAAGGATACAAGAAATGAACGTAAAATTCAAGAAACTTAACCCCGGCGCCACGTTGCCGGCGTATGCCCACGCTGACGGCGAGGATAACGGCTTGGACCTGGTGGCCGTTGGAGTACGTGAAACCGAAGATTTCATCGAGTACCAGACGGGAATCGCCGTTGAAATTCCCCAGGGGTATACCGGGCTGCTGGTCCCCAACTCGCGCGTGTCGAAAATGGACCTGGTGATGTGTAACGCACCGGGTATCATCGATCCCGGATATCGTGGCGAGATGCTGGTACGCTACAAAAAGATCTACCATATGCCCACGTTGTGGCAGCGTATGTCGCGGTGCTTGGCGGCGTTGTTCTCTAATGTGCTGGGAACTATCGCCGATTTCCCGATGCGGAATATGTCGTTCGAATGTAAGGCGTACAAGAAGGGCGACGTCGTTGCTCAGCTGGTGATCGTGCCTGCGCCGCTGATCGAACCTACACTCGTCGAAGAACTCACGCCCAGCGCTCGCGGTGAAGCAGGATGGGGATCGACCGTCAAGAGTCAAGAACCTGAAACCAAATAGCCATGAAAACGATTCTCGTACACCAACCCGCCAAGCAGGATAACGTCGAAATCATGGCCGACGCCCTGGTAGAGTCGATGCGTTACGCCGACCACGCGGTTGACTATCCCGACATCTCCAAGGCCAAAGCCGACGACGGCGTTCCGGCCGAGTGGTTCTACAAAGCCTACGCCGGAATTACCGGAACGTCCGAACTCACCGCCATCATCCAGTACACCCAACAGCGGATGCTTTTCGATCAGATTGGCGAAACGTTTCTGGGTATCGCCCTCACCGAGATGAAGCACTACGACCGATTAGGCGACTTCATTCACCATCTGGGGCACGCGGTATCGAAGCCTGTGTTTTCGGCAGCCAAAGTGGACATAACAACCGAAAGCGCAGCCGAAGCTATCCAGATCAACATTCGCGCCGAGCAAGACACCATCGCTGAGTACGAAAAACTCATTCAGCGCATCCAAGCAGGCAACCCTACGCCGACCACCACCTCTACGTTGGCGGTTCAACTCCTCAACAAGATTATCGCCGACGAGCGCGTACACGTAAGGCTGTTGGCGGAGTTGGCGCAGTCTATCGACGAAACGTTATGAAACACGCCGCACTGTTATTAGCCGCTGTAAAGCGGATTGAAGCCGAACGCCCAGGAGTCATAGCCTGGGCGTCGCGGCAAGAGCGGTGGTGGGAGTTGTGCGTGAGCGATTACGATTTTTACCGAAGCGAAGAGTTGGCCCGCATCAAGGCGATGTATCGCAAAGCGTTACGCGCCGCGGGTGGTGGAAAGTTGATATTCTGCTACGCCAAGCCTGACGCTGAGCGGTTGTATGAGTTGGAGTTGGCGAGAAATTTAGTGATGAATTGTTAAATTTCTTGAAATTCTCTTGGAGAATTGGAATTTTCAACGTACCTTCGCTCTTGAAAAGAATCGTAAAACAAAATTGGTTATGGAAAAGACTCAAGATCTCAACTCGATCCTCTCGAAACTGAAGAAACTGCAGCGCTTGTATGAAGGCGCCAAGGCTATCAACTCCGAAGCCGAAGCGCAGAACGCCGCTGCTAAAATTCAGGCCCTCCTCACCCAGTACAACCTTTCGATGGCCGACATCGAATCGGTCGCCGACAACGAGCAAAAGACCAACGTCGTCGAAGAGCGTTTGGGCGACAGCTGGCAGCGTAAGTGTGGCGGTTCGTGGGACCAACTCTTGCTGTACGGAATTTGTAAGTACAATTTCTGCTACGTGCTGGTGAGCAACAAGAACGTTTGCCGTACGAATCGTAACGGTCGTGAGGTATGGGAAAACCGCCGCCGTTACATCGTCATCGGTGAGCCGCAGAACATCCAGGTCGTAAATTGGCTGTTCGACGTATTGGCCGCCAACCTTTATAAGTTGGCGTTGAAGCGTTACGAGGAATACCGTAACGACGACACTCAAGCGGTGATGCGCCTTTTCATGAACGAAAAGAAAATGCACCGCGGTACGTTCTTGCGGTCGTACCTTTCGGATGCAGCCAAAGGCGTTCAGCAGAAACTCAAGGAGGAACGCGACCGTGAACTCCAAGCACAGGTCCAGGTCAACGCGCTGGTGCTGCGTACCGACAAGAAACTCGACGACTACCTCGCTAAAAATTACCCCAAATTAGGGAAGGCCCGCCCGGAGCACATTGGTAGCTACCAGGCGATGCGCCAGGGTATGGAAGACGGCCGCAACGTTACTATCTCCAAGGCGGGACTCACCGCCGATAACGTCAACCCTAACCAGTTAGCGCAATGAAGCCGAAAAAGCTATACATCTACCACTCTGCGCCCCGCCAGTTAATAGGCGGGGCCGTTGAGTGGATATACATCAGCGGCCGCAAAATCCGTTTGAACCAAGACGGAACGGTATCTCAAAACTCCATCTGGTATTCCGTATTGATGGAGATCGAAAAGGCGCGGCGGTATGGACTCAAAGTGCCGCGCGTCGGCGTCATTGGGGAAATTACCGTACCGCAGGAACTTTGGACCAAAATAAAGGACGAACGCTATGAAGATTAATCTCGTGTTTGACGGCAATTTCCTGTACCACCTGTCGTTCTCGGTGTGGTCGACGTACTACCGGGGTCAGGATTTAACAGAGGTCTTGGATGACCCGGAAAAACGCCAGGTGCTGATCCGTAAGTGCGTGATGAATCTTTGCGCCGCGGTACGGCGTTTTGGCGATAACGTTCACCGCGTGATAGTGGTGATCGATTCCCATTCGTGGCGCCGCGACGTGTACGACGACTACAAGTACGCGCTCACCAAGGTCAAGGAGCCGTGGAGTGATGCGTTCATCGAGGTTTTGGGTGAATTGGAAAGCCTGCTGCGTAAACGCGGGTTGATTGTAACGCGCGTACCGGGCGCTGAAGGCGACGACCTGATGATGTTGTGGGCCTTTGCGCTGGATGAACTCCCCGACGAAGAGACGGTCATCCTCACGGCCGACAGCGATATTCGCCAGTTGATAACGCCAACAGTTTCGGTGTTCAACTACAACTCCAAGTTCATGAAATTCTACTGCTTCCCCGGTAAAGAATCGCTGTGGAACGACCTATTGGATGCCGACATCCAGGTCCTCACTACTGAGGCAATGGAGGTGTTGCTGTATAAGGTGCTGATGGGCGATAAGTCGGATAATATACCCAAGGTGCGGCGCGGATTCGGCGATAAGGCGTTCAACCGTTTCATCGAATCGCTGAAACAGGAACTCAACGGCCGACTCGTATCACCGACCTATTTCCAGGAATATGTCTCGACGAAACTGGCGCTGTGGATTCAGTCCAAGTTCGAGAAATTCTTGGGTGCGCCGTTAAGCACCGACGAGATAGGTCAGATTCTGTTCAACGTAAAATTAACGTGGCTGTCGCCTTCGGTATACGGGCCGCGTCAGGAAGAGATGTTGGTGGCGATGGCCGAAGAAGTGGCCAATACCAAGGATTCTTACAACTATAAGAAGGCATACACGCTTGAAGATTTCTACGGAATGTTGATTAAGTAACAACCAAAATTATAGTAGTATGAAGAAATGGATGTGGATTCTCATTATCGTTGTCGCGGTGGTCGTGGCTGCGGTAGTATACGCCCATGAGGCGAAGATCATCCACACGCTGGTGGCTATTGGCTCGTTCGTGGCGGGCGTGGTGGCACACTGGGCGTGGGTTAATTACATCAAGGCGCGAGCCGCAAAAACCGAAGTGAGCGATGGAAAACATTCGTGATATCATCCTTGGCGCCCGCGCTGAGCGTCAAGAGCACATGCTGAAGGGTTTCGCTCCGGTTCCCGAAGACCCCGAGGAAAAGGTCGAAAAGGCCGACAACGTCTTCGAGAAGATGGCCGAAGCTATCGAAAAGGCCGAGTCCGACGACAGCGACACAGCCCTTCAGGGTGAGATCGAGAAATCGGACATCATGAACGTCATCAGCTACGATTCCAACATCAAGTTCGGTAAACTGGGCAAGGAAATCAAGGCCAAACTGAAGGCCGACATTCTTCCGCCGCTGAACGCCAAACTCCAGGTTCTGACGGCTGAAATCGAGAGCAAACTCGAAGACTGCGGCGGGGCTCCTACCGAGACCATTCCGCCCTGGTGGACTGCGGATATCAAGATGGACGTTCCGTTCCGTATTTTCTCGTGGCAGGCGTGCGACGTCTGTGAAGCCCCCGCGGTGGCGGGATCGCTCATTGCCGGCGAAGAGCAGGAGAACCCTGTTACTCCCGAAATGCGTAAGTGCCGCCAGGAGTACAACGATAAGGTCCGTGAGTACGCCAATGTCGCTACCGACATCAAGGCGTGTGAAATTCTCGAGACTAATCTTTCCGACAACGAACGCTATCAATTGTCGCCTCGACAGCTGACGGTGTTCGGGTTTTAGTTTCTTTTCTGTTTCCATTTTCCAAGGTTAGTTAGGACCGCGGCCCCGATTCAGTAAGCGTTTCGGGGCCAACGTTTTTAGTTATATGGACCGATGGAGATATTTCAAAATAGGTGATGTCGTTGCAGACCCCGACGTTTGGGGTTCGATGACGTTTATCGTACGTTCGTTGCACGGCAACGATTATTGTCCACTGCTCGCTGCAGAGTCCGTCAAATTGATCCGCGGGCGGCGTATAAGGGTAAACCTCGGTGTAGACGAAGCACGTCTTGTAAATGCAGCTAAACGACCACTGAAGAACTTGCCTGATGCTACGTTGTTCCGGCTGGCTGGAAGGACCCCTGAAGCGCGGCGTGAATTGCTGATACGAAGCTATTGTAAACAAAATGGCAAACTTTGACCACTATTCTTGGAGTGATAAACTCCCTTCTGATACACTCGACGTGAGCGATGAACACCGCACGGAGTTCTTTCGTACGATGTTCGAACGACAAATGATCTGGAAACGACGCTTCGTCGATCACCAACCGCGTCCTTGGACTGAAGACCCCATTCTACGCGACTACAAGTTCACCAACGTATACCGCGAACTGGACCGAAACTCCCAGTGGCAGATTCAGAATATCCTGTTGGACGATACGCTGTCGCTGACCAACCTGGTGTGGAAGATGATGGTGTTCCGGTATTTCAACAACCCCAGCACTTTCGAATACGCTCGTGAGCGGTACGGCTGGGGCGCGGGTATTCCGGATTATGACCGTTACGACGAAGACGCTTTTGCGGCGATGATAACAGCCTATCGCCAGTCGGGGTATAACCCCTACACCACGGCCTATTTGATCAATTCGATGGCCACGCCGGGTAAACCGCGCGATTACTGCTACACCCATTTGGTGGTTCCTACGTTACACCGCCGCTTGGGTGAACTGATGCGGACGGTGTTGACCGCCACCGCCCCCGAGCAGATCATCAAGTTCCTTCAGGGGCTTCCGTCGTCGGCTACATTCATCGCTCACGAATTCTACCAAGATTTCACCTACATACCGCGGTACACCTATCGGCGTTTCATGCGTTTCACCCAAGACGACTACACCAATGTGGGGCCTGGGGCATCGATCGGGCTGCGGTTAATATTCCCGTCGTTGAAGCGTCAAATTGACGGTATTTATCGTCTGCGTGATGAAGCACAGACGGCGTTAGCGGCATTTGGTGATTTCCCGTACTTACACTGGTACAAACTCGAAGCAGGATATTACACAACGCCTCACGGCAACATCACCCTTCATCAGATCGAGATGTGGCTGTGTGAGTATCAAAAGTACTGGAAAATGCGTATCGGCGAAGGTAAGCAGCGCTCTACCTTTGAACCACAAACTGTAAAATTGGTTGGCGAATGATAACCTTTCACACTCCGTTGGAGACAGGCGAATTCATGGGCATCAACTTTCAAACGTTAGCCGATGATCTAACAACCAGTGCCGCACGATTAGTAGTCGTCGGCACTTTCATATCACCCCTCACCACCGATGAACAACGAGCGTTCCGCCGTTTGGTAGCCACTATACGCAGCGAAGGTGAGTGGCAAGGCTCATACGACGACCAAACCGACTACTATTCATGGCGCGGGCATCAGTTGGCTGTGTGGGGCGATATCATCCATCAAGCGTTGATAATCAGGAAAACGGCACGCAATGACATTTTGAAAATGTTGGGTTGATAGCCAATTATAGGTACATAAATCGCGTAAAAACATTATGTCCGGTGTAAAAGAAAGATTGGAATCGGTAGAACGCGCCATGCAAGCCTTAACCATCCGCAAATCGCTGTTGGTAGAGAAGGCGTTGCGTGGCGATAACCCGTCCGACATACTCAAAGCGGCCGAAATATTTAACCAGCAGAGCAAGCCCGCCAACGTGGCCCCCAAGGCGTACCTCATCGACCCGTTGGAGTTCAACTCGTTTTTGGGTTACAAGGATAAGCCGTTCTCGCTCTCGTACGAGACGCTGCGCCGGATGAGCCGCACTCCCATCATCAACTCCATCATCAAGACCCGTAAGAACCAGGTGGCCGACTTTGCCGAGCCGCAGGCCGACCGCTATTCGACGGGTTTCGTTATTCGCCGTAAGCCGCGCCACGGTATGGAGCAGAAAATGGACTCTCAAGACCGCAAGATCGCTTCGTCCATCACGGACTTTATTCTCAATTGTGGCGATACTGCTACGTGGGACGGCGATGAATTTGACGAATTCATACGCAAGATCGTTGACGACTCGTTGACGTTCGACCAGCTGACGTTTGAATGTATCCGCAACCGCCGCGGCAAACTGGTGCGCTTCCAGGCCGTTGACGCCGCTACGTTCCGGCTGGCGGATTCGTACTTTGATGGTGAATACGACAACCCGTATTTCCGCGGCGTGATGATGGACGATCGTCAAAACTGGGGTCAGAAAATCGACGGTTACTACCCGGCCTATGTCCAGGTGTACCAAACAGCCAAGGTGGCACAGTTCTATCCGTGGGAGCTGTGCTTTGGAATCCGCAACCCGTCAACGTCTATCTACGCTAACGGCTATGGGAACTCCGAGTTGGAAGAGTTGATTAACGTCGTCACGTCGATGCTCTGGGGCGACGAGTACAACCGCCGCTTCTTCTCACAGGGGTCAGCCCCGAAGGGTCTGTTGCGTATCAAGGGCAACGTCAATGAGGCTTCATTACAGCAGTTCAAGCAGCAGTGGCAGGCGATGATCTCGGGTGTTATGCAGTCGTGGAAGACGCCCGTCGTTGAAGGCGATATTGACTGGGTAGACCTCCAGAAGAACAACCGCGATATGGAATATACGGCGTGGATGGAATACCTGATCAAGATTGCGTGTGCCGTGTACTGTATCGATCCGACGGAAATCGGGTGGGACATATCGCGTTCTAACAGCAGCGGCCTGACGTTTGGTGATGGCCAAAAACAGCGTATGGAGCAGTCGAAAGACAAGGGTCTGTACCCGCTGTTGAAATTCATCCAGCGTAAGATCAACAAGTTCATCATCGACCAGATCAACCCTGACTTTGAGTTCGTGTTCATGGGCCTCAACGGAATGACTATTTCCGAGGAACTCGACATGGACATCAAGCGTCTTCAGGCGTTCCAGACCGTTGATGAAATTCGCGAAAAGTGGGACCTCCCCGCTATCGGCGAAGAAAAGGGTGGCGACACTATCGAAAACTCCGTTATTCAGCAAGCCCTCAGCGCCAAGCAGCAACAGCAGCAGGCGATGGGCGGCATGGGAATGGGTGGCGGCAATCCGTTCGAAGAGGCCGCTGGTATGGGTATGGAGGCGGCGGGCGGCCCGGCTGATGAACCTGTAGCTGGTGGCGAAGGTGAAGAAGACGCCGACGCTCAAGCCGGCAACCCGTTTGACCTTTACGCCCAGGGTGATGACGAAGAGACTATGAAGGCCCGTGAGGCAAACCCGCTCGTGGCCGCATTTGACGAATATTTACAAAAAGCAATAGATCATGACGAGTAACGAGAAGAATACTGCGCCCATCGTGCAGTTGCTTTCGGAGGCCATGCCGAAGCCTATCATCGACGCTTCCACCGAAGGAACCGTGTACCGCGGTTATGCCCCTATCGGTACAGGCCAGGGAGAGCCGGGCTGGCGTATCGAACGTGAAACCACCGCCAACGGCATCACCATCACGGAATATCCTCAAGGGGATATGAGTTTCAATTTCGTTTGGAACGACCGTACCACCTACCTCTATTCACGCTAAACGTTTCCTATTATGGCAACTGTAGACATCGGAACAATTGCCGGCATATCGATCGGCGCAACCGCCCCCTCTAATCAGGCCATCATCTGGTACGACACCACCGACGGCCTCCACAAGAGTTACAACCAGTCGCTGGGGGAGTGGGTGCCGATGTCGCAGGCAATTGTCGCTGAAATAGCCGATTTCAACGACCTTATCAATAAAGCGAACCTCCCCGGCGGCTTGCCTATTGGAGCGTTCTACAACGTCGTTAAACGCGACGCTGACGCCAACTGGAGCACTATGGTCTGGGTGGTGGGTTCGACACGTGTCCAGTACGTGGACAAGCAAAACAACATCATCGTCGAAGATCTCGCAGGCCAGGGTACTACCACGCAGTACGTCGCCTCTACGAACTATTTCTTCGATAACGTCGTTGCGACGTTTGACGCAGCGACCTCTAAACTCAATTTCCAGTTTCAGTCCGTTACCGACAACCCCGCGGCGGCCGACGTGTTGTACGGTATGCGCATGGTGGGCGAGAACGCCACGCTGGTGAAGCGCACTATTCCATCGCTGATATCGAAGTCGTCGAAGAACTCGCTGGCGTTTGTTGACGGGTTGTATTTCAACTTTTCGGCGGCTATGAAAGGCGTCATCGTCTCGGAGCAGACTGATGATACCACCGTCGTCGGTTACAAGCAATACGCAGCCGATTATGCCGCCATGGACAAGGTCTTTGAAGACGTACAGAAAATCGTCCAAGACTGGCAGAACAACTCGCGCGAGATGATCTTCAACTCATACTTGATCGAGGTGAATCCGGCACCAGCCACTGTAGACGCGCCGCATGACCTCACCACCCGCGACGATATCACCGCCGCTTTCAACAAGATTCAAGGCTGGTACAACCGTCTCAAACTGGCTACCGGCATGAGTCTTTCGTCAGCCTATGCGGCTAATCCTTCTACCAAGGGAATCATGCCTACGAAGGGTGATTTGGTTGAAAGGGCTATCGCGCTGCTTCATCAGGCTATTCTGGATATTGACTATTCGGAATATGGCGAATCCAAGAACATTAAAATAGGCGGCCAACAGACTGATTTTCCTGACATCGACTACATGAGTTTCATCGACGTTGAGGGGAGTGTGCGTGATGCGTTCAAGGTTCTGTGGGACGATCTTGCTCAGATCATTACGGGTGATGATACAGGTCCTATACTGAAGAAATTGGTGGCTTCGTCGTCAATCTTCGAACGTTCTATTCTGAAGGAACACATGGCTGTTGGCCTCATTGGAGGTAGCGTTGATTTCTCGAATCTGGCCGGTGGCTCGTCATACACCGTGGCGCTTGGTCATCGCTATTTCTGCAACCTGAACGCCTCTGATATCACTTCTGCAACGTGGACGCTGAATCTCGGCTTTTTGGACAACCCGTCGTCGTTTGAAGCCTACACGAATGAAAGCGTTGGCGGAACGATTCAGGTGATCGTCTATTGTAACGTTTCTAACGGCCAAACGCTGCGTGTTGTTGATGCCGATGGTTTCAAGAATTACAATATGGCTGAAAAGGGGTACTACCTTCTCACTGCATGGGCGACGGGATTTGCTTCGCGAACCAGACTGCGCTTCACGAGTTTCATTCAGAAGATTGATTATCTCCAATAGTCATGTGTAAAGTAGTCTATCTAACGTCAAAGCGGTTCAATACCGAGGCTCGTCGTTTTGTACACGATCTGGCTGAAGAACTACGCCGTCGGCGCGTGGAGGTTGTTACAGGGAACGCCTATGACGTTTGGAACTACTTTCGCCCTCATCGTACTTTCGGTATTGCTGTTGCGGTGGACTTTTTCCACGACCATGCTGATGGCTGTAGTTTAACACTCAATCGCGTTTGTCCTGCGTTAACACGGGACTTCGCCTATAATCTCTCCAATCACTACGACCTTTTAACGCCTCAAATACGTTGGCGGTCATTTACGTTCGTTGATTCGTACGACCGTCAGTGGTATCGTTTCTTCAATCGTGTAAGCGCGGAAGTGAAACTGATAATCTATCCAGCGACGTTAACCAATGAAGGCGACATGGACGCCTATCAAAACGCCAAGGTGGATATTATCAAGGTTTTTGCTGATGAAATCTTGAGGTGTCTCCGCTCGAATTACAATTACAACGCATACGCTAAAGCCGCCAAGGCCGCTCGCATACGCATTAACGAAAGAATGAAACGCAATGGCTGACGGACTTTTCATGACCACCATCTTCCCTGTGATCTCGCTCTTGTTTGGAGTGGGCAGTATCGGTTATGCCGTGGTGGCACGCATGCTCGACCGCAAGAAATACGAGCAGGAGGTTCGCGCCAGTCAAGCCGACGCCGACCTCAAGGGTGAAGAGTTCTGGAAGGGGCGATACGACGTATTGGCGGCCGAGTTGGACAAGAAGGAGTCGTGGTGGAAAGAGCGATATGATAACCTCTACCAAGAGGTGCAGAACGAGCGGCGGTTATCAAACGAAATGATGACTAACTTTCGTAACGAACTCAACAAGATTCGCGACGAATATGAGGCACAGCGCCAGGCTGACCGCGATAAGTACAATCGCCTGATGGAAGAGTTCCGTACGCAGGAGCGTGAAGCTAACGCCGCAGCCGAGGAATACAAGCGTCGCATCAGCGATCTCGAAGCGTCGATTGTGGCCTACGAGGATATGATTAAAAGCGGCAAACGGCCATGAAAACCGCGGCGTCCATAATTATCGTTGTAGCGGCCCTAATTTTCGCGTTCTTTCTGGGGCGGGGTAGTTATACCCCTGAACCCCCTAAAGTCGTTGAAAGGTGGTATACAAAGCACGACACGGTCGAATACCGCGACACGATCGAGGTTCCTGTGCCGTACATAGTCGTGCGCGACACCACCATCTACCTTCCAGGTGAAATCGACACCGCGGCGTTGCTGGCCGATTATCTCTCCACAAAACACTACACGCTGGACTTTTCCAACGACAGCGTCGGAACGTTCAAGGTGAACGCCACCGTGAACCGCAACGCCATCACTGAAGCCACGTCAATTATCAATCCTCTGATACGAGTGTGTGAAATAGAACGTACCACGGTACAAACCCGCATACCATTCATCCAAGGCTATGCCCAAATAGGCACGTCGCTGGATTTTGGCACGCAAAAGTTCTCCGCCGGAGCCGATTTCCGCCAGCGGTTCATGGTAGGTGCTTCAGCCATGAGGGTAAATGACAACTGGGGATATACGGTGGATTTTGGTGTAAAATTTTAACAAAAACTCTTGGCGGTTTGGAGATTTTATACTATCTTTGTAGTAGGAAAAGAAACCTATAAAACAGCAATACGATGAAAGAGATTATCAACTACGGCGAGGCAAAACGCCAGCAAATCCTCAAGGGGTTCGTCGATACCCCCGAAACTGAAGAGGTAGAAATCGAAAAAGCGCGTCACGGCGTATACGCCGACAACGCTCAAAACCGCCGCTTGCAGCGCGTGGGTCAGGAGTACGGTCACGCAGCCAAGGAGGAAGACCCTGCGGCCGAGGGAGGTGAAAGTGGCATTCCGGAAGGCAACGTCAGCCTCCAGAATCACGCCCGCCAGGCTTCGGAGGAGGCGCTGGTGAAGGTGGCTAACGACCCGTCGGCTGACGCTGAAATGCGCAAGGTGGCTACTGCAGAACTCGAACGCCGCGGCGTGAACGTTCGCGCCAAGAACAAGAAGGGTGATGCCTCGTTGCGTAACGGCCTGGCTGACGGTGACGCCAAGGCGACGGCCTCGTTCGAGTCGATGGGCTTCCGCCAGATGGACGATCAGGATCTGGAGCAGTACGCCGGAGTCGAAGACGCTTCTCACGCATTCATCAAGCAGGTCGGCGGTGACGAAGACGGCTTCGATCTGGTAGTCACCAAGACCTCGGAAGGCTATCGCGTGGACAAATATCCCTACGCCGATGTGGACAATTTCGAGACCACGACGGTGAAGGAAATCGCTGATGTCGAGGGAGCTGCATCCAAATTCGGTGATCCTGACGCAAAGGGTAAAGGCGGCAACGCCGATGCCCAGTCGCTTCTCGACAGTTTCAACGACATGGCTGAAAACAACGCCGACTTTGACGCCGAAGGCTTCAAGGCGTTCGTCAAGGAAAAGGGCGGAAAGGCCGTGAAAGAACTCGCCGAGGCCATGCGTAACATGCCCAGCGAGGCCGCCGTTAGCGACCCGAACGATGACGACATTGCCGACGAAATCGAGAATATGTTCGAGGAAGCTGGCATGCGCGTACCGCGTGAGGCAAAGAAGGAACTGGACAACCTTCGCGGGTCGGGTGAAAGCGTCTTGGCCAAGTGGGACGCCTATACTGGCGAAACTGGCGAAGACGACGATTTCGGCGACGCGCTCGAAAGGCTCATCGACAACAAGGGCGAAGCCAAGGCCATCAAGGAACTCGTCGCTGCTATCAAGGCATCTGACGAAGCGTCGGCCGTTCAGAGCAACCTGGACGATGACGAGATCGCTGACGAGATCGCTACTATTTTCGAAGAGGCTGGCGTCGATCTGTCGAAGAAAGGCCAAGCCACGCTGGACAAGATGCGTGCTGACGCTGACGGCGACGGTGAGGTTTCCAGCGCCGAGGCCCTCGTCAACAGTTTCGACAAGATGGCTGAGGGTGACGAAGATTTCGACTCCGAAGGCTTCAAGTCCTTCGTGAAGCAGAAAGGCGACGCCAAGGCTATCAAAGAGCTGGCCGCAGCGATGAAGGCCAACCCGGTTGACACGGGAGGTGCGCAGTCGGACGCTACGGACGACGAACTGGCCGATACCATCGAAAACATGTTCGAGGAGGCGGGCGTCAAAGTATCGAAGGACGGCCAGAAGGAACTCGACGCTCTGCGCGGTGGCGAGAAGGAAAGCGACACCAAGCAGGCTGAGAAGGCTGCTGCCAAGAAGGATCCCAAAGGAAAGGCAGACGCCGCATCGAAAGAGAGCGCAGCCGCTGACAAATTCATCAAGAAAATGCAAAACGGGGGTAAGCCTGAAGACTTTGCTAAGATGGTCGTCAAGGACCCCGAGGGTCTTGCTCGCGCTTTGAGTGCGAAGATCAGCGCTGGCGACAAAGACGCTGAACGCGCCGCCAACCATTTGACTGCTCTCATGGACCCCGATGTTCAATCCAAAGGTCTCGGCAAGGAGATCATGCAGCACCCCGAGTTGAAAAAGTTGGCTGACGAGCGTCAAGCCGCAAAGGATGCACTCCGGGGGGAATATGATCCTGACGAATACCGGAAGAAGAACGACGAACAAATCGAGGTGTGGAAGCGCACCCAGAAGGAGTTCGTGAACAAGTTCATGGAAATCTACGGCGGTAACAAACAGGAGTAATGCCTTACAACGCCAAACATACCCACTTTCTGCCGTCACCATTCCCCACCGTTACTCAGTACGAAGATCGGTTTATCCGCGAATGGAACGCCAACAACGCCGCTGCGTTAGGCGATGTACTGAAATACATCGCCGACGCTACGGCTGCGGCGGTTAAAGAATTGAAGGAAGATGGACCAAAGAAAAATAATTTGGGCAGTGTCGGCAGCGAAGGCTGAGAAGATTTGGCATATCGGCACAACAATCGCTGCTAACAGCGCGTTGAAGGAAACGCCTCCTTACCCCTTACGAGTCATCGTTCGCGTGAAGGATGATAAGGGGAAGGTGAGGTATAACATCGGTACGCTATCACGCATCAGTGATGGTAAGTGTGAGGTGAATTTGTTCCCCAATGGTGCGCCGATTACAGCGTCGTTAGGGGTCAACGAAGAGGTTCGCCTTTGGCCTGACATCGAGTGGTTTTGGAAAAAGATGTTTGACGAAGAAGCCATCAAGATCAAAGACTTTTCTGAACTCACTAAATACAGGGCTGTTATCGTCAAGTTGGGGAACACTGAAAATGGGTTTTGTTATAAGCCTGGAAAAGTTGTTGCACTTACCGATAAGAGCGTTGAAATCGACCTTAACAACGGTAGAATTGCCGTTAAACACGGCCATGAATCACGAGTAAGATTATGGGAGTAGTAGATGAAGTGACGAGGGTATTTCACGAAGCTAATCAATACCGCCACGACCACTTGCGTAAAGCCATAGGTGCTTTTGAGGGAAATCTCACTGACGGCGATACGCTGGAGAAAGCAAGGCGAGCAAAAAGGCTTGAAGGAACTCCCGATCCTAACAATCCTAATAAGGTTTGGCACATTTCACCGAGTGGTAGTGGACATTATGTCGAAAAGAATAAAGTGCCAACGCCAAAGGATTACTATGAGAAATGTGAGATAATAAAAAATCTTTTACAGTTACAACGCGGCAATAAAGTATTCGTTAAGGTCGGCAGTGCTGAACATGGTTTCAAATACTCATTTGGTAAAGTAAAAGAAGCCGCAAAAGATAATCGTGATGATGTGACAATCAAATTCACAAACGGTTCAACCATCTTTATAAAACCTGGTTCAGAATGGCGAATTCGTCGTTTTACGAAAACCGTTGAAGGAAACATTGAGGACCCTTCTGAATGCGGCAAAGACAAAGCCGCCAACACCCCGGAATCACGAACGTTAAATGATAACGGCTCTTGGAGCACTGAAGACTGATGATTTTCAACAACCGCCAAATAGACGACATGGTCGGGATTCTCCGGCGCTGGCAGTATCTGTTTATTGCCAAGCACGTCGGGCTGGATTTTCTGACCCAGTCAGAGATCGACATCTTGGTGGCGTCGGGCGTGAACGTCGATAAGTACAAGAACTCTAAGGGCATCATCGAACACGCCTTTCTGTTTGGAATCTTGGCTGAGGCTATCGGTGACACTCGCGCCAAGAAGATGAACTACAAACAGTTCCTCCAGTTCTTGAAATCAGGGAACTTTGTACCGCTTACCGAACAGGAGGAGAACGCGCTCAATTACCTCAAGAACCGCGCCTACACCGATATCACATCCCTCGGCAACCGTATCGTCACCGGAACACGCAACACCATTCTCAAATCGAATTTCCGTCAGCAGGCCGCTATACGCCAGCAAATCAAAGATAAGGCCATTCAAGCCGTTCAACTCCGTAAGGGAGCGCGATATGTAGCCAGCGAACTGGGAAACCTTACCCAAGACTGGGGACGCGATTGGCTACGTATTGCGTACTACCTCTTGCACGAAGCCTACAACGTCGGCCGCGCTGAGAGTATCTACAAGCAATATGGCCCTGACGCCATGGTGTATTTCGACGTATACCCCGGCGCGTGTGCCAAGTGCCGTGAGTTGTATCTTGAAGACCCCGAGGACCCTGCGTCGAAACCCAAACTGTTCCGGCTTGCAGACCTCATAGCCAACGGCAACAACATCGGCCGCAAGGTGGCTGAGTGGCTCCCGACAATTGACCCAACACATCCGTTTTGTCGGTGCACCGTCAATCGCGTTCCAGCAGGTTACGAGTGGGACCCCGCCACCCGCGCCTTCACCAAGCCTGTTAAGCGTCAGTTCAAAGACCCAAAGTTAAAGAACGTGAAACTCAACATTAAAGTTACAAAATAATGAAAAACAAAATCGTACAAGACCCCCCGTTTACTATGCAGATTGAACCTACCGAGGGCTGTAACCTCGGTTGTTCGTTCTGTGGCTTACACGGTATGCGCGAGAAGGGAACCAAGCCCTGGAATTTCATGACCGTCGAGACAGCCGAGCGTATTGCTTCGGAGGTAGCGCGGGTAGGTTGGAACTGTAAGTTCGTGTTCGCTATGCACGGCGAACCGACGCTGAACCCCGCCTTCATCGACATTGTCGCCACGTTCCGTAAGCACTTGCCGAAGGCCGTGTTCCATATGTACAGCAACGGTTACGCCATGAACCACGCTGAAGACACCGAGGCGTACCTCGATGCGCTGTTCGGGGCAGGTATGAACGATATCCTGGTAGACTGCTACACGGCCAACGGCGACTGGAATTTCGTCGAGAAGATCGACGTTGATAAGTACAACGTCGTGACGCTGGAACCCGGCGTTCCGTACTACTATCCCAAGCAGGGCCGCCGTATCTGTCTGCTGCCGCCCATCGCCCACGACGACACCAACAAGATGACGCGCCGCCTGGCCAACCACTGCGGAGCGGCCTTCCCGCTCGACGATTCGTTCAATAACAAGCGGTGCACCTTCCCGTTCCGCGAACTGGACGTGAGGTGGAATGGCCAGGTATGCCTGTGTTGCGACGACTTCCGCGGTGAGTACCCCGTGGCCAACATCCACGACATGCCGATCGAAGACCTGTGGAACCACCCGCGCTTTCACGCCGCCCGCGTGATGCTGTACAACAACGACCGCCGCTTCCGCCCGTGTCATGGTTGTACGCACGTTAGCGTCCGCGTCGGCTTCTTGCCTGACAAAAAGGGTAAACAAACGCTGCCGCCTATCACGCCGGAAATCCGGAAGATGGCTGAGGAGGTATCGAAGGACGGCCCGTGTGCAGAGAAAATCTACAAGCGGCCATGGGAAAAATAAAGTACCTATGTGTCGAGCCTCACGCGGGTGATCTCCTGATGAGTGCTTGTCACGTTTTAGTAGCACCCGAATATGACGTTCGGGTGCTTACTGTAGATAGCGATCCACGCCGCCTTGCGGAGCAACGGGCGTTGTACGTCTTTCTGGGTATTGCGATGGACGCCTTCGACACCGGGTTCGAAGATGTGGTTTGTAGCGATTTTGGCGACTATTTCAAGGACTTTAATCTCTCCAGCGTCTATACGTACCTCAGAACTAAATACGGGACTGACACGCTTAATTTCGCCGAACAAACGCTTCGCGACCATTTGCGCCGTTTCCTACGCCGCAACCGCGGTTATACTGTACTGGCGCCGCTGGGACTGGGACACCCTTTCAACCAGTTCATACACGACGTTGTTCAAGATACGGTTTCGCTGGCGGAGTACTATCGCGACTTTCCTTATTCGTACACCCCGCGTGGCCGTCAGCAAGTCACAGTTCAGTGCTACAACAACGAGAACGTGCTGATGAAGCGCAAAGCCCCGTGCGACGATATGTTTGACGTTAAGTGGGAACTGGCCTTTAGGTTCTACCTGTCGTTGGAGCCTACGATAGACAAATATCAACGTTTCATAGAACAAAACCCACCCGAGGAAATATGGTCCGAGGGTGAATTACCCTTCTGAGTATGAACTGTCAATTCTTCGTCGTGTCCAAGAACCGCCCCAAGTGTGTCACGACTAAACTGTTGGAAAAGGGCGGCGTTGACTACAATATTGTGGTCGAAAAGGAGGACGTTGAAAAATACGTCGAAGCGGGTCACGCCCGTGAGCGGCTGATCGTACTGCCGGCCTCGAACCGCGGCTACAGCTACGTGGTAAATTTCTGCAAGAACACCTACCTCCGCAAGAACCGCCCGGTGGTGGTGATGGATGACGATATCGCCAACTTTTTCTACTCGATCGACGGTGAAGCCAAGTGCGGGCTGTCGTTGAAAACGCCGGAAGAACTCAGCGAGTTCTTTGAGGAGTTTGATCGCGAGGTCATGGAAACCGATTTCGAGTACGGAACGATGGGCAAGAGCGCCTTTGACTGGAGTTGCACCGATGTCAGCCCGCGTTTCAAATACGGCGGTATTCCGCACTTGATCGTCTTCAAGGGGCTCCGGACGCTGGAACTGGACTTTGACGAAAAGTTGGAGTTGAAATGCGACATCGACTACTCGTTGAAATGCATGTACCTGGGAATCGTCTACGCGCGGTTCGTGCGGTTCCTTCTCCAGAGTAAGATGAACAAGGAAGCCAACCAGGGCGGCGGTCTCCAAGACGTATACGAACGTCAGGAGCGTGTACAGCGAGCGCACGACATCATTCTGAAGCGTTGGCCGCTTAACGCACGTATCGACGAAAAGAAGAAGCCTATCAACGGCGTACCGGAGTTGCGAATTGTGTACAAGAAATTTGATATTGACTTTGACGCGGTGGAGGTGTAGATTTCCAAGTATTTATCTGGAAAACTGCACAACGTATGTCAGACATTATCCAAAAAGCAAAACACAACGTCGGCGACCACCACCCTACACAGCCGTGGGTTTGGACCGAATACAAGCCTGGAAAGTTCAACTGGCGTCTCGACAAAAACGCCAAGAACAAGAAGGCTCCTGCCGCCGACGAAGGCAAATCGGGTTCTGCTGGCGGTTCTACCAGCCTTGAAGAATGGGCCAAGCGTACCTCCGCAGACAATCTGCTCAAAGTAGTAAACAACCCCAAGGGCAACGCGCAGTTGCGTAAGATCGCCTATGAGGAGTTGAAGACGCGTGACGAATTCGACGCTTCGGCTGTTGATACCTCCGGTACGCTCGACGCGCTACTGAAGATGACCTCCAAGCAGGACGACGTTGCGCCTACTAACGCCCAAGCCAAGGTTGATATCAACGACGGCGAAGGTGAAAACGTCGATGGCGAGATTATGGAAGACTGGTTCCTCAACCCCGAGGATCCGCGTGTTCAGAAGAAATTCAACAAACTCCAGAACCGTCAAGACCGTATCGCCTATGACCGTTTCGTCTACAAGATGAAGCGTAAGGACCCTGACTACCAGCCGCCTGTTGAGGTCATGTACGACCTTAACCGTCAGTATCTGGAGTTCCTGGACAACAAGGAGCAGCGCTTCATGATTTCAGCCGGAGGCGCAGGCGTTGGTAAGTCATACGGTTTCAAGAAGATCGCCGAACTGCTCAACAAGCGTCCGTTTGACGCTGAGACTGACGCTCCTGGTGACGGCGATTATGACTACGTTGAACTCGGTGATATCAACTCCAAGAAGCAGCTGCTGGGTGTGCTCAAGGCCCACAACGGCAAGATTCTGCTCTTCGACGACACCGACTCTGTTATCACCCGCGCCGACCTGGCCTCCATCATGAAGAAGGCTACCGCCGCCAGCGGCAAGCGTATCGTCGGTGACCCTGAAGACGTCAAGTCGAATTTCGTATTCACGGGACGTATCATCATCATGACCAATAAGGACCTGGTGAATCTCGCCAAGAACGAAGACACCAAGGCCATCATCAGCCGCGCTACGCTTTCGTCGGAGGTGTATCTGACGGTTGATGAAACTATTGAGGTACTGAAAGACCGCTTCGCTGGTATGGACGTACCTCAGGCACCTCACCTCGACGATCCTGAAGAGGACAAGGCCGAACGCCAAGAGCTGTTCGATTTGATCGTCAAGAACAAGGATAAGATCGATCCTGCCAAGTTCACCACCCGTACCTTTGGTACCATTCTGTCAGAAAAACGCTCTACGGAACGTTCTAACCGCATGGCCAAGCAGGGCGGCGAGTGGACGAACCTCATCGGCGCGAAGCAAAAGGAGTGGGAGAAGAGTGCCGTGCGTGCACTGACGAAGAGTCTCGCGTATGAGGCCATTCAACCGATCGAAACCTCCGACGCGATCAGTAAGGCCGAGCAGTTGCTTAACGGCGCAGAATCGCTTGAAAAGGCCGATTTCACCGAAGAGCAGCGTGAGAAACTCGCCGACAAAAAGGAGGCCCTCCCCGACGGCTCGTTCCCGATCCGTAACAAGTCCGATCTGAAAAACGCCATCCGCCTCGCCGGCAACGCCAAGAACCCCGAACGCGCCCGCCGTTGGATCAAGCGTCGTGCTAAAACACTCGGCGCTGAAGACATGATCCCCGATACGTGGAAGGCCCAGACCACTGACCTTGGCACACTCCCCGCCGACGATATGTCGATCGAAAAGGCAGAAACCCTGTTGTTTGGATAGGCCGCCATGGATGAACTCAGAAAAGCACTTGATATCTTCGCCCTCCGTAACGCTGAGGGCGAGATATCTGATGCCGTACTGGAGAAGGCGTGTGAAGCGTACAAGGCGCGGTCTGAAGACTTTGCTGACGACTACTCGTACAACCTGTACGTCGCCAAATCGGTATATGACCACATCCACGGTATCGATCAAGACCCCGAGATAGCCAAAGCCATCATGCCTGGCCAGACCAAGGTCGTGAATGGCGTGGTGTACATTTGGACACTGACTCCTAACGCCAAGACGACATACGACTGGCGAGTTTACAAGAACGCCAACGGCCAGCCCATTGGAAAAGGAGCCTTTCGTTCTAAAGCCATGCTGGCTCAAGAAGAGAAGCAGTTGAACGAGATGTTCCCCGCCGATCCTTCAGACCTCACCTACGTACAGGACCTCGGCGGCAGTACCGGAGCCAAACTCATGAAGGATTCCAAGGGCCGTGAGTTTGTCGTCAAGAGTTCCAAGAATACTAATCGCGGTCACGTTGCTGCAGAATACTACGCCGCGCAGGTTTACGACCTTTTGGGGTTAGACACACCGGAGTATGAAATGTACGACGACGGAACCGACCTGACGCTTATTTCGCCGTACATGCGTGGCATGAGCGAACCGCAGGCCAAGGACTATGACGCTATGGCCAAAGGTTTCGCCGTTGACGCATTTTTGGCCAACTGGGATATTTACCAGAACGACAATTGCCTGGTTGACGCCGCCGGCAAGGTCTATCGCGTGGATAACGGCGGTACGTTCGACTACCGAGCACAAGGCGCCAAGAAGCCTTTTAACAGTCAAATCGACTGGGACGGCATGGTGCGGTACAACCCGCAGATTGTGGCTAACCTTACGCCGCAGGATTTTATCGACCAGATCGACGCCTTAAAGGCTCGCAAAGACGAGGTGTTGGCGTTTTTTGACGCTGGAAAATTAGCCTCTAAGCCGAAGATGCGCGCCATTATCGAGGCCCGTTTCAACGACCTCGACCGCATCCGTGGGCAATACGAGGTAGAGTTACAACGCCAGCAGAAAAAGGCTGCGCCGCGTACCTTGAAGCCTGACGCGGAAATGTACCGCGAGTTCACTGATGACGAGTTGACGGAAATCTACAACAGCGTCAGTGGAACCAGTGCTGAAGGCAAGTTTGTTGATACCGATCGTCAGGTAGGATGGAAGATGCTGTCCAATATCTGCAAGGCTCGTGGTTTCGATGTACGTCCTGACGTTGTAGACGACAATACCTTCTGGGCCAAGGTGGCGCAGTCGAAATACCGCATGTTCCGTGGTGTAAACGCGCGTGGTAGCGATTCGGAATATTACGCTGACGACTTTAAGTACAACGACGAATGTTTCTACGGTACGCAGGGTATTTATGGCGAAGGAATCTATTTCCACGTCAACGATTCCGATAACGCCAACAAAACGCCGTCGGGATACAAACACACGTCGTCTTACAAGAACGCTCGCGGTTATGCTGGCTACAACGGTGCTATCATCGAAGCCGTACTGGACGATTCCGCCAAGGTGATTACCGTTCAAGACGCTCGTGATGAAATTCAGAAATTATCACTCGCCACTTCTGCCGCCGCCAAGAAGGCTCTTCAAGAACAACAGGACGCCGAGGATAACTACAACAAGTTGTCCCAGGAACTGAACGACCTAACCGATACCACCGAAAAGCAGGTAAAGGCCAATATGCACTGGGACGACTTTGCCTATAAGGACATCCCCCTGCAAATTGACCAGATCATCGACTGGGGTGCTATCGACGATGACGGCAACCCGGACTATATGAAATTTGACGATTTCGTGAACAACCACCTCCGCGGCTGGGTAACGGCTAACGGCGGTACTATTACCGAGAAGAACAACGGGAGTGGCGATTTGGTCATCAAAATGCCGAATACTACGGAGCGTTTTCTGTTCTCACGTTACCGATACGAGAATAACGCTATCAAGCGCAAAAGCGGCTTTTCGCGTCCGTACAACTACCCCGTTCGCCAATTCAAGGAATGGATCATGCGCGAGCACTACGGCCGTATCGAAGAAGCCGTCAAGGAGGCCGTCAACAATCTCGATGACGAGGTGAATCGCCTGCAAAAGGAGCGTGCTGACGCCTTCCGCGTCTACCAAGAAAAGCGTGACGCAGCACGTAAGTTGGCCACTAATAGCGTCGGAAATCCCGACAAGGACATCTATGCCGGTATATACGAAGCCGCGCGGTCGTATGACGAGGTGTTGGGTGTATACGCTGCGTTGAAGGGTTATGACGCCATGATCCAGCCTAACGGTAATCACTGCGGAAACTCGTTCATGATCGTGTTCAACCGTTCGAAAATAATTACAAGGAAATAAGCCATGAAAAGCAAAGGCAAATATGGTGTACCACGTAACCTAACGACTTCTGTTGTAGGAGGCGCAGCGTCGCGATACATCGATCGTAAACGTCCGTCGGAACTTATACCGTTCCGCGGCGAATTCCCGATGTTGAATGATATTGACGCACGGGAATTTCGTAAGGCTATTCAGGAAACTCTCACTCTCGATGAATTGTCGCCGTTGTTTCAGAAGGTAGCTACCGAGGGACAACGTATTGCCCTCATGGAACAAGGATTCAAGGAGTACCTGGCGAAACGAGTTGTGGCATCTGAGGACTTCGTGAAACTGAGCAATGCCGATAAGTCGGACTACTTGCTTGATTGGATGAATACGAACTCAATCAGTGTAGAAGCACTTAAAATCACAATTCCGTATGGCAAATATTACATACGCTAACAAGTCGGCGTTTGCGATCAACGACACCGTGAAGGACCTTATCAGCCGCGTGGCTGACGCTACTAAAAACCCCGACGTCGTTATCACTTCGACGTTGCGTACTCCTGAAGCCCAAGCCAAGGTCATGGCCGATAACCTTTACGCCGGCAAGCGTATTCGTTATCGCGCTCCGGGTGCAGCGGTTGTAAAGATTTTTGACGACAACTGCAAGAAGCAAGCCCGTTCTGAAGTCGAGAAACTGATGGTCGCTGAAATCAAGCGTCAAGCCTCGTTGGGGCAGCGTGTTTCACTCCACTGCACAACTGAAGAGTTGTACCGCCAATGTAACATCATCGATCTGTCGATCACCCGTATGAAAAACCCGCGCGACTTCACCAAAGCGTTGGCTAAAGAAGAAAAGTGCCGTAAAATTATTACGCCGTTGGGTGATACGAAGTACGACAGCCCGAAAGTTTCCATTGACGCCAACGAGCCTGCAATACACGTTGAAATAATGGCGTGACAACTATAAATTTGTAAATTCATAAAATCATAGAATATGCCTACTTTTATTGACATGTCTGCGTTGACGCTGAAGTCTTCAGCCAGCGGACAAGAAGAAATTCAGGTTTCTGAGTCCAACAAGATCAACACAAGTCAGATTGCGGCGTTGACGTTTGCGCAGAATCCGAATATGGGCGATTTGCCTATCAACAGCCGTTTGAAGTACGTCGATAACAAGACTACGCTTCTCGGTATGCTTAAGATGCTGACGGCGGCGGCTAATATCGGACGTCTGCGTATCGTGTCTGGCAACCCCGCCACCGGAGCGTCCGGAAAACCTGAAATGGCGTTTATTGTCAATATACTCCAAGGAACGAATGCCGAAACCGGAGGTACGAACGGTCTCCAGATTTTTCACCTCACTAACGACTACATCCGCGTCATTCCTTCGTCCAGTGTCGCTATGGCATGGCCTACACTCCAGACTCTGACCGACGAAGCAATCATCACGAAACTGCACTCGACTGCTTCTGGTGACTGGGGTGGTCTGGGTGTAACGATGGAGTGGGCCGGAAGTGGCGGCAGCACCATGAAATATCTGACGGTTACTAATTTTACCAAAAACACTTTCAGTAATGGCGCGATTGGTGATCTCGCCGTTGGTGAGATGTTCACGTTTACGAGCGCCGCTGACGCCGCTAACGGACCCGGAGTGGCTTTAGTTGGCTATGCTGTGAAACTTTCTACTTTGATGGTTAAATATTTCGGCGTTCTTGCCTCAATCGATACTTACCGCCGCTCGTATCTGTATACCTACGCATCTACGAGTATTTACAATACGAACTGGAGTATTCTTGGCACCCCCACGGGAATCGAGGCTTCGGTATACGAATTAAAATACGGCGAAAGCGAGGGTGTGCCTACTGACGATTTGAAATTCGTTAAGGTTGCCGACATCTTCCGTATGATATTCAGTACCCCCGATCAGGCAGACTACGGTCAATTAGACTTTATTCGGTCTCAAGACAACGATAAAACCGATCAATATGTCTTTGTTTGTCCTTCGGCAGATACTGGCTCAACGCTTGGTGCTGCAATGCAACGCGTCGCCGTTAACGCAACAACTGGGGCTGTGGATATGATGGGAGTAAGTCTTGCTATCAAAGACCAGCCAGCAACAAGAATACAGGTATCTAATTTCAATAACCCTACGAATAATAGCATAAAACAGTTGGCTGTAGGTCAAGGAGTGATCATATGTACAGCAGGCACAATCGTAGGGGGACCTTCAGGTGTTACTGCGCCTTTATACGGTCATTGTTTTAGGAGTTCATCGGGGCCTGTTTTATACACCTATCTGCTCCAAACAGCTGATGGTAGCCGTACTTTCTCCGGCTCGACGAACGGAACTACTGCTCAATGGACAGAATTAGGCGG
>ERZ779896.158-NODE-158-length-101704-cov-8.715619_pt1 | contig 101704 bp, 71 predicted proteins | sample MGYA00511067_ERZ779896 | MGnify/ENA primary metagenome ERZ779896 (study PRJEB29588, sample SAMEA2161597) | human gut metagenome | biome: human gut; feature: human-associated habitat; material: faeces | place: Denmark | collected 2008/2010 ... | reverse complement strand
TTATCAAAACGGGAGAGGTTAAAGAGCAATCTGAAATCTTCGATGAGTTCGGCATCTCACCGAGCCCGATCGAAAGCCTGCTCCGGAGGGAACAGGACGATGATAGCCATTTTTTATATCACTTGAGGTGATCAAACGGTAAGCTGATAAATGTATTCTTCCGAAAAACTTTCATTTGATTCGAAGGACGAGTAATCTTGTATCATTAATTTATAATGATATTTTGTTTGTATCTATTTCACACAATGACGTCAGTAAAACATCAGTAATAGAAGCATAAGAATAAAAAAACAGGTTAGAAACCTAATCTAACCTGTTGATTATCACCAGTCGGGGTGACTGGATTCGAACCAGCGACCACACGCCCCCCAGACGTATACTCTAACCGGGCTGAGCTACACCCCGAGCTCTAAAGCAGTGCAAATGTAGAACAAAAAATGTTTCCTGCAAAATTTAAACTGATATTTTTCGAAATATTTACACCACTTGCTGTGTCCGCTGGATCACCATATCCTGCCACTCCTTACACAACGTCGTAAAGCGTGCAGACCAACCCGCTACACGTACCGGCAAGTTCGGATAACGGTCCGGATGCATCTGCGCATCAATCAACGTCGCCGTATCCACCACATCCACATGCATATAGAAGCCTCCCTTGTCGCGGAACGTTTTCATCAGTCCGACTAAAGCCACCACGCCGTTCTCATCTTTCACAGAATCTGGCAACACCTTCAGCTCAATCGTCGCTCCGTTCGGACAGCGCGTGAAATCCAACTTACAGTATGAGTTCAGCACCGCTGTCGGTCCTTTTCGGTCGCTCCCGGGAGTAGGAGAGCAGTTCGTCGCAAGAATATCACCGACACGACTGCCTTCCGGTGTAGCCCGACGCATCATGCGCCAATCCACTTCCCGTCCGAACGTACTGATGCCGCAAGGACGTTTCACGCCGTTACGCTCTTTCACCTGCGCAACGATATTCGAATAATCATTGAATACCCGAACCATCATCTCGTCGCTCTCGGCGTTGTCGTTGCCATAAAATTCGAACCGGTTCTGCACCAGACGGCGCAAACCTTCACTGCCTTCCCAGTTTTTCCGCAGAATATCGATAAAATCGTTCAACTCAATATAATGCTCCTCGAACACCAACTTTTTAAGGACCTGAAGGCTATTGGCCGTATCGCTGACTCCTCCGTAGTGGATCCCGTTCACCGTATATTTCGGTCCGCGTTCGGCATACCCCAAACCTTTTTCGATACACCCCTCGACAAACATCGAAACCAGCGGATTTGGTGTCACATGATCCTGCCAACTGTTATCGAGAGCCGTCTGCAGATTATTGACATCCTTATCCAATTCGACCACGAAAGACTTGTAGAGCGATTCAAAATCGGTATAGGCCAACGGTTCGTTCCGATCGAGCTTCAAGGCCCGGAACAGGGGTTGCATCATATCGGTCGGGGAGTAGATAAACGCCGTTTTTCCGGGAATGATCGCCTCCCAACACCCGTCGTTGGTAAATTCGCGAGCCTCCTCTTCGGGGTATCCGAACTTGATCAAACCGTCGATCACCACATTCTCGTTGTACACCGACACGATTCCTCCTCCGAAACGCTGCACCTCGGCAATCCGCCGATAGAGCTTTTCCGGGGTCTTGTCGCCAATACGTACGGCAATGGGGTAGTCGCTGATATGCAACTCCTCGACCACATCCAGCACCAAATAGGTCAGTGCATTGGTCACCTCTTTCCCGTTTCGGTCAATTCCGCCGAGTATGATATTCTGATAGAACTGAGCGTCTCCCGTAGCGTTGTGTTCCCCGATCCATTCGGTTCCCTTGATCCAGAAATGAGCTACCAATTCACGGGCTTCATCCATCGTCAACGAGCCGTCATTCAGATCCCGTTCCAGATAGGGATAGAGCATCCTATCAAAACGTCCGATTCCCGACCAGTTGCCCATCAGCCGGAAGAAGGCATACATCGACCACAACGATTGGATTGCCTCCCGGAAATTGCGCGGTGGATTCTCCGGCACATGTTCCAACGTCTCAATGATATTTCCATAGAACTTCTGCTCCTCGGCCGATGCCTTTTGCTGCATCTCCTTGAGCAGTTCCACGTTTCGCTGTTGCCAAACGGTTGCCGCATCCAGTGTCAGCAGCATCGACTGCAGAAGGTCGGTCCCGTGATCATCCAGTCCACCTCGGTTCAGCCGTTCTTCTATCTCTGCCCGCAGGCCTTTATATCCCGTGTTCAACACCTTTTCGAAACCAACGGTCGTATGGCTGATCGAACTCATCTTGAGCAGCGGGGTTACGTGTTGCGCTCCCTCACGAAGGGTAGCCGAACCCACAATCAGCTCTCCGGGCAGAATCCGCAACGGAGCATTTTGAGCAATACTCATCGCTGCATACCCATACTTCATATTGTTTGACAGAGACGCGTCCCGTCCTTCAGGAAAATCCCAGTTAGCATAGCTCAGATTCCGTCCATGCTCTCCGGAGAGACCAATCTGGGCCAAGTGGTGGGTAATGTCGCTCAATCTTCGGGGCGATTCGGGGTGCCATGCACGGCCCCAATTATATAAAGGGTCACACGCACTCTTCACATCCGTATTCGCGGTACTCTCTGCAAAGAGATTTTTATTCAGGCCTACGAACAGGGCACACAGCCCGAGTGAAGATCTTTTCAAGAATTCGGCACGTGAAATTCGTTCTTTCTGGTTCATTGCGGATAAGTTTTAGGTCGGTCGGAAACGTTACTTACGCACGCCTACCTCTACCGAGGCAATCGCACGCAAGCTCTTGTGGCGAATATACAAAAAATTATCGGCAAATCAAACAACGCGAGAGATTTACCGATAATTATTCTTTGAAGGCCTGTTTGCAGATCTGAGCTTACAAAGCCAGTTTATAGATATTGTAGACATCCTCTACTTGAAGGTGTCGGAAATGGCCCACTCCGTTACGGCCAGCCAGACATCTTTCGGCCATCAGTCGCAGATGTTCTTCGCCGATCCCCACATCGCTTAACCGCGTCGGCAACCCCATCTTCCTGTACCAGCTTTCGAGCCGGTCGATCATTTCGAAAACGATCTGCTCCTTATCGTCAAAGGCCAGCGACACGTCGAATACCCGTACGGCAAACTGCACGAACTTATCGATGTCGGTTTTATAGACATACCTCATCCACGCCGGGAAAACGATCGACAGTCCGGCACCGTGTGCAATGTCGTACTGAGCACTCAATTCGTGTTCGATGTCGTGGCTGGCCCAGTCACCGATCCGCCCCATATTGAGCAGATTGTTGTGTGCAACGGTTCCGGTCCACATGATTTCGGCCCGGATGTCGTAGTCGGTCGGGTGGGCCAAAGCCATCGGGCCGTGATAGAGAATCGTCCGGATCGCCCCCTCGATCAACCGATCGGTAAAATCGACGTGTTTCACCGTCGTGAAATAACGCTCCATCAGGTGAGCCACAATGTCCGAACAGCCGTTGGCGATCTGATTCGCCGGCATCGAAAAGGTCACCTCGGGATTCATCAGTGCGAATTTCGGAGTCAGATACTCGCTTCCGATGTATCGTTTGTAATTCTCCTCTTCGTTGGTAATCACCGAACTGTTCGACGATTCGGATCCGGCCGCCGGAATCGTCAGTACGACACCCACCGGAAGTGCACCCTCGATCTGCTTGTTCTCATCGAGATAGTACTCCCATATATCCTCTTTGCAACATACTCCGGCGGCAATCGCTTTCGACGAGTCGATCGTACTGCCTCCACCGACTGCCAGAATAAAATCGACATTGTGCTCCTTACATAATGCGATTCCCTTGCGCACGAGCGACAACCGCGGATTGGGCTGTACGCCTCCCAACTCGACAAAGAAGAGACCTTCGGCCTGCAGCGAAGCCACCACGCGATCATATAATCCGTTACGCTTGATCGAACCTCCGCCATAATGCAGTAAGATCCGCTTCCCGTACCGGGCTACCTCTTTCCCCACTTGGTTCTCAACACCCTTTCCGAAAATAATCCGAGCCGGATTGTAATATTCAAAGTTTATCATATCTCCTTAACTTAATTTATTCAGGTTAATGTTTCCCTATTTATCTGTCCGTCTACTCTTCAACCAAAGTGAGCGTCGGTCCGTCCGTAATCGTCAGCACCGCTTCCGATCCTTTGCCGCGCAGATCCATCATCTGATTGCCGTAGCCGTAACCACTCCCCGTCACATATTGCGGCAGGTCGAAAACCGTACCGTCAAAGGTCACGCGAGCCAGATCCCGTTCGAAAACAACCTCTACACGATACGCCTGTTCCGTTTTTCCATCCGTTCCGACAAAGGTCGCATAAATCGGATAGATGTCTTCGATGTAAAGCGTCTTGCCTCGCTGTTCCACGACCCACTCGCCATCGACCATCCGTACATTTTTCGTATCGTCATCCTCCACATTCCACACACGCTCTCCTCCGGGCAAGGTTCGCCGATCCAGCACATCGGTCTCTTCCTGACCGGGCAAAAAAAGTTCAACCCGCGAGGAATCGGCACTAAAGACCATATAAGCCGCATACACCGCTCCGCTATCGGCCGGAGTGACCGAAACCAGTTTAACGCCCGTTTCGAACGGACGGATACAATCCTGTCTCACTTCCGACCATACATATCCGGCCGAAGCGATACACCCGTGCTCATCACGGTCGGACCCAGTTTCCGTTCCGTTTTTGCCCGAATTTCCGGCGCATCCACACAGCAGACACGCCACAGTCAATAAACATTCAATTTTCATCCCGCACTGTTTTTATGATATATGTTTGACTCTTGCGCTAATAGCTGATAATATCCCTACCGAAGGGTGTAAGTGCCAAAGACATCAGTTTGAAATGCTGCCGACCGAACGGGATTCCGATAATCGTAATACACAACAGCACCCCGAAAACCAAATGGGTGAGAGCGATCCATATCCCTCCGAAAATCAACCACAAAAGGTTCATGACGGCCGACAGGCACCCCGAGCCCTGTTCGGTCACAACCGTACGCTGTCCGAACGGGAACAGCGCCAGCACGCCCAATTTAAAAGCCTGAATCCCGAAAGGAATCCCCACGATCGTAAGGCACAACACAATCCCGCCGAAGATGTACTCTATGGACACGAGTAATCCGCCGAACAAAATCCAAATAATATTACCCAGTATATTCATACCGATCCTCCTCCGTTTTTAAATTCGACTTGTGTACAAATTGTGTACAAAGATAGCACTATTTGCTTCCGTTCAAAATCCACAGCAAATGATTGTCCAAACATTTCGATACGATCCTTCTGAAATATATCGCATCCCGAATTCTTTTGTTGGGATATTTTGATTTACTTTGCGTTCTATTACCCGCACTCGTCGTTGGTATATTATTTGCGATACCTATCGGAGGATAAAAAAGTCTAAACGAATGACACATACAAAAATGAAAGAGAAAAACATTGATAAAGAACCTATTAAAGAAGAACAGAAGGTTCAAGAAGAGAATATAGAAGAAAAGGTGAACGGATCGAACGCTGACAATGTGTCAGAGGATAGTGCAGAACAAAATGCCAAATCGTCAGAGGTGGCAGACGAAGCGAGCGAGTGGAAAGATAAATACCTGCGTCTGGTTGCGGAGTTCGACAACTACCGCAAACGTACGCTCAAAGAGAAAATGGATCTGATCGCTTCGGGTGGCGAAGATGTCATCAAATCGTTGCTTGCCATCATGGACGACATCGATCGGGCACTCGATGCCATGACCAAATCGAATGACATCGAAGCGATCCGTCAAGGTATCATGCTGATTCACCAGAAACTGCTCGATACGCTTCATGCCAAAGGCGTGGAAGAGATCTCGGCCATCGGTCAGGAGCTCGACACGGATCTGCATGAAGCCGTGGCCAAATTCCCCGTAGCGGAAGAGGAGAAAAAAGGCAAGGTAATCGATGTGGTACAGAAAGGATACAAGCTCAAGGATAAAGTGGTTCGATTCGCAAAAGTTGTAGTGGGAGAATAATACAATGGCAAAGAGAGATTACTACGAAGTACTCGGTGTGGACAAAAACGCCAGTGCCGATGAGATCAAAAAGGCTTATCGGAAGGCCGCACTGAAGTACCACCCAGACAAAAATCCGGGAGATAAAGAGGCAGAAGAGAAGTTCAAGGAGGCAGCCGAAGCATACGATGTCCTGAGCAATCCGGACAAAAAGGCCCGTTACGACCAGTTCGGTCATGAGGGAATGAACGCCGGAGGTTTCGGAGGCAGCGGCGGAGGATTCAGCAGCGGCGGCTTCACGATGGAGGATATTTTCAGCAACTTCGGAGATATATTCGGTGGACACTTCGGGGGCAATTTCAGTGGCTTCCGGGGTGGCAACAGCAGCGGTCGTGCTCGGGTCAATCGGGGCTCGGATCTGCGGATAAAAGTCAAACTGACGCTGAAAGAGATCGTCAACGGAACAACCAAAAAACTGAAGATCAACAAGCAGATTGCCTGCGATCAGTGTGGCGGAACCGGTGCGAAAGACAAAAACTCCTATACGACCTGTTCGATGTGTCACGGATCGGGATATGTCACCCAAGTGGTGAACACGTTCTTCGGACGGACTCAGACTACCCAGTCGTGTCCGACCTGTCACGGAGAAGGAAAGGTCATCACTTCGCCTTGTCCGAAGTGCCACGGAGAGGGTACCGTTCGTGGAGAAGAGGTGATCGAGATCCGGATTCCGGCCGGAGTGGGTGAGGGCATGCAACTTACCGTCAGCGGTAAGGGTAATGCCGCACGTCACGGAGGCATCAACGGCGACCTGCTCGTGCTGATCGAAGAGGAACCCGACAAGGACTTGATCCGGGACGGAAACGACCTGATATACAACTTGAATATTACGATTCCGCAAGCCGTCTTGGGCGCTTCGGTGGAGATTCCGACCGTAGATGCAAAAGCAAAGATCAAGATCGAGCCCGGTACACAAGCCGGAAAGGTTCTGCGTCTGCGGGGCAAGGGAATTCCCGAAGTTAACGGACACGGCCGCGGCGACCTGTTAGTTGTCGTCAACATTCACGTGCCTACGTCGGTGAATGCAACGGAAAAACAGCTGCTCGAACAGCTGGCCGGAAGTGAACACTTCAAACAGGCCGAACAGAGTCGGGATACCAATATTTTCGATCGGATGCGCAGCTTCTTCCGTTAATCGATAGATAGAGGAGAGAGCAGATGGAATTGGATCGTATCAGCATACTGCCCGACAGAGTTGCCAACCAGATTGCCGCCGGTGAGGTCGTCGAACGTCCTGCTTCGGTCGTTAAGGAGTTAATGGAGAATGCCGTCGACGCCGGCAGCCGTTCCATTACGGTCAACTACCGCGATGGAGGGAAGACACTGATTCAGGTGGCTGACGACGGTTGTGGTATGAGCGAAACGGATGCCCGCATGGCATTCGAACGTCATGCCACATCGAAAATCCGTGCATTGGAGGATATTTATCACCTCGCATCGTTCGGTTTTCGCGGCGAAGCCCTGCCTTCGATTGCCTCAATCGCGGAGGTCGAACTGCGCACCCGCATGCACGATCAGGATTTAGGAACCCAGATCATCATACACGGGGGACGTTTCCTCTCGCAGGAACCCGTCCAAACCCCGTTCGGGACCCAATTTTTGATAAAAAATCTGTTTTACAATACGCCTGCCCGAAGAAATTTCCTGAAAGAGACCTCTACCGAGAGCAAGCGGATTCGCGACGAATTTCTCCGGGTTGCGTTATGTAATCCGGATATTTCGTTTTCGCTCTACGACAACGACGTACTGATTGCCAATCTTCCGGCAACGAATCTGCGCCAGCGGATCGTTTCGGCTATCGGCGGAAAAAAGATCGCCCAGAACCTGTTGGAGGTATCGGTCGACACATCGCTCGTCCGCATCGAAGGATTCGTCGGACAACCGAACTACGCGAAGAAAAACAATCCGGAACAATATCTGTTCGTAAACGGACGCTTTTTCCGGTCGAACTATCTGCGGAAAGCGATTCTTCAGGCATACGAGAAATTGATCGCCCCCGAGACACAACCCTCCTATTTTCTCTATTTGACGGTCGACCCCGAACGGATCGACGTCAACGTACATCCGCAGAAAACGGAGGTGAAGTTCGAGAACGAGAGTGCAATATGGCAATTCATCAACGCTGCGGTGCGGGAAACCTTAGGAAAACAGGGGGTCGTTCCGTTGATGGATTTCGATATGGATCAGTCGATTGACATTCCCGTTTATCGGGACAACGGCAATTTCCGGATTCCCGATCCCGATTACCGACCCGACTTCAATCCGTTCGAAGAGGAGGAACGCAGCTTCAACCCGTCCAAAAGCAGCGAATGGGCTCCGAGCTCGCACAAGCAATCGTCGGCCCCACAATATTGGGAACGGCTGTACGAAATACCGACCGAAAAGATCATCGATCCCGAATCGGTCCATACACCTGACGATTTCGATGAATTCGACAGCTCGGTCAAAGAGTTCATCGAAGGCGATGACGAACCCGTACAAAGTCGTTTCGAATGGAAGGACGAAGGAGCCCTTCACCGCATGTTCATTCCATTCGGCGAACGTTATTGCGCCGTACCGGTAGAACAGGGGCTCGCTCTGATCGATTTGCGAAGAGCCCGTGAACAGGTGCTGTACGAGCAGTACCTGCGGATGATGCATAATGGTTCGTCGGCAAGCCAGCAGATGCTCTTCCCCGAACATGTCGATTTGAGCCGCGAGGAGGCCACGGCGTTACGGGAGATCCTTCCGGAACTCGAGGCGGCCGGATTCGAATTGACGATTGAAGAGACGGGGGCCAATATATCCGGCATACCGGGTACACTCTCTGCCGGCTCGTTGGAAAAGACTTTGCACGAACTGACAGACACGTACCTCGAAACAGGAAAACTGCCACTACAACAGCAACAGGAACGAATGGCTGCGGTCATGGCCCGTAACGGAGCTTTTGTCGCGACCGATGAGAAGAGCATCCGGCAATTGCTGAACGAACTGTCCGAATGCGACAACTGTAACTACACACCGAACGGAAAACCGATTTCGATCCTTCTGTCCGAAGACGAAATGAATCGCCGTTTCAATCCATAAAACACACTTCTAACACACGAACAAGAGATGAGATTTCAAGGAGCATTTTCAACACCCCCTGTGGTCCAAAACATAATTATTCTGAACATCCTGTTTTTTATGGCAGAGGCGATTCTTCCCGCCCGCATCGGAGATTGGATGTTCACGCATCTCGGACTCTACTTCTGGGAGAGCGGAAACTTCCACCTACATCAGTTGGTAACCCACATGTTCATGCACGCCAATCTGACCCATCTGTTCATGAACATGTTTGCCCTCTGGATGTTTGGCCGCACGTTGGAATACGAATTGGGCAGCAAGCGTTTTCTGATCTACTATATGGTGACCGGAGTAGGAGCGGCCCTGATTCAGTTAGGTGTCACATGGATTCAGGTCGATTCGATGAGCAGCGCCGCTTTCGTGGATCAGGCAAAACTGCAGAGTCTCATCTACGCTCCCATGATCGGAGCTTCGGGAGCCGTTTTCGGGGTCCTGCTGGCTTTCGGTATGATGCACCCCAATGCCATATTGATGCTGCTGTTTCCCCCGATCCCGATCAAGGCAAAGTATCTCGTTATCGGGTACGGTGTGCTCGAACTCTTCTTGGGAACGACCGGACTGCAAAGCGGAGTCGCCCATTTTGCCCATCTGGGAGGTATGTTGTGGGGATTCTTCCTGCTCCGATACTGGAAGAAAAAGGGCGAAATCTACTATTGATCGTTAACGGTATAAGTTGACACGACGGATGGACTCGGAGAATCGGAAAATCGGAATGGGCCGAATCGCATGGAGCATGGTCGATATTGTAGTTTTTGTGATATCGATCGTTGTCGCCGTACTCCTGCTGATGGCCTATATCGCTCCGCACATCAACCCGAATCGGTCGCTATGGTTCGCCTATATCGGTTTAGGAGCTCCGTTTCTGTACATCGCCAATCTGGTTCTGTTTCTGTTTTGGGCGGTCCGCTGGCGCAAAACCGCTATCGGACTCGGAATCGTCGCCCTACTGGGTATCGGACATGTATCCAAGTTTTTCAAACCTCCGATCGAAAAAGTCTACGAACATACCCGTACACCGGGATCCATTCGCATTTTGAGTTATAACGTCGAAGGCTTTTTCGGCCGCGATTCGCTCGGAGTGAGAGACAATCAACTCGACGAAATCGCCGCATTCATCCGAGAGATCGATCCCGACATCATCTGCCTGCAGGAGTTCGAATTGAACAAAGTCAATCCCCGCATCCGGGTCGACTCGCTACTCGGAGCGTGGACCCACAACGCCTTTTTCTTCTCGGCCGGCGACGGAGATCCTTCGGGGCGGGGTCTGGCCATTTACAGCAAGTATCGGGTTTTCAAAAGGGGAGGAATTCACTATCCCGAATCCAATAACGCCTCGATGTGGGCCGACATTGCGATTCATCGGGATACCCTCCGCATATACAACAATCACCTGCAAACCACACAGGTCAACGAACAAGACAAAGCCTATTGGGGGACCGGACAGGTTCTTTCCGATTCGACCCGAGAGGAGCGTTTCCGAGATATTCTGGGCAAATTGGGCCGCAATTTCAAGGTGCGGGCCGATCAGGTGGACTCCGTTTCACAGATTATCCATGACGGGACTCCTCGTGTCGTCGTTTGCGGAGACTTCAACGACACCCCCATGTCATACACCTACCGAAAAATGCGGGGAAACTTCGACGATGCCTTTTGCGAAAAGGGGCGCGGGGTAATCGCCACATATCGGGGGCTACTCGGTGTCTTCCGAATCGACTACCTGTTTCTCTCTGACGATCTAGTGACGCTGCACTACAATGCGGAACAGATCCGTTGGAGTGACCACAATCCGGTCGTGGTCGATCTGAAATTCCGGTAATAATCCGCACCTGCTGCATGCACGCTTCATGCGTTTGGATTCGTCCGAAACACACTCTTCCCGGCTGTCGAGCGACGCAAAAAAAACTAAAGAGTCCTCGCGATAGGGGTGCGCGAGGACTCTCTCACTTTACTTGTTGGCTTACAAAAAATGGGGATCGAAACCTTGTTTGTTTCTGATGCAAAGATGCAGCGAAATCCCCGCGCCGACAATACCGAATTGTTGTGAAAAACAGGTCTCCCGACTCACTGTTTTTTGGGAGGTTGCGGTGTTCCCTCCGGTGTGGAGGCTACTTGGTCCTGATAGAAAGGCTGGAACTCTTTGGCTGCCTCGGGGTCCTGCCACGACGGCTTCCGCAACGCATAGATGATATAGGGAATGACCACCATGACGACGCAACCGATAATCAGTACCGAGAACCAAACGGTATTGCTGCCCGTCGCAATCTGTCCGGGCGGGATGAAACTCAGCACAAAGGCCAACAGGGACCCTAAAAATCCCAAACCGGCGATGATCCAGATCAGGAAGTTGCCCTTGCCAATACGGAACGGCCGTTGCAGTTTCGGCATCTTGTACCGCAGAACAATGGCCGAGGCGAACATCAACAGGTACATGATCAGATACAACAGTACGGTCAACTGAGAGAGAATCTGGTAGAAGGACTGCACCGACGGCATGACCACGAACAACAGACTCAGAACCGTCACGATCACTCCCTGTAAGATCAGAATATTGCGTTGTACACCCGCCTTGTTCGACTTTTGGAAAAACGGAGGCAGATAGCCCGCTTTGCCCACCGTATAGATACCTTTCGACGGACCGGCTACCCACGTCAGTACACCGGCCAACACCCCGAACATCAGCGCCACCGCAATGATCGGCGAAGCCCAGCTCATCCGAAGATACTGGAAATAGTTGTCGAATCCGATCAGCAGGCTCTGAGTGAGGTTGATCTCTTTGGCCGGTATGATAAAACCCAACGAGAAGGTTCCCAATACGAAGATGCAGACCGTAATCAACGATCCGATGAAGATCGCTTTCGGATAGTTCCTGCCCGGATTTTTCACCTCCATCACATGAATACCCATCATCTCCATACCGGCATAGAAAAGAAAGATTCCGGAAGCCAGCACCAGATTGTCGAACTTGGTCAGGTCGGGAAAGAACCCCACGCTCATATTCATGTTGTTGTGTCCGCCGGAAGCGAGATAGATCACTCCGAGCAGAATCAACAGTCCGGCAGGAATGATCGTTCCGACCAGACCGCCTATTTTCGAAATTTTGCCGACCCAGTTCAACCCCTTCATAGCAATGAACGTGGCGATCCAATAGATGACCAGCACCACGACCAGCGTAAACACCTTATTGGATGCCAACAACATATCCTGATGGGGGTGAAGTCCGATAAATGCGATGGAAACGGCCCCGAAGGTCAAAACGGTCGGATACCAGATCGTACTCTGTATCCACTGCAACCAGATCGCCAGAAAACCGGTCCGCGGCCCGAACGCCTCTCCGACCCAACGGAACACACCGCCTTGTTTATCGGCAAACATCGCTGCCAGCTCGGCTGCGACCAGAGCCGTCGGAATCAGGAAAACGATCGCCGCAAAAAGGTAATAAAATGCCGATGAAGGCCCGTAAACCGCCTCCGCCGGTAATCCCCGCAGACTGACTACGGCCGTCACATTCATAATCGCGAGCGTAATCACGCTCAATTTGAAACCTGTATTTGTCGTTGCCATAGAAATCGATTAAATATATGCAGATCGAACAAGAGCAGGCTATCCGTACGCGATCTGCATGCCCGCACGGATAGCCGAATCTCACACATACGTTCCTGTCGATTCAACGAAAGGACAGCCTATCGTTTTTTCGACCAGATGTGCGTATGCGTATATACTTTGCCCTGTACCGGTTGGTTGTGATCCATCGCAATACGGGTCTGGGTCGGATACTCCAGCTTCTCGAAACCGTCGATCGCATTCTGTATGTCGGAAAGCAACATGTCGGTCATATCCCGGCTCATGCCCTGACGGCACACGATACGCATGACCACACACTTTTCCAACTTTTCGGGCAGCGTGTAGGCCGGAACCATCCAGCCGCTCTGTTGCAGGGCTGCCTGCAGATCGAACAGCGTCCATTTGGCCGTGCGCTCGTACTCCGGATTCATGTACCAGATAAACAACGGATTCACCACCTCATCGCTGTACGTAAGGAATTGCTTCATCTCACCGATCCGTTTATGGGCATAACGCGTGATGTCCATGCTGTTGGATTGTACCTCCTTGTATCCCTCAAAGCCCAGACGGATAAACTGATAGTATTGGCCGAGAATCTGTGCGGCCGGTCTCGAAAAGTTCAACCCCACCTGCGTAATATTGGCTCCCAAATAGTTTACGCTGAATGACATCTCTTCGGGCAGATACTTTTTGTCCTTCCAAACGACCCAACCCAAACCGGGATAGACCAATCCGAACTTGTGTCCCGACGCACTGATCGAAAGAACCCATTTCAGACGGAAATCCCATTTGAGTTCGGGTTGCAGGAAAGGAAGGATATATCCTCCCGTCGCCGCATCGACGTGGATCGGAATATCATACCCCGTTTTCGCATTGAACGCATCCAGCTCCTTATCCAATTTCTCGACATCGTCGTTCAGGCCGGTCCACGTGACTCCTTCGATCGGAACGATACAGATCGTATTCTCGTCGCACAGGGCAAGAGCCTCCTTGGGGTCGAGTGTCGTCTTCTCCATGGTCAACGGCACGGTTCGCATCTCGATCTGCCACAGCTGGCTGAATTTCTCCCACACGACTTGGAACCCGGCCGAAATAACGAAATTCGGCTTATCGTAGGGCTTTCCCTGTGCTTTACGTTTCGCTCTCCAGCGCAGCCATGCGGCAACACCCCCCAGCATACACGCTTCCGAAGAGCCGATGGCCGGAGCTCCGGTCTTCCACTGAGTTTTTTCCGGTGAGTGCCACAAGTTGGCCATGATGTTGATACAACGTGCCGACATCACCGCTACCCGGGGATATTCCGTCTCATCGATGTAGTTTACATCGATCGCCTCGTTCATCAGCTTGGTCGCATAGTCATCCATGTAGGTAGTGACGAATGTGGCCAGATTCAATCGCGGCTGAGTCTGAGGAAAGGTCTCGTCCTTGACCATCTGATAGGCAATCTCCGGAGAGGTAGGGTGTTGTGGAATCTGTTCGGTAGGGGCCGAGGTCCGCATCTTTTCCGATCCGTAAACCGGCGTTGCAATGTTCACTTTCGAATTGTTCACGATACTCATAACATTTATTTTTTAAGATTGACTGTAAAAAAAAGATGGATCTTCGTATCCGAAATCTTCGAAATTCCATAAACCGTGCCACCATTATTAAACAAGAGACCTCTACCAAACAGCAACACCTACAACTTTTCCTAATAATAATACAATAAAGTTACTCTGTGCTTTGTTCAGGATACACACGCAATCCTTACCCTCCGTGAATCGTCAATATGTCGTAAAACTTAAAAGAGGGGACTGAAAATAGTCCCCTCTTTTTTCTATACCTTCGGTTTCGGTTCTACTTGGAACGGAGAATCCGGACAGGCCCCATCAGCCCAGAAGGCAAAAACTCGAAATCGGCGTTCAGTTTATCTCCGGCCTTCAGATTGTTGTAGGTCGAGAAGGTAACCCGCTCGGATTCATCGACAAGCAGATCGCCGGCCATACGATTCGGCCATTCGTTCGCCACCGAGATCTGAAGCCTGTTCTCTCCGGCTTTCACATACGGCGTGATATCGCACCGATAGGGCGCTTTCCACAATTCAGTCACCGTCTCTCCGTTTACGACCACTCGCGCCATGACCGATACATCTCCCAAATCGATATACCACTTCGTTTGTGCACTCTCCGCAGCCGGAAGTTCAAACGAAGTGTCGTAATCGGCGATTCCGCTGAAATACCGGATTCTGGGATCCGAGTGCTTGCTCCAGTCGATCAAACGGTCGAAACGGGCGGAATCGGGAGCTCCTCGATGCTCTTGGAAAGCCACCTTCCACGGACCTTTCACCTCGACTGCCGGTTCCAAATCAGGGTGCAACGTCTCGGTATTGCAGATCGAATCCATCGGCACGTCGGCAAAAATAACGAACAACGAACCGTGCGGCTCCAAATCCAGATTCAACGTAGTGGTAACCTCATCCGACTGATCCGCAACCGCAGGCGCGATCTTTCCTTGAACGGCATCCCAAAGCGTCATCTGCTTTCCGGAAACCCGGAACGTACACGACGGAGCAATGGAATCTCCGGTCGGATTGGAGATCATGTAAATATCCATTCCGCCGCTCTTCCGGTGGATGTAGCGCAACGGTACGGAACTCTCGAAGTCGGGTCGTACACCAAGCTGCTTCAATACGTTCGCAGCCACACCATAACGTACATAGGGCGGAATATACCCGCGATCGGAAGGTTCGAGGCCGACCGAATCTTCGGCGGCCGGAGCAAACAGACGACCCTTGCCGATCGTTTTTTCTCCGGAGGTATTTTTCAGTTCGCCCCACAATTTATCGGCTTTCGCCTCAATCCGTTCGTCACAAGCCGGATAATCCGTCAACCCGAGCGATTTGACCGGTGCATAACCCAGTACAACCGCACCGGACTCGATCAACGATTCCACCTTTTCCAACAGACGGAGCGTCATTGCCCGCGTATTCGGCAGGACCAGTACACTGTACTCGACGCCACCCGGGAAAACTATCTTTCCATCGCGGACCGAAGCCTTCTCGATCAGGGTTTCCGGATCGCATCCGTCGAATCCGTATCCGCGTTTGAACGGCATCCGCTGGGTTCCGTCGAGTGCCGTAGTCGGGGCTGCAAAGGCAAAAGGAGCCTCCTCGGGTGTCAAATAGAGAATGTCCGCAACGGGAATACCCTGCCGGAGCATATATTGGCAACGGGCCAAATAGGTGTGCCAAGCACCGGATAGTTCCCACCACGTCTGAGTTCGTTCATAATGTACACCGTACGGGCCCATCGTCATGCCCGGAAAACGATCCAGCCACGGCTGATGCGCATAACGGTGGAACACAAAACGGTTGATTCCGATACAGTAGGCCCAATCGGCCTGATCCTTCATGTTGCCCGGATTCATCCGCCACGACTTGTTGTCGTTGGGCGTAGTCCCGATCCCGCTGGTAAACGCCTCGGCCCCGACAATCGGACGATTGTTGATGTGAGCCGCAGAGGTCGCCTCAATACAACTGAACGCCGAATTGAATACGTCATCCTTCTCCCAGAACTCACACATCGGCACATCGGCAATCGATCCCAAAGCGATGTCGTTGTTCGGGCTCATATCGTAAGGTTCGATCGAAAGCCCCATACCGTACCGATGGGCCACCCGTTTCAGATGTCGGGCATGATTTTCGAGCACCAACTCCTGTGCCGTCATCCGGTAATCCCACAGGAAACGCTCCGAAATCTCCCGATTGCCCACAACGACTCCGGATACGACAGCCATGTAGGGCAATGGATCGTAGCCCCGGCGTTTTTCGAACTGTTCGCGGAAGTCATCGCACCAATTCTGGGGTCCCATCTCCCAACTGTCGATATGAAGCATGTTCCAACCGGCTTTACGCTCACCCGGTTTCAGACCAACGGCATCGGCCAAACGTCCGACAAAAGCCTCCAAATGGTGGTTGAATGCCGTTGTATCCATCTTGCTGCACTCGAATCCCACACCGGGCAGCGGGGCCGGACGGGTATTGGCACCGGTCAGTGTTCGCCCGAAACGATAGACGATCCACTCCCCTTCGGGAGCGTCCCATTGCAGCACGCCATTTTCATCGACGTACTCGGTCAGATCGATACACTGTTTCGGGTCGAGCACCTGATCGGCCGGTACTGTCGGGAACCGAACCGGCATCTCCACGGACGGCATCGTATTCGGCCGAGAGGTATAGGGATGACGGATGTACAGGGCTTTTTCGTCGATCTCTGGAATCTGTGCCAGCTGCTGCGGACGCGGATAGGCCAACACAAAAAGATCAGAATAAAACGTATCGTACTGCTGTTTCATCTCGGGAGTGAAGTTACCCTCTCCGAAATAGGGTGGACGAGGCTTGGGACGCGGCAACTGAACCGTCACCTTCTGTCCTCCGCTCACCGACACGGAGTCCGCCACCACAAAGTGCATGGCATCTTCGGGTTTCACCCAAGGGCCGCCGCTCCCGGTCCATCCCGGGCCCGAAATCAACGTCAACTCTATTCCCAGACGTTCGGCCTCCTGCGATGCATACTTAAACAATTCGACCCATTCGTCGCTCATGAAGTCTACTTCGCCCCGTGGAACGCCTACATTCACCTCCAAGAAAATAGCACCTCCTATTCCGACACGCTTCATTGCCTCGAGGTCAGCCTTGATCCCTTCGCGTGTCAAATTTCCGTCCATGACGAACCAGTAGACCCAAGCCCGCGCACTCTCCGGAGGTGCAAGAAAACCTTTCGAAAGTTGCACCGGATCGGCTGCCGACTCTACGCGACACTGTACGGGTAACTCATCCTCGGGATTGCCGGTTCCGGTCGCCGTTCCGCAACCCGAAACAAGCACCGATCCTAACAGCAACCCGCCGAGACGGTAAAAGAGTGTATTTTTCTTCATCTTATCAAAGTTTATTTAGGTTTGTATCAGACAAATATAACATATACAAAACACCTTCAAGACCACTTTTTGATATTTACCACCTCTTTTTTGACATTTATCCCACCGAGCAGCGTATCGTTTATTGCAAAAACGGAGTCCCTCTTTTATATTTGCGTAAACCATAACTCACTCCAAACATGAAACCTTACCTTCCGCTTTTAGGAGCCGCCTTTTTTCTGCTTTTAACTGCCTCCGGAAATCCGTCAAAAAAAATCTCCACAGAGCTCAAAATCCAAGAACCCTATCCGCCGATCAGCGGTTCGTTTTCGGGTCAAGAGGTCGACGAGTCTCCCGACCCGCTGGTAGCCTACCGATGGGAAAATCCACAAGCGGACGACGACCTGCAAACCTATATCCTCTATCCCGAAACCGTAACCCATGAAGCCACCGGAAAAGTTTCGGAAAATGCACAAGGAGCGATCAAAATTACCGAACCCGTATCGCTGCGATTCGACTTCGGACAGGTCAATGCCGGATGGCTCGAATTCGATTCGAAAGATCTGGCAGGAGAGGTGACAATGAGCATCAGCGAATACACCGAACCGGCCATCCTCAATGCGGGAGCCCAGCATCCGGTCAAAACGGCCGAACCCGTCCGCTACGGAGACACCTATCGGCTGGAACTGAACAAAGAGCTGTACGAAGGCGTACGTTACGGATGGATTCATGTCGCCTCGGTCGAACATCCCTTTACGATCGACGAAGTGCGGCTCGTCTGCCAGATCAAACCGACCAACTACGAAGGTAGTTTCTCCTGCAACGATCCCGAACTGACCCGCATCTGGTACACCGGTGCCTACACCGTCAAAATGAACCTGCTGAAGGACTATTTCGGTGCCATACTCATGGAACGCAGCGACCGGCACTCATGGACCGGCGACGCACACCCCTCGCAGGCCGCATCGATGGTCGCCTTCGGAAACTTCGATTTCGTCAAGAAAAACCTGTTCTATACCTCGACCCAGTTCAACGGCATTGCGAGCTATTCGATCTACTGGGTCCTCAGTCTGATCGATTACTACAACTATACGGGCGATCAGAAAACCTTCGACGAGCTCTTCGACAACGCCTGCCAGAAACTGGATGTCGCCTATGCCCATTACGGAAAAAATCCCGACCTGCAATTCCACGGCTGGGACGAACGTTTGGGGGCCGGCTTCGAGAATCCAAACTGTACGGAAGCCCAAAACACCTACAAAATGCTGTCGATCCGGGCATGGAACGAATTCAGTCAGGCAGCCCATCATGCAGGCCGACTCGACGCTGCCGAGAAATATGCCGGCTATGTCTCCGAGAAGAGCGATGAGCTGCGGGCCTCGGCCACCCCGTTCGACGGGTTCGGAATCTTTGCAGCATCCGATGCCGTGAATGCAGGTTTTACTTCTGCCGCCGAAAACGACCGGTTGTGGGAGAGCGCCTTCTCCGACCGGATGCAAAGATTGTCCTACTCACCGTTCAACCAATACTTCATCATTCAGGCGATGGCCCGGATGGGCCGATACAGCGAAGCCCTGCAAACTATCGACGACTGCTGGGGCGGACAGCTCCGATACGGCGGCACAACCTTTTTCGAGGTATTCCGCCCCTCGTGGGTACCCGAACTGGCCCCGAACGGAGCTCCGGTCAACAACCAGTGCGGCTACACGAGCATGACCCATCCGTGGAGCGGGGGAGTGACCAAATGGCTGTCGGAAGAGGTACTCGGAATTAAGCCGACCGAACCGGGATTTACCCGCTTCCAAGTTGTCCCGCATCTCGATGCAAACGTCTATTCCGTCGATGGTAGCGTTCCCACTCCGCTCGGCACGATCCGTTTCGCCTTCGACCTGAAAAGCGGGAAAGGTTCTCTCGTCGTACCGGAAGGATCATACGCAACAATTGGAATTCCCCAAGCCGGCCGTACGCTGAAAGAGGTTCTGATCAACGGACAAGCGGCCTCACGGTTCGCTGCTAAGTCTTCAGAGGATGAAGGATTCATCTATTACCGTGATCTCCGTCCCGGGACCTACACGATACAGGTCGATTATACGGGAAATATACCCGCCGTGCCGGAAGAGGCTTTCGAGTACGCGAACATGCAGGTCGTTGAACAGGACACGACGACACAAGGTGACTGGAAAGGACATTACGGAAGCGATGGTTACGTTCTGTTCAATTACGACTCCGTCGGAGGCCACCGCATCAAACAGCCCGACTACATCGACTCGATCCATCTGGCCAAAACCGGCGATCTGCACATCGTTTCAGGAACGACCGATTCTCGCGCCCCGATATCAGCAGACGGAACTACCAAACGTAACATGGGCTCGGTCATTACGCTCGATCCGATTCCCTGTAACCAAACCTTCACCATCGACCTGCCCAACTCGAGAAATGCGCCGTACCGCATCGCCCTCTATTTTGTCGACTGGGAGAAAGAGGGACGCCGCTCGGCCATTGAAGTGTTCGATCTGGAGAGCAAACAGCTACTCATGCCTGTCGAGATCGTGCGGGACTACCAAGAGGGGAAATACGTTGTTTTCTCGGTCGACCGACCGGTACGGTTGAGAATCAATCAGGTCAGAGGAACGAACGCTGCGTTGTGCGCACTATTTTTCGATTAATTTTATATACCTTTGCGGCGTCTGTTGCTCTTGATTCCAAAACTCGGAAGAAAAGGGCACGGTTCGATCGATTCCGAACACGCAGAGTTTTCGGCACAAAGAGGAAACTTTTGTTTGCAGAAAACTCGGGATACGGCAAACTCTTTGATAGGAAAGGGTAGGAGGTATCCGGTATGCTCGGATTAAAACAAAGGTAAACACATGGCACACATTCGTTTCGCCACCGAATCAGACATTCCGCTCATCTACGGGTTCATCTTGAAGATGGCCCGATACGAAAAGCTGGAAAACGAAGTCGACACCTCCGAAGAGGCTCTACACCGAGCCATCTTTCTCGAAAAACAGGCCGAAGTAATTCTGTGCGAAGCCGAAGGGAAAACCGTCGGTTTCGCACTCTTTTTGCATAACTTTTCCACTTTTAAGGGGCAACATGGCTTATACTTGGAAGACATCTATGTCGATCAGGAGTATCGGGGACGAGGCTACGGGAAAGCCATGTTCCTGAGGCTGGTGGCGATTGCCATGGAGCGTCGATGCCGGCGGATGGAGTGGACCGCGCTGAACTGGAACCGCCCGGCCATCACTTTTTACGAATCGATGGGAGCCGTTCGCATGAGCGAATGGAGCACCTTCCGGCTCGACGAAGAGCATCTCCGGATCCTCAACGCAGCACAACAAACACATTAAAACGATACTGGATATGATTATCGACGAAAGAACCAGTCGCAAAGAGACGTTAATCGAATGCGCCCGTCAAATCATGACCGCCGGACGTACTGCCCCGAAAGGAAAGGGCATCGACTTGATCGAAATCGTCACCATTACAGACGAAAAAATCGAGGCCTTGTCGCAAACCATGCAACGCATCGCCCAAGAGACCGAAATGCACTTCTTCCAACGCGATGCGGAGAACATCCTGCAAGCCGAAGCCGTCATTCTGGTCGGATCACGGATCAAAGAGATGGCACTGAACTGTGGATACTGTGGTTTCCCGACTTGTGCGGAGAAACACAATCATCCGGAAGCCCCTTGTGCGATCAATATGGTCGATCTGGGCATCGCCATCGGCTCGATGACGGCCAAAGCCGCCGATCTGAGAATAGACTGCCGGGTAATGTACTCAGCCGGCATGGCCGCCAAACGGATGAATCTCATACCCGATTGCCACTCGATCTACGCCATTCCGATCAGTGCCTCCTCCAAAAACCCCTTCTTCGACAGACAACCGAAACAATAAATGCAAGTCATGTACAACGAACAGCTGAAACACGAATTAAGCAAACGCTGGAACACCCTGCAATCCGCTCTGCAACGCGAAAACGGAGATGCCCTGCTGATTACGAGCAACGTCAACCTGTTTTATGTCTCCGGACGCGTCTTCAGCGGAGCCGTCTACATCGCCCTTGATCGGGATCCGATCTTTTTCGTCCGTCGTCCGACCGGTCTGAAGGGTGACGACATCGTTTACATCCGCAAACCGGAAGAGATTCCCGCCCACCTTCAGGAACGGGGATTCTCGTTACCCAAATATCTGTTTCTGGAGAGCGACTCACTGTCTTACAACGAATATGTTCGTTACGAAAAAATCTTTTCGCCCGAACGAATCGGCAATGGCTCGCGTCTCTTAAGAGAAGCCCGCAGCATCAAAACCATCTACGAAATCGGCCGCATCATGCGCTCCGGAGTGCTGCATGCACAACTCTACGAACGGATTCCGTCCCTGTTTCGTCCGGGCATGACCGATCTGGATCTGTCGATCGAGATCGAACGCGAATGCCGCCGGCTCGGATCGCTCGGACTGTTCCGCATTTTCGGACAGAGCATGGAGATCTTCATGGGAAGCCTTTTGGCCGGAGACAATGCAGACGCACCTTCGCCCTACGACTTTGCACTGGGGGGAGCCGGACAGGACCTGTCGTTACCCATCGGCAGCAACGGAACCCCGCTGAAAGGCAATATCAGCATCATGGTCGATATGGGTGGAAACTTTACCGGTTATACGACCGACATGAGCCGCGTCTTTTCGGTCGGGAAACTGCCTGACCTTGCCCTTAAGGCCCACGACACCTCCCTGAAGATCCAACAGGAGATCATCCGTACGGCTCATCCCGGAGTTCCCGCTGCAGAGCTCTACAATCTGGCAGCCCGGATGGCCGAAGAGGCCGGACTCTCCGCCTATTTCATGGGGCACCGCCAACAGGCCGGGTTCGTCGGACATGGTATCGGCATAGAAATCAATGAACAGCCGGTACTGGCACCGCGTTCAAAAGAGGTACTGAAGGCGGGTATGGTATTTGCTCTGGAGCCCAAGTTCGTTATTCCGGAGGTCGGGGCCGTCGGTGTGGAAAACAGTTTTTTGGTTACGGACAACGGACTCGAACAACTGACCCTCTGCGAGGAGGCGATCATTCCGCTCGACTAAAACAATCGATCATTCGATCTGTCACGACATACAAAGAGGCCGGGATTCTACATATTCAAGAATCCCGGCCTCTTTTTGTAATACGGTCTCTCTACCTGCAGCAGTATCCACCCGGTCTGCCTTTGCCATAGCGCTGCTGCCATTCTCCGACACAGGCCTTGCGGCAGCTGTCCGGACATGCCGAACAAACCTGCGGATCGCAACGTTTCTCGCTGCACGACTCCACACATTGACGTCTGCAACAGGTCGTATCACAACCCCGATCTGCTGCATAAGGACACTTCTGCGCCTCTTCACACACAACTGCACAACGAGCCTGTGCACAACACTTTTGTCTCAATCCGCAGGGCGAAGAGGTCCAAGCCACTGCTACCAGTGCCACAGCACACAAAACTATTACAAATCCAACCTTTCTTTTCATAAGTACAAACTATTTTACACTCCGGTCCGGGAACAAAACAAACGGACCTATATGGGCAAAGTTAAAAATAATTTTCAGAACCGGAGGAGAATTCCTACCTTCGTAGGCGGATTCTCGAGTCGAACTTCATCTTGAAAACTATGTCGTACGACACCATCTCTTTCTATCCTTATCAAGTCCAGCCGCGCGAGGTGGATTTCACCAAACGGGCGACCCTTTTCTCGCTCGGAGACAGCATTCTGCACACCGCCGGCGAAGATGCCGACCGCACCGGATTCGGCATCAGAAACCTGCAGCAACGCAATACGACATGGGTACTCTCCCGTATGGCCATAGAGATTGACCGCTATCCTGACGAATACGAACACTACGAAATCGGGACGTGGATCAGCGAAATCGGGCGCATGATGACCACCCGCAACTTCCTCGTCCGGGACAGTCGGGGCAACCGCATAGCCGCGGCTTCGAGCAACTGGGCCATCATCGACATGCAGAGTCGCCGACTGCTCGATCTGCGAGCGAACATATCCTCCTATTCGGAAAAACTGATTTCAGAATGTCCGATCGATGCACCCCGACGGATCGGCAGCTTCACGGGCCAAGAGGTCGACCGTCGCCGGGTCAGGTACAGCGAAATCGATTTCAATCAGCATACCAATACGATGAAATACATCCAATGGATGATGGACACACTGCCGCTATCCCGATTGCAGGAATCCTCCATTCAACGGATGGATATCAACTTCATTCACGAAACACGCTACGGCGAGGATCTTCGGATCTTTCATGAAGCGCTTCCCTTGGAGGAACGCTTCGAGGTGCGTCGCGCCTCGGACGAGCACTCCGTCTGCCGTGCATCGTTTCGGTGGAAAGAGCAGTAACCTATCATTCTTAAAAACATAACGCCATGAAAATTTTCAACTCGTTTTTAATTGCGGCCACTGCATGCACCGTTATCGCCTGCACTCAGGGGCAACAACCCCAACAGCCCGAATCGATCAAACTGTTCAACGGAACCGATCTGAGCGGATGGACCTACTATATTGAAGACTCGACCAAGAATCCGCAAGAGGAGTTCGTGGTTCGCGACAGCGTCATCGCCCTTTCGGGAACATTCGGTTACATCCGGACCGACTCCACGTACGACAACTACAAACTGAACGTCGAGTGGCGCTGGCCCGATTCGGCAACCAACAGCGGAATTTTCGTACAGATTGCCGAAGACGGGATCTGGCCGAGCTGCTACGAATGCCAACTCTGGACCGGGAAGGCCGGCGACCTGATCAATTCGGGAGGAAGCGACTGCGCCGAGTACCGCAACGACACGACCCTGAGAATCGTTCCGAAGATGGCTCCGTCGAACGAGAAACCCGTAGCTGAGTGGAATGCTGCCGAAATTATCTGTACGGACAGCACCGTAACCGTATCGATCAACGGAACGGAACAGAATCGAATTACCGGGCTCTCGAACAAAAGCGGATATATCGGTCTGCAAAGCGAAGGAGGTTCCATTGAATTCCGGAATGTAACGTTAACTCCGTTGAAATAGGCTCGACGCCAAGGGAGAAACCGAAGGGATGCGAGAAATAATTCTCCGTATCCCTTTGTTGTTTTATAGCGCAATCCCCACAATGCCGATGTTGGAATAACCCTGCGGAAATCGTACCTTTGCACGGATTTATTTTTAAACGGAAGACAATAGACTATTAAAGATGATTACGGTTTCAAATCTGGAAGTACAATACGGGAAACGAGTCCTGTTCAAAGATATCAACCTCAAATTCACGCCCGGTAACTGCTACGGAGTGATCGGGGCAAACGGCGCCGGAAAGTCGACCTTTCTGAAGGTTCTGAGCGGTGAGGTGACTCCGACACGCGGTTCGGTCGCATTCGGTCCGAACGAACGGCTCTCCGTACTGAAACAGGACCACTTCGAGTTCGATGACTGTACGGTGCTGAACACGGTACTGATGGGACACCAGCCTCTCTGGAACCTGATGCAGGAGAAAGACGCCCTCTACGCAAAAGCCGATTTTTCGGAAGAGGACGGTATCCGGGCCGGAGAGCTGGAGGAGAAGTTCGCTGAAATGGACGGTTGGAACGCCGAAAGCGATGCCGCCAACCTGCTGAGCGGATTGGGCATCAAGGAGCACCTGCACCACGAACTGATGAGTCACCTGAACGCAAAAGAGAAGGTCCGCGTACTGCTGGCCCAAGCCCTCTTCGGAAAGCCCGACAACCTGCTGCTCGACGAGCCGACGAACGACTTGGATATCAATACCGTCATGTGGTTGGAGAACTATCTCTCGAACTACGAAAACACGGTTCTGGTCGTCTCCCACGACCGGCACTTCTTGGATGCCGTAAGTACCCACATCATCGATATCGATTACAGCGACATCAACATGTTCTCGGGTAATTACAGTTTCTGGTATGAATCGAGCCAGCTGGCCGCCCGCCAACAGGCCAACCAGAACAAGAAGGCCGAAGAGAAGCGCAAAGAGCTGTTGGAGTTCATCCAGCGGTTCAGTGCCAACGTAGCCAAATCGAAACAGACCACCAGCCGCAAAAAGATGCTCGAAAAGCTGAACATCGAGGAGATCAAGCCCTCGATGCGCAAATATCCCGGCATCATCTTCCAGCCCGAACGGGAGCCGGGAACGAAGATTCTGGCCGTCGACGGACTCAGCAAAACGGTCAACGGCGAGACCCTGTTCGACAACATCTCGTTTACGATCGAAAAGGGCGACAAGGTGGCTTTTCTCTCCCGTGAACCAAGAGCTGTCACGGCTTTGTTTGAAATCATAACCGGAAACGACAAACCCGATAAGGGTATGGTGGAGTGGGGTGTCACGATCAATTCCGCTTACCTGCCGCTGAACAATGCGCCGTTCTTCAACAACCAGCTCTCCATCATCGATTGGCTGGCCCAATACTCGTCCGACACCAGCGAACTCTACCTCAGAGGCTATTTGGGGAAGATGCTTTTCAGCGGAGACGAGATCAACAAACCGGTCAATGTCCTCTCGGGAGGAGAAAAGATGCGCTGCATGATCGCCCGGATGATGATCCGGCAGGCCAATACGCTGATTCTCGACTCACCGACCAACCACCTCGATCTGGAGTCGATCCAAGCCTTCAACAACGCCCTGACTGCATTCAAGGGAATCGTGCTGCTGACCTCTCACGACCACGAGTTCATCAGCACCGTTGCCAACCGCATCATCGAGATCACCCCGAACGGCATGATCGACAAGTATATGGAATACGACGACTATCTGTTCGACGAACGCGTACAGGAAAATCTGAACAAACTCTACGCAAAATCGTAAGGCTATGAACTCTTTTCGCAAAATCCTGTTGACCGCAGTGTTCGGTCTTGCCGTCGGAGCAGTTTCGGCCCAATCGCCGGAAGACTCGGTTGCTTTTGCGGACAGCCGATGGAACGAGGTGTTTCGGGAAGAGGGCATAACTGTCCGCACATGTGCTGTTCGGCTGTTCAACTCCGACCAGCAGATCGTCTGTATGGAGATCGATCCGCAGCTCTACCGGTTTGCCGTTGTACAGGATTCGTTGCGCGAAAAAGTGTCGAAATTAGCTAAGAAATACAAAGCCGATGCGGCGATCAACGGAGGTTTTTTCAAGGTGCGGACTCCGTTGGCCATTGCCGTCGGCTATATCCAGATCGATTGCGACAGTGTGCCTCAGCTGACCGGGAACTACAACGGAGCCGTAGCGATTGATACGACGGGTCGGATTTCTGTCATTCCGTGGAACAAAAAAATGAAAACCGATCCCGCTTACGTGGATCTGTTTCCCGACATCCTGACCGCCGGACCGCTGCTGATCGATCAAGGTCACGTCCTGCCGAAATGGGATGAAACGGAACCCCGACATCCGCGCTCCTGCATCGGTACCCGACCCGACGGAAGCATTATGCTGCTCGTGGTCGATGGACGACAAAAGAATGCAGACGGCATGGCACTGTGCGAACTGGCGCAAGTTGCCCGATGGATGGGCATGATACAGGCACTGAATCTGGATGGGGGAGGTTCCTCCGCCCTCTGGTGCAGACAAAAAGGGGTGGTCAATTCCCCCTGCGACAGGGGATTGTTCTCCCGGAAAGAGAGAAAGGTTTGCAACGCCATCACAGTTACCAAAAAAGAATAAATTTCGATTGCCATGATCCTCGCTTTCATTGCCCTGTTAAGCCTGCTTTCGATAGCCGTCGACCTGATTCTGCTACGCAAAGTACGAAAAACGTACCCGACAAAAACTTGGATCAAATGGCTCTATCTGGTCCATTTTCTGATCATCGACCTGATTATCGTCACAGCCGTTTCGCTCTATCGCGAATCATCCGATGCAGGCAGCGAGGGCTCTATGCGCACCATTCTCTGGGCTTTCTTTCTATTCTTCATCAGCTTTTTCCCGAAGTTCGTCTACCTGATTTTTGTCGCATTAGGCCGGCTTTTCGATCTGATCCGACGAACCAGAACGAAGGTCTTTTCTCGTATTGGTATTGTCGCTGCTCTTGCCCTGTTCTGTCTGATGCTCTGGAGCGCCACCGTCGGTCGCAACCGGATCATTACAGAACATGTGACCATCGAATCGGACAAAATACCGGCCTCCTTCGACGGATATAAAATCGCTCTGTTTACCGACCTGCATGTCGGTAACGAACCGGCCAATAACCGGTTTATCCGCAATCTGGTCGAACGCATCAACAACGAACATCCCGATTTGGTCGTTAATGCCGGCGATTTGGTCAATGTGCAGGTCAACGAGCTGAACGACAGCGTCACCTCGATTTTAGGCTCCATACGGGCAACCGATGGGGTCTGTTCGGTCTTCGGCAACCACGATCTGGGGATCTACATGAACCGCCACAGCAGCCTGACGCCCGCAGAAAATACCCGCCAGCTGGCCGAGAAACAACACAAGATGGGATGGACCGTATTGGACAACGAAACGGTCTATATGCAAAGGGGAAATGACAGCCTCTCGGTCACCGGGGTCAATTTCCCGGCGAACCACAAGCTCAACAACCGCCACACGGCCGATTTTGCCCGATGCGATTTCGCAACAGCCTATCAGGGAGTTCCCGATTCGCTGTTCAACGTGTTGATTGCGCACACCCCTGAGGTATGGGATGCGGCTCGGGCCTCCGGTCCGGCCGATCTGACCCTCTCGGGACATGTACATGCCTTGCAGTTCAAAATCCGTATCGGCAATTGGGCGTGGTCGCCGGCACGATGGATGTACACCCGATGGAGCGGACTCTATGAAGAGGAGGGAAAAAAACTGTTCATCAACGACGGATTGGGATATGTCATGTATCCGATGCGGATCGGCACCTATCCGTCGATTACGATATTCACGTTGCGCTCTGCCGTTAGGCCGTAATCCTCAATCCGATCACTCCTATTATAATCAAAGCTGCGGAGAACAGCCGCCAGAAACCGGCCGAATCGCCAAAGAAAAAGATCCCGACCAAAAGGGTTCCGACCGCTCCGATTCCGGTCCACACGACGTATGCCGTGCCGATAGCGATCGTCCGTTGCGCCAAATAGAGCAACGTTACACTCAAAATCATCGAAACGACAGCCATCAGGATACCCCACACCTTCACGGCCATGAGTTGTGACAACTTCAAACCAACGGCCCAACCCATTTCGAAAATTCCGCCCAATATCAGATAAAACCAAGCCATTCTCTGCGTACAATAGATTATATTTCAAGGCCCAAAACTATATAATTTTTTTTCGTGATACTATTTTTATGAAAAAATCCGTACTTTTGGCGGACGACAATCGGCCCAAACAATGAAAAAACGAATTTCATACACATTCGTTCTACTTGCAGGGTTTACGCTGCTGCTGCTCTCCGTATTGCCGCACCACCACCACAACGGACGTATCTGTTTCTGTTCTACGGAGTGTACCGAAGAGAACCAGCCGACCGACGATACTTGTGCTGCTCACGAACACGACGGAACGACGGTCGCCTATTGCGAATTGAGCCACCTCTTCGTCACCTCGTCTCGAGAGGGCCACACGACAGATGCTGATCCGGTCGTCGATCACGATTTTCATCTTTCGATATATCTGTTATTTGTTTCGGATCTTCTTTCGGAACCCTCTGAAACAACAGTTCCATTCACCTACGCGCCCTATGAAGAGCGATACACCCGTTCCGAGGTTTGTACCGTTCTATCCCTTCGGGCGCCACCCGCATTCATTGCCTGATTACACCCCGAGTCTTTACGACTCTCAACAGACACCTTAGGCCCTTTCGGACAGCGAAAGAGCCGCATTATGGTACCTAACAAATCATCAAGCAATGAAAAAAACATTTATTATCAGTCTGCTGACGGCGGCAATCGCTGTCGGTTGCAATAATCCGAATACACACACCCATCCCGAGGGGGAGGAACACATCCATGCTGCCGAGCATGAAGACCCGTCGGCCGAGGCCGAAGCACATGATCTGCACGACCACGACGAGCACAGCGAAGAGGAGCATGCCGCGGAAAGTCCGGATCACAGCGGGGAGATCATTTTTACTAAAGAACAGGCTGCCCGCACCGATTTCGAGCTCTACAAGGTCGAACCGTCGGCATTTCACGAAGTGATTGCCACAAGCGGACGTATCATGCCGGCACAGGGCGACGAAGCTACGGTATCGGCACCGGTAAGCGGCATCGTCTCATTTTCCGGGAAAAAACTCTCGGACGGTGCTACTGTCCAGAAAGGAGAGACCCTCTTTACGATCTCCTCGAAAGAGATCGCCGACGGAGACTACATCACCCGAGTGCGCACCACCTATGAACAGGCCAAAACCGCATACGAACGGGCCGAAAAACTCGTTGCGGACAAAATCGTAACGCAATCGGAATATGAACAGGCAAAAGCCGCATACGAACAGGCGAAAGCCGCATACGAAGCCGTGAAAGACAAATCGTCGGACCGAGGGGTAGAGGTTTCCTCTCCGATCCGAGGTTTCATCAAAAATACGACGGTCACCGAAGGCGCTTTCGTCGAGACGGGTCAACCGCTGGTCACGGTCTCTCAAAACCGGAAACTGCAGCTCCGGGCCGAAGTCTCTCAGAAATACCTGAACGCATTGCAGACCGTCACGGATGCCAACTTCAAACTCCCGTACGACGACCGGCTCTACTCACTGAGCGAAATGAACGGGCGGCTGCTCTCGGTAGGGCACAGTACCGATGCCAATGCGGCATTCCTTCCGGTCATCTTCGAATTCGATAACAGCGGCAACGTGATTCCCGGTTCGTTTGCCGAGATCTACCTGCTCTCCGCACCGCAACAAAACGTGCTGACCGTTCCGATCAGTGCCGTTACGGAGGATCAAGGCATATACTACGTTTTCGTCCAGCTCGACGAGGAGGGCTACATGAAACGCGAAGTCGAAATCGGGGCGTCGGACGGAAAGAACATCCGCATCCTGTCGGGACTCTCCGCCGGAGAGACCGTCGTCAGTCGAGGAGCGGTACAAGTCAAAATGGCCTCTTTCTCCGGAGCCATTCCTCACGGTCATTCACACACCCACTAATCCGTTGCAGCCATGTTGAATAAGATTATCGACTTTTCACTACGCAACAGACTGTTGGTAGTGATCATAGGCGTGGTCCTCATGGTGGTAGGCGCCTTTACGGCCCGCAACGCGGAAGTTGACGTCTTTCCCGACCTGAACGCCCCGACGGTCGTCGTTATGACCGAGGCCAGCGGCATGGCCGCCGAAGAGGTAGAACGTACGGTTACCTTCCCGATCGAAACGGCCGTCAACGGTGCGACCGACGTCCGGCGTGTCCGCTCCTCCTCGACGACAGGATTTTCGGTCGTCTGGGTCGAATTCGACTGGGGTACGGACATCTACCGGGCCCGTCAGATCGTATCCGAGAAGCTGGCAACGCTGAACGAGACGCTTCCCCAAAACGTCGGAACCCCGACCTTGGGTCCTCAATCCTCCATCCTCGGTGAGCTGCTGATCGTCGGGCTGACGGCCGACAGCACCTCGCTGCAGGAGCTGCGGACTCTTGCCGACTGGACGATCCGTCCTCGACTGCTGTCGACCGGAGGTGTCGCTCAGGTAACCGTTATCGGAGGTGACATCAAGGAGTATCAGATCCTGATCGACCCGGCACGAATGCGTCACTACAATGTTTCATTAGATGAAATCATGACGGTCGTAGAGGAGATGAGCCGCAATGCGAACGGCGGAATCCTGAACCAATACGGCAACGAATACATCGTACGGGGCATCCTTTCGACCACCGATCCGAAACAGATGGGCAAGGCCGTCATCCGGACATCGCCCGAAGGCATTCCCGTCATGCTCGAGGATGTGGCCGAAGTCCGTGTCGGAGCCAAATTCCCGCGCTTGGGAATCGCCTCCGAACGGGGGAAGGCCGCCGTACTGATGACCGTAACCAAGCAGCCCAACACGAATTCGCTGGAACTCACCGAAAACCTCGACAAGACACTCGATGAGATCCGGGAGAGCCTTCCGTCGGACATCCACGTCTCGACCGACATCTTCCGCCAATCGCGGTTCATCGAGAGCTCGATCGACAACATCCAGAAATCGCTGATCGAAGGGGCGATATTCGTCATCATCATTCTGTTCGTTTTCCTGATGAACTTCCGCACGACGGTCATCTCGCTGATCGCACTCCCGTTGTCGCTCCTTGTTGCCGTTCTGGTACTCGAGGCATTGGGGCTGACGATCAACACGATGAGCCTCGGCGGTATGGCCATTGCCATCGGTTCGCTGGTGGATGATGCCATCATCGACGTCGAAAATGTATTCAAAAGGCTCCGCGAGAACCACGCCAAACCACCCGAAGAACGTCTGCCGGTCTTGAAAGTCGTGTTCGAAGCCTCGAAAGAGATCCGTACGTCGGTCGTCAACGCAACCATCATCACGATCGTCGCCTTCATTCCGCTATTCTTCCTCGACGGCATGGAGGGACGGATGCTGCGTCCGCTGGGCATTTCGTTTATCGTTTCGCTGTTTGCCTCGATGGTAGTGGCCGTCACGCTGACCCCCGTTTTGTGTAGCTATCTGCTGACCGGAGAGAAGGTTCTGAAACGCAACGAAAAAGAACCCATCGTCTCCCGAACGCTGAAAAAGGTCTATCGCCGGGCGTTGGAGTGGGTGCTTGTCCACAAACGGCTCGTCTTGGGATCGACTTTCGTGCTGTTGGTTGGGGCCCTTGTCGTATTCTTCAGCTTGGGTCGCAACTTCCTGCCGCCGTTCAACGAGGGTTCGCTGACGATCAACGCATCGACCATGCCGGGCATCTCGCTCGAAGAGTCGGACAAAATCGGTCGGGAAGTGGAACGAATCCTGATGGAAATTCCCGAAATACAGACCGTCGCCCGGAAAACCGGCCGTGCCGAACTGGACGAACACGCACTGGGGGTCAACGTCTCCGAGCTCGAAGCTCCGTTCGAGCTGACCGACCGTTCGCGCGATGAGTTCATGGCCGACGTGCGGGCCCGCCTCAGTGTACTCAGAGGAGTAAACATCGAAATCGGACAGCCTATTGCCCACCGAATCGACGCCATGCTCTCCGGAACACAGGCCAACATCGCGATCAAGCTCTTCGGTCCGGACCTGAACCGACTTTTCTCGCTCGGTACACAAATCAAAAATGCCGTGGCACCGATCGAAGGCATCGCCGACCTGAACCTCGAACAACAGATCGAACGGCCGCAACTTCAGATTCGGCCCAAACGTGAGATGCTCGCCAAATACGGAATCTCGCTGCCCGAATTTTCCCGATTCGTCGAAACCGGATTGGGCGGTACGGTCGTCTCCCAAGTCTACGATCGGGGGCGTTCGTTCGACGTAACGGTCAAGATCGACGATAAGGACCGGGAGGGAATGGAGGCGATCGAAAACCTGATGATCGACGGTGCAAACGGTAAAATTCCGCTCAGCTACGTCGCCGATGTGGTCTCCACCTCCGGACCGAACACCATCAGCCGCGAAAATGCCCAACGCAAAATCGTCATTTCGGCCAACGTCGCAGGACGTGACCTGCACAGCGTAATAAACGACATCCAGCAAAACATCAAAACACAGGTCTCCCTGCCCGAAGAGTATCACGTCGAATACGGCGGTCAATTCGAAAGCGAACAGGCCGCATCGCGGATCCTGCTGCTGACCTCGATCATTTCGCTGCTAATCATCTTCATGCTGCTGTTCCATGAGTTCAAGAACCTTTCGGTATCGGGAGTCATCATGCTCAACCTGCCGCTGGCTCTGATCGGTGGAGTGATCAGCATCTGGCTCACCTCCGGAGAGATCAGCATTCCGGCCATCATCGGATTCATTTCGCTCTTCGGTATCGCCACCCGAAACGGCATCCTGCTGGTTTCGCACTACAACCAGCTGCGCAGCACGGGAATGTCGCTGCACGACAGCGTCATCTACGGATCGCTTGACCGACTGAACCCGATCCTGATGACCGCCCTCACTTCGGCTCTGGCCCTCATTCCATTGGCGGTCGGAGGCGACCTGCCCGGCAACGAGATCCAGAGCCCTATGGCCAAAGTCATTCTGGGCGGACTGTTGAGCTCCACGCTGCTGAACGGATTCATCATCCCTTCAGTCTATATGATTATCAACCGAAACAAGAGCAACGCATGAAACAGATAGCAATCACACTCCTGTGCGCCGCATCGATCGCGACGTCAGGATACGCACAACGCTCGATCGACGAGATCCTGCGACAAATCGAGAGTGCCAGCCCGGAGATGCAGGCCCAACGGGAACTGACCTCCGCCCTGAAAACCGAAGCGAAGACGGGAAAGTATCTTTCGAATCCGACCGTCGAGATGGAGAACCTGTGGGGTGGAGCCGAGAGAGCATACAATGCGGAACTGACCGTGGCCCAAGCATTCGATTTCCCGACGGCCTACACTTCGCGAAACAAAATAGCCCGCATGCAGAGTTCGCTCTACGACAATCAGCAGGCCGCATTCCGCCAGCAGTTTCTGCTCGATGCCGAGTTGCTGTGTATCGACATCATACACCTCACCCGTTTGGACGAACTCTACCGTCAGCGACTTGACCGTGCCGTACAGATGAACGACGTCTACCGCAAAAAAATGGAGTCGGGAGGTGCCAATATGATGGAGTACAACAAGACGAACATCGAGCTGATCGATGCACAGACCCAATTCGACATGAACACGGCCGAACTTCAGGCCAAACGTCGTCAATTGGGTACGCTTACGGGGAATCCGGACGACACCTTCGCCGACCTGCAATATCCGTCGCGCGAAACATTGAGTCCATTCGAACAGATCAGTCAAGGCTATTTGGACGGGAACCCCCAGATCGAAAGCCTCAAAAACGAAGTCGACATCAACCAACGTACCGTCACACTGAATCGGGCACTGTCGCTGCCGCAATTCGAAGTGGGGTACCGCCACAATTTCGGAGTCGAAGGTCGATACAAAGGTTTTCTGGTCGGACTGTCGGTACCGCTGTTCGAAAGGAAAAATACGGTCAAGGCCGCCAAAGCAAGGGTCTCCTCGTCGAACGTGCAGTTGGAAAGCACACGCCGCAACCTCACGTCCGAAGTGCGACGACTCTATGACCAGACCCTTTCGTTACAGCGATCGATCGATGCCACGCGGGAACTGATTTCGAACCTGAAGGCTCTCGAAACTTTAGACAAGGCTCTCGATGCTGGACAGATCAACATCATTGATTACCTCACCGAGAGTGCGGTCATCCTGCAAAGCAAAGAGCGTCTCTACCAGCTGGAACGAGACTATCAAGCCGCAGCTGCGCAGCTGTTCTGTTACGAGCTCTAACAAGTAAGTGAGGTTCGATTCACAAACAAGTTCGGAGAATCCTTCGAGCTTGTTTTATTTTATCCACTAATGTATATTTTTACACACGAAAAATATTTTTTTAACATATATTCCAAATGTAAATTAAAATACCTATCTTTGCATGAATCAAAGTGTGTGAAAACAGATACAAAAACCACGCATTTCACTTATAATCAAAAGATTGCAGTTCGTCCGGACAACCGGAAATAACAAAAATAGACTCTGAAAGAATGAAAATTGTAGGCGAACCGAAAGCATTTTTGAGCAATGAGGCTCTGCAGCTTCTGAATCTGTACGAATCGCTGGGACCGAGAGCGGAAATCTTCTTGCCGCGCCACATCTTCGACAACCTGACGAATTTCGTAAACCTCTGTATGGAGGAACCCGACGATCCGGCCAAACAACAGGCCGAAATCAACCGCTATCTGCTGAAATTCAGGGAAGATATTCCGGGATACACCGACGTGTCCCTGATGCTGATCCCCCACAGCAACTCCAAAGCGTTCGAACTCAGTAACCGTAGGGGTAAATTTGTCAAGAAGATCAACGCTCTGCTCGATACCGACGGCACTACAACCGACGTAAAAAACATTCTGCAAAACATACGCGACACGCACGATGTCTCGGTGGGAACGCCCCCGATCAACAGCTTCCACATCGATTTCATGGCTCAGGTACAGTTAGGCGGACACATCCGCGATCTGCGTAAATACCGCGACGTGATCGGCGTAACCGGCGACATCAACGAAGCCCACTGGAACTACCTGATGGATACGCTCGAACAGATGATCAGCCAGAGTACGCACTACACCACAAAAGCCGAAACCAACGACTTCCTGCACCGCAGCCAATGGGCCGTCAACTTCAAGGGTATGAACGGTATGATCCGTACTGTCGTTTCGGGCAATGCGGATAAGGCCGTGTCGTTGCTCAAGGGCGACGTGTTCAACAAGGATGCCGTAGTCGTTCTCGAAAGCCCGACTCCGGACGACCTCTACGAACAGATGACCACCGATACAACCTCTATCTTTGTGGTCAAGGTGAAACACGCCCGGATCAACCACTATTCGGGTGCCAAATGGTTCCCGTTGCTGACCCGTCTGGTGATCGTCGACGATTCGAAGGAGTCCCGCAGCTCGAACACCTCGTTGGTGTTCTGCTTCCACAACGGAATCATCAACACCTTGAATAAGGTACATACGAAAAAACTGGGATCTCCGGCCAATACGCAATTGAATCTCCGGCTGATCCTCGAAAACGTCAATCCGACCTATCTGAAAGAGTTCCGCGAAAAACTCGAAATCCAGATCGAAGAGTACGCCCGTGAAATCAAATCGCTGCTGATCGAACAGACCGGCGACGACACGGATATCAAAAAACGGATCACGCTCTTCAAGTTGGATGCCTTCTCGCGCCAAGTGGTTCAGGACAAATATTCGCTCGAAAAGCTGCGTGACTTCATCTTCTTCCTCGAGAACTGCCACAAGCAGGAGAACAAGAAGATCCAGACCCAAGAGCTGATCGACGAGTTCGAAAACCGCATACGGAACTACTTCTATGCAGGCAACAAGCTGATCGACGTCATCACGATCCTTGAGGGTGGCGGACGTCACCAGATCAAGACGTTCGGCGACTACCTGCGCAGCCGTACGTTCAACAACTTGAACAGCAAAATTCGCTATGCCTGCCAGTTGATTCTGGACATCATTCCGAGCTGCTACGAACGGACACTGAAGAATCATTTCCACAAAAACTTCGGTATCAACCTGTTCCTCGAGAAATATCAGGAGTTCCTGACCAAGGTGGGCAAAGATGCCGACAACAAGGGCCGTTTCGAAAAATTCCTGATCGACCTCGGTATCCGCGACAAATACTTCGCACTGAATGACGAGGATAAAGATATTGTAAAGAACTTCCTCTCGGCATTGGGCAATCTGGATCAGACCTCTGTTTCCGACTCCGTGCAGATGATCATCCGCGACCTGCTGTTCAACCCGAACGGTCGGCCCAAACCCTATATTATCTATAATGGAGTTCAGGCATGGGAGTACAAAGACCTGCTGCCGGACGACTGTTTCGATGTCAATCCTTTCGATCTCGAGATCGAAAACGACGAAAACGGAAGACTTGCCTACGACCGTCTGATCGACAAGTTGCAGCGCATCAAATCGACGTTGGCGCTGTTCGACGACAGCGGCAGCCTCTGGGATCTGTTCTGCGAAAATACGACCATCATCATCAACGACCCGAACAACCCGACCGGTTATACGGACTTCAACTCAGAGAGCGTCAACAACTTCCTCCGCTTCCTGAACAGTTGCAAAATCACGCTGTTCTTGGATGAAGCCTACGCCGAAAGCGTCAAGATCGAGGACAAAACGATGCCGAAATGGAGAACGATCTCCCGCTACATCATGAACAACATCAATTCGCAGTCGCGGATCAAGGCGGTATCTTCGTTGTCGACGACGAAGAATCTGGCTGCTACGGGTGAGCGACTGGGAGCCGTAGCCCTCACGCCGCAGGCTGCCGATTTCGCGAAATATGCCCGCAGCTGCAACAGTGCGGTACACGGCAACAACATGTCGCTGCTGATGTTGAACAACACGCTCGAAATTGCTCAGGTCGCTAAAAACATCAAAGACCGGATCGAAGCCGAGCTGCCGAAAAACGCATCCCGTTCCAAGATCAAAAAGGCCATCGAGCAATTCATTATCGACCAGATCGGACAAACGGCGCAGAATAACGAGATCAGCAAGACCAACCGTCAGCTCCACAAAACGGCTGGATTCGAAGGTTCTCCGCTGTACCTGTTCCTGTTGAACGAATTGGTATCGCTCGACAAGTTGGACGTTTTGGGTCTGCCGGACGACTTCAAATATAAAAACGAGCCCTTCTTCAGTTACTATCAGGCCCGTTTGGTCGAAAATCTGAACAAGTTCAGAGTCAACAAGAACTTCCGCAAAGAGTCGTTGACCCGACTGAAAATGGCAACATCGATTGCCTCGCGGCTGCTGGACGGTACGCCGGCCGGCGAAAAGATCGGTTACATCAAGTCGGACGGATCCTATCTGTTCAACTTCCGGATTCGCGGCGGTTTTGCCTATGCCGATATTTTGCTCTTCTGTCAGGCTCTGGCCCGCTATCGGGGTATCGCTACCGTTCCCTATCCGACGGGAGTGGTGCGCTTCTCGCTGGGCGGCTACATCTCGGCAACCAAAGAGGGCATGAAAACCTTCTCGGCCGAGATCGAAGATGCATTTACGATCTTTATCAAATACTGGCTCCGCTTTGCAGAAGCCCGCAACAATCCCGAAAACAAGAGCGTAGAATCGAAAGATTTGCTCGACCAGATTTTAGGTTTTGCAAAAGATCAGGACTTTATCGACTGCATCATCGAAGATTACAAGCTCTCGGGCAAGTACAAAAAGGACAAGGCTCCGTCGCTGCAGATCCGCGATGTCCGTTCGCTGTATCACACCTCTCCGGAAAAGAGCGGTGTGACCATCACGACGATCGGCCGTTCGGCCAACTCGGTGATCGAACTGCACGGCGACATTGTCGGCAGTTGCAAGAACGTCTTCGAATTCATCGAAAGTTCGGCCTTTACGAAAGTCTATGAAAACCTGCTGGCACAGGTCTACAAACGGGTTCCGGCTCTGGCCGACATGGACTTCAATACGGTAAGTGCAAGATACAGCAAAGCGGTGATCCTGAAGTACATCACCAACAAACGTACCTTCCAGCCCAACCACCACGTGTTGGACAATCCGGAAGAGATGAACGTGATGCGCGAGGTGCTGATCGAGATGGAGAACCTGCTCTTCTCGGACAGCAAGATGAAGATTCTGGCCATCAACGCTACCGGCAATCCGGAATTAGACAAGGCCAAACTCGAAGGACTGAACGCCATCATCAAAAAGTACATCCGCGAGATTCTGCTGCACTTCAACCTGCCGTTCGAAAAGGAGAGCCTCGAACCGAGTCGCAAGGAGATCGTTCGGGTTGCCGGCGAATGCTTCGAATCGACCACCGGTCTGAAGCTCGAAAGCCTGAATCTCAATATCTGGGTAGACGAATTCATGCGTAACCTGAGAGACCTGCCCGAATTCAAATCACTGGAGATCTCTCAAAAGAGTATCGGATATATCAGCGATTGTATCGCTGACGGTTTGGCCCGTTCGCCCGAAATCACAGACAAGATCCTCTATCTCTACCTGCTCAACAACGACAACTCGTTCTACAAGCTGGTATGCAAGAAGTTGAGCTACTTCGATGCCAAGATCAAGAACTGTGACGACTCGGAGATGAAAATGTTTACCGAAGAGTTCGTCTCGAGTATCCTGCCGATGGAGCTCGAAGAGCTGAGCAACTATATCATGCGTAAGAAGGACATCAAGATCGCCGAAAGCGAGATTTATGCCGTGTCGCGTCGTGTGGTTCGCTTCTACATCAGCATGATCAAACGGACCCGCGGTACGGACTATTACAGCCGCTATGCGCACACGATGGTCCGCATTGTCGAAACCGCGTTCAAGAAGCAGAACTCGAGCGTCAACGAAATGGTTCAGCACGGAATCTCCCTCTACAAGGGATTCACGATGGAGAACAAGACCCTCGAGACCTTCGAAAACGGTAAGATCAGCTGGATCAACGATTTCATGATCAAATGTGGTGTCATCTCGTCCGAACAGCCCGTTCAGGAGCACACCCGTATCGTAACGGATGCAAAAAAACGCGAATATCCGTTCCACAAGGTCGATCGGGTCGAATCCGACAAGGAACGCCCTGCCGAGAATGTTTCGGATAATCCGGCCGAGTACATCAAACATATCTACACACGTCCCGACTCGTCATTCTTCACCAATCGTCTGGCCCGTTTCGTTGCAAACATGGACTCGGACGACTATCGGTGTAAGATCGTAAAACACGGCGTGGTCAAAGAGCTGGTCATCTTCCAGAAAGGGTATATGAAATACCTGACCGATAACTACCGGTTGAACTACACGGAAGACATCAGCCTGAAGGATATCAAGAATTTCGTACCTGATGTGATCTCGCTTCTGGGTGCTCCCGAAAAGCTGATCTCCTTCCCGCAGATCGGATATTTCGATATCAAGGGTCCGTCCGGTAACATCAAGACGATCGTTACGCCGCTCAAGTCGGAGGCCGACTACTTCGGCGATGTCAAGAAACCTCGTCTGACAGTCATCAACGAGAAGGTCAAAGAGATCGGAGGTGTTCCTCGTCACGGTTCACTGTTTATGGTCGAAGAGAACGACGGTAGCGTATTCGTGGTCGAGATCGACGGTGACAGTGGAGTAGGTAAGAGCGAAATGATCGCCGCCTTCCTGCTGAAGTGGCTTAGAAACAACCTTGAAGGAATCCGCTCGATCAAGATGATCGCGGGCGACATGTTCCATGAATTCCAAGATGCGGAAGGAAACCTGTACGGAATCGGTACGGAGGTCGGAGACTTCTCCCGGACGACCGACTTCGACCCGGATTACATCCGTTACTACAAATACCTCTTCGAAAGCAGTGCCGACAGCAACGTCGACGACCGCAATGCCCGTAGTACGGTAGGCGGCATGTGCGACATCACGATGCCGTTCAAGATCGATATCATGCTGAGCGCAAGCAACTACTCGAAAGAGGAGGGCGGTATCACGCGTGCCGACAATCCGGAGACGTTCCTGCTCTACACCGACGCCCATGGCGAACGGAAAGAGAAGGCGACCAGCAGCGACGGTCCGAACTTCCAACGTACGCTGAAACGCTATACGGCAGATAAGAACATTGTCGACGTCATCTCGCGTCATGGCAACTATTTAGACGACATCCTCGACTGGGAATACAACCCTGCTGACAAACAATACTATCTGGCTTCGTCCTACAAGCTGCTCGACAAGATCGACATCACCGAGATCGTCAACAAGATCTTCGTCAACAAGATCTTCGAGCGTGACGGAATCCGCTATACGATCGAGAACGTAACGTTCGACATGATCCAAAACCGCTTTATTGCGTCAGCTGTATATGAAGAGGAGCACGAAAAGGTGTACTCCGACATACTGATCGACCGCAAGATCTTCAGTTCGATCTTCGACTCACTGGCTAGCACACCGGGCGGACAACCGTTCATTGCGGAAGAGAACCAAGTCGAATGTATCGAACATCTGATCTGCTGCATGCGTGGAGGTAAAGACGGTAAAGGCAAGGCCCGGAATATCCAATGCGGCGTACTCTCGACGGAGATCGGCAAGAAAGGACGCGAGATCACCGGTCCGCAGAAAGCCGCTGCCGCACTGAAGCAGTTGATTCAGGAAGTTCGTGTCAACAAACCCGAAATCAACGAGGGCAAGATCAAGGTAAAACGGTTGATCAACGAGAAGTATTACCACATCTTCGGAGGGGAGATGAACAGTTCCGAACTGTGGCGCTACAACTTCTACCTCTACCAGTTGGAGAATATGCGTAAGGCCGATCTTCGCCGGATGGACAATCGGAACAAGAAGGTGGACATCAGCAATCTGGTAGACTTCCATCCGATCGACCGCGACAAAGAGTTCAGCCCGTTGCTTGTCAACCCGAATCTGAACATCGAGCTGTCGAGCTTCAGCGAAACGTATGAAGAGTTGATGAGCTTCCCGAACTATCCGGATTTTGCCGAAGAGTTCGCCGCCAAGATCAACAAACTCTACATTGCCGAAGGATACAGCGAGGAGACCAACATCAACAACATGATCGTTCAGTTGTTGATTCTGGAGGGCTATATCAACAGCGACGATATCGTTCGCGGAAACGTTATCGAGAAGGTCAACCGCGAGACCATCGCAGCTGCCAAACATGCCGTTGTCCGCTTCCTGAACAATCGGGCCCAAAGCCAGCAGGCCGAAACCGAGAAAGCTCAGAAAGCCGCACAGCCATCGACTCAGGAAAAGAGTGAACCGAAAAAGAAGTAGATAAACGCTTCGACGTGCCGTCCTAAAAACGTCACAGGATCTTATAGAAGAGGGTCAGATAAATCTATCTGGCCCTTCTCTATTGCATATCTATCTGTTATTTCTGGTTTTATTCATGTTTTGCCATAACCCACGTGACGCTTCCTCAAACGTCATGCGAATTGGCGCGAAAAACAACATCATTCAGAACATAAAAGTGGAATAGAGACATCAAATCCACAGGCAAATCCTTGTATGATTCGTTGTAAAGTCGCAACATCATCGCTCGATGCTTTGTTCGGAAATTCACTCTTCCCGCTGATAAAAATCCGAGTGACGGTCTAAAAAATAATATTAAAATAAAAATACTTGTAAAAACAATAATATATAGCTATATTTACCCATAATCAGATTGATTCTATTTTTACGACCCACGACATTTTTGACAATACACACCAAAACAGAAGGATAATATAATACTATTGTTCAATTATTAATAAATGTCGACTATGGAAACGAAAAGAACCTTCCTGTATTGTCTCTACGGACTCATCTTCATATTAGCGTCCAACTGCATATTTCCGGTCTATTGCCAACAACCTCGCCCCGGCATGCTAAAACCCGAAGAGGAGCTTCCCGCTTCTCGGTCAACCAGCTTTCTCTCAAACGACTGGGTCTATTGGGAGAGCCAAAAACCTGTCGAATACTACGTCATTGACCAAACTCCGCTCAAAACCCTTCCGGGATACGATACGTTGTATCCCCAAAGTGTATCGTCAACCCTCCCGACGGAAAAAGGTTATGCAGTCACGTGGGAGATCGTTGACAGCCAACTGTATCTGTGTAACATAGATTTTTATACTTTAAGGGGATGGGGTAGTTCCGGCTCGTTGGAAATAGAAAACGAAGAGCTTAAAGCAGCCTATGAAAAGATGGAAAACGAATACTACCCGGACGGAAAGAAATACAGGATCATGGAGCAGTTTACCGGAGAAAAATTTCAAAAAGATCGGGTGAATACGGCATGGCCCCCGAAGCCACAAGGTGTTATGCCAGCGGTGTGGGTCAATGGTACTTTTCTCTTAAAACAAAATATAGATAAGAAGACGATTCCTGTCAATTCAGAATCGGATCCATCCAATCTGGGCACTCCGGAGGAGTATACCCGGGCCTTCGAAAATGCACCGACCTTCAAGGTGACCTTTTCCAAGGGCCGTATTGTCTCTGTGGATCGTCTATAATCCACAACGAAAAGACCGTTAACGAATTCATTGGTTTCATATTCTACCCATATCCCGGCATAAGATTTCGGGCATATACTGAACGGGGTAAAATATCCGCAAGGGACTAATCCGGTAAATTGAAATTTTGGATGGCCCATTGAGTTAATCCATAGCATTTGTAACATCATGGGGATGCCATTGGAAAGTAAAAACCCCCACTCTTAAATTTCTCTGAAATGAACAGGAATCGTTTGTTATTGTCTGTGTGTGCTACGTTGCTTATCGCATCATTTACTTGTTACGGACAAACGACAAATAGCACCCCTTTAAATTTGGACTTCGAGACAGTTGAATCAGGCAGCTTTGTTGGGTGGTTGTCAACCTTTCCCGTTACCGTAGATTCTGTACATACTTTCCATGGTAAACATTCGGCTCTACTCGAAATGTCTGAAAACAGCGAATATCAACTTCAATCGCTGTTGCGTAATTTTCCTTGCCCAGCCGAAGGGGATACGATAACACTGTCCGGTTATATCAAAACGGAGAATGTACGGGATGGATATGCCGGTCTTTGGCTAAGGATCGATCCACAGCAAGCAAGCGACATCTTAAATTCCTGTAAAATAACCGGAACGACCGATTGGACAAGATATGAAATCAGATTACCTTATGATCCGGAACAAGCGAGTGGAATCGTAGGAGGGGGATTATTGACCGGGAACGGGAAAATGTGGATGGATAGTCTTGCAGTCCAAGTCGATGGGCAAGACATTAGTACTTTGTCTAGACCTGAAATATACCCCGCAGAGAGTGATTCTGTCGAATTTAAAGCAGGTTCAGGAATCGCTCCTTTCCAGCTCAACCGTACCCGGCTCAACAATCTTGCTGATTTGGGAAAGATATGGGGGTTTCTGAAATATTATCATCCGTCAGTAAGGGAAGGAAACTATAACTGGGATTATGAGCTATTCCGCATATTGCCCCGAATCATTGATTTAAAAGATAAGAAGCAACGGGATGCCGTCTTTGCTGAGTGGATCGACGGCTTGGGTGAGATCGAGAACAAATACGATTATGGGGCAGATACTCTATCTGCCTTAAAATGGATCGAAGAATCGAATTTTTCTCCGGATTTAACAGCACGTCTTATAGAAATACGCGATGCAAAAAGAGTAAACAGATCATATTATGTACGTAGTGCAGGTGTCGGAAACCCGGAGTTTACTCATGAAAACAACTACGAATCGATGAAATATCCCGATACGGGTTACCGGTTGCTGTCGTTATACAGATATTGGAACATGATTCAGTACTTTTTCCCGTATAAGGATATCATTGGTAAAGATTGGCAGCAGGTTTTGACTGCCTATGTTCCCCGTTTCCTAAACGCAAAAGACGAAAAAGAGTATCTGTTAGCCTCTCTGGAATTGATAGCCGAGGTCAATGACTCTCACGCATACGCATGGACGAGGTCGGATCCGACCTTAACTCAGCATTATGGATCGAGAGAAGCCGTTCCGCGTATTCAGTTTGTTAAAGACGAGGCAGTGGTTACCTCTTTTTTCAATGATACGCTCGATCGAAATCATGGGCTGGAAATTGGAGATGTGATCACACGGATCGATAACCGGTCAATGAAGTCCATCATACAGTCACGTATATCTGTTACTGCTGGTTCCAATCGTCAGGCTCAGTTAAGGGACATTGCAAGAAGATTATTGTACAGCGATAATGAATCGATCAGAATCACATACAAACGGGATGGACGTTCTCGAAAAAGCACATTGAAAACTTTTCCACAGGATGAAACGAATCGATATTTCCATCTTAAACCTTATACGGATACCTGTTTCAGAATGGTCTCGTCACAGGTAGCCTATCTTTTCCCCGGGTTGTTGGAGAAGGGCGATTTCCAACAGTTGTGGAGCGAGGTAAAAAACACGAAAGGGTTGATTATCGACATGAGATTTTATGGATCGGACTATTTGTTTGATGTGGCAAACTATTTAATGCCAGCTCCTCAAGAGTTCGCAAAATTTACGAAGTGTAATACTATTGTCCCCGGTGCGTTTATCGAGACTTCTGCAGTAAAGATCGGAATGCCGAATGAGGATTATTATAGAGGTAAAGTCATTATTCTTGTAAACGAGAACACACAAAGCTCTGGAGAATATATGACTATGGCATTCAGCAAATGCCCCGATGTAAGGGTAATCGGATCTAAGACTGCCGGAGCCGATGGCAATGTGTCTCTGATCGTTTTGCCCGGCGGAATCCATACCATGATCAGTGGTATTGGCGTATTTTATCCAGACGGCGGACAAACCCAACGGGTCGGTGTCCGTATCGACGAGATCGTTGAGCCGACAATCGAAGGAGTCAAAGCTGGTAGGGATGAAGTTCTGGAGCGGGCCATCGAGATAATCACCGATCAACCCTAAAGCTATACTTGATGTATCGATCTATTTGAAACAGATCAAGGCATAACAGGTAATTTTCAGCCTGATCCGTTTTGTTATTTTCTTTTTCCACTACTATTTTTAGTAAACTAACTATATATATTAGTTTATTTGCTAAATATTCGTATATTTGTCTAAGAGGACAAAAGACGTACGGATATGAAAGAGAATGTAGGCCGTTTGGTGTTAGGGGCATGGATATTGGTAATGGTTGTTTGTTTTTTGGGAGTTGAGAACATACAGGCCAAGAAGCCCTCGATGGACAAGGTAGAACTTACAACGGAACTCGAACCGGATGTCAGGGGGCAAGGTGATGTTCCGGCCGGTATGGACAGCATTGCTTTGTATTTTGAGGGGATCCGGAGCCAGCAGCAGGAGAAGTTGTGGCTGCACCTGAACCAACCCTACTATGCCGCCGGCGACACGATCTGGTTTCGGGCATATCTGCTCGATGCCATGACCCACCGACAGGATACTCTCTCTAATTTTATCTATGTCGATCTCTTCGACCGGGCAAAACGATTGGTTGCATCCCGAAAAATTAAACGGGACTCCCTCGGATTTGCCAACTGCCTCCCGCTGCCCGATACTCTCGCTTCCGGTGAATATACCCTCCGGGCCAACACCGGATGGATGCTCAACTTCGATCTGGACGGTTTCTTCCATAAAAACATTTCCATCGGACAAGAACTCTCAAAGGTCAACCACTCCGTCGTTTATACCGACAAACGGATGATCGTCCGCTTCTCCGACCTGAGGGGTCGGCCCCTCGCAAAAAAAGAGGTCCTGCTCGAACTCTACGACAAGGACGGAAACCACCTCTCGGAGGGGTGGCAGACATCCTCTTCTACCGGGGCCATATTTATTCCGATACCTGCTGACTCCATCATTAAGGGGGCTTACGCCGATATTCGTTTCTCAATCTCGGAGGATTCGGTATTCCGTCGTACCGTCTTTGTCGAACCTCCGGCCAAAGAGACGTTCGACATCCAGTTCCTCCCGGAGGGTGGGGAACTCATCGCCGGTATCCCACAGCGTGTCGCTTTCAAGGCGGTCCGCTCCAACGGCGCTCCGGCAGAGGTACACGGCTTTCTGCTGAACAATCGTAACGACACCGTAGCCCGATTCCACAGCGAACACAACGGTATGGGAAGTTTTGTACTCTCGGCCCAATCCGGAGAGCAGTACCGTATCGAGACCTTCTGCGACACACTCGCCGTATCCTCCTCTCTGCCGGCGGTAAAGGAGCATGCCTGTGCCCTTCAGGTAGTCTGTAGAGATCAAGATATCCGATACCGGATATTGGGTGAGCTCCCTCAAGGGGCTATCCTCGTCGGACACATGCGGGGGATATGCAACATCCTGACTCCTATCGATCCGAAACAAAGTGCCGGAATCATCAAAACCGACTCCCTGCAAGAGGGAATACTCCATCTGTTGCTGGTCGACAACTCCGGGCATCCGAGAACCGAACGGCTGATCTATATCCACAAATCCGGACAGACCCCTCTCGTCTCTGTCCTTGCCGACAAGCCCGAATATGCAGCCCGGGAGAGAGTGAAGGTCGATCTCTCGCTGTCCCAAGACGGCAAACCGCTCTCCGGGTGCTTTTCGGTCTGTGTAACTGATGCCCATACCGTCAAAGCGGACTCCCTCGAGGAGAACATCCGCTCCTACCTCCTGCTTTCTTCCGACCTCAAGGGGTATATTCATGATCCCGAGTACTATTTCCTCGACGACTCCCCTCAAAGACTCTATCATCTGGATTTGGTCATGATGACGCACGGATGGAGACGGTTCCCGACCGATAACCTCTTCAGGCCAGCTCCCTTCGCCCCGAAATTCTTCCTCGAACATGGACAGTTCTTCTCCGGACAGGTCAACAATATGGTGGGCAAAGGGGTGAAGGAGGCTACCTTGACAGCATTTGCCGCGCGGGGAGAAGGTACGAACGACAAGGCTTTTACCACAATGACCGACAGTACGGGTCACTTCCTGTTCGAGGGCCTCGACTTTCAGGATACAACCGTATTCATGATCCCCTTCTACAACAAAAAGGGGAGGATTCCCTACGACATACAGTTCGACAAATCCTACTACCGCCCAAGACTATCCCCGACAGCTCCCTACAAGAAGCAGGTGCAGCAAGTAGAGCAAGCGGATGAGGCTGTACTGCAGATGTATAAGAAAAGTTCCTTCGGAGCGCTTCGGGAGTACTCGATGGAGGCCTTTACCGTACATGCAAAGGACCCTGATGCCCCGGCCGTACGGATCGAACAGAAAACCCACAAGGATACCGCTAAATTCAACGAATTCAATACACTTCCTCTCCTTCTATATCTAAACAATGTTTTACCCGGGTGTATAATCAGTGAAAAGATATTACTGCAAACGCCTTATGGGGGCTATATTGAAGCTCAACTAAGGATTAATAATGAAATATGTATTAGTCCTGCGCCGTTGTCTCTATATACGGCAGGAGATGTTGAGTATATAAAAACATACATACCAAGAATAGAACCGGCCTATATGCCTATTAGGACCAATTCGCATTATCCCTGCAGATTAGAAATTTATACAAAGGAGGATGCCCAAGGGGCACGACGGTTTGGGTTGTACAAGACGGTGGGGTATATACCCGGAACGGAATTTTACCATCCGGTGTACGACACGCCCGAAAAACGGGAAAACAAAACACCGGATCACAGAACAACACTTTACTGGGAACCCTATCTGCAAGTCGGTCCCGATGGAAAAGGCTGTCTTGAATTTTATACCAACGACAACAAAAAATCCGATCTCGAAATCACGATTGAAGGAATTACCACAGAAGGGATTCCCGTCTTTCACCGTTCGACATTGTCTGAAAAGAAACCAGCATCTTCTCCAACAGAAAAAAACGAAAATCCGTAAAACACAGTAGCCCAAAATCTTTCATATCAAGCATTCTCATCCTTGATCAAAACAACATTTTTTCAACCTTACTCACACAAACACCTCATTCGTGCAAAGTCGAACGTGACTCTCTTCATCTGTTTTAGTGCCGGGAATCCCATAAACCCCTTACTTAAGGGATATGGATCGATCTGTGACATTTCGCCTTCAGCTCCAGCCAACACCTCGACTCCGGTCAGATCATAATTTGTATCACCGATTTCCATTCGAAGCGGACCGATGGCAAAACATTCCAGCTCAAGCAATCTGCCCGGTAACAACATCCTCTGCACCGTCGTATCATTGGACAGGCGCGAGGACAACGCTTTTTCATGTTGCTGATAATACGAATTGTAAAGAATCAGATCCCCCTTGCCTCCCATTCCCGTATCCACATAACTGACCATATCAAGGCCGTTTAACCTGTACTTCAGATATAAATTGTTATTGATCAAGCAGAAGTCGCTTCCTTCTGCCTTTTCATCCGGAACATCCATCGAAAATGTAACCGTCCGTCGCTCCATGTCGAATCCGATTTTTGCGAAGCGCTTCATTACGGGAATGCCGATCACCGCCCGTTCCATCTTTTGTTCAACAGTCTCTCGAATCGCTTCAACATCGGATGCGATATCTGGATCATCCAAGTGGGGCTCGATCACCTCATCAAGCCTGTTTTTCAATACGTATACCGGCATATTATAGATCACCATTCCCTCGATCGACAACGAATCGACGACGGCACACAACAAACTTAAATCATTTTTGGTAGCCTGTAACGGATCCGCCGAAACATATTTCACCCCAATGCGATCAGCCACCTCTTGAGTCAGTACCGAAACTTGTGCCCCCGTATCGAACAAAGTGGGCAACAGACAACCGTTCCACGCCATTTCACAACTCAAATCATCCTCCCCGATCAATTGTGCAGAGGCCTCCGGTCCGGACAAAACGATACGCATCCCGGGAAATTGAGCCAAACCGGCCATTCTGTCCCGTATCGACCGGATATGCTCGGACATCGATGAATCCAAACCTTCCGCTTGCAGCAGCCCGTCACAGACATCAATGCCTTTCTCATAATCTCCTATGTCTTCATACGCGCTCATCAACAAATAGTTATAGCCGAATTTTGCATTGGGATCCAACACGTTGTCGTATTGACCGAGCAAACTATTCCAATCTTTTGCAGCTGCTTGAGGCTTATTAAAATACGTATCGACGAGGGCCGTACCGCATAACCGGATAAAGTGAGTCAGGCTGTCGCCGTTTTCGTCGACAAACGTTCTGAGGGCAAACCAATCCTGCATATTCATCATTTCTGCCGCTTTCGAATCGTAAACGTTCTGCCCGCGCGCCACAATACCCATCAGTGACATCAGCATACAAAGCAATATCCTTTTCATAGCTTGTTATTTTTCAAGTTGGCATACTCCGAGAGTCCCGCTCGTACCCACAACACGAGGATACAGGCGACAAGCGTAAAATTAACAAATAAAATATAGAATATCAAAGGTATATGTTGTTTGTTCCGACGATCGTCTCGCCAAAATCGAGCATGGCATTGAACAGACAAATTTTGGAATAGTTGCTCACCTCACGGATGCTTATTGCCCGGGGAACAAGGACTCCGTTATCCAACAACCTTTCGCGATGCGTTCCCTTTAGCAGAGGAGCAGCGGGGGTATGCCACTGAACTCCGTTCCACAATGCAATGTTGGCTATGGTGGTATCGGTCAGCAATCCGTTCCGAACAATTAAGACCTCATCGAAACGGCCTCGCCGTGCATACAACGCATCTATATCGCTCCGATTCTCATATTTGAACGAATACTCCAGTTCATTCGCCTCCATACACCTCAACGTACTCACCCGACGTGGCGTATAAGTCCCAAATTCGACCGAAACCACATGCATGTCATAGAGTATCCGACAGCGTGTCCGTTGCTTAAAATTCTCCAAGGGGTATTTTCCCAGCTCCACAGCGAGGGATACTGGCGACAATTCAGGCCAAAATTGTCTGCGTGTCGCATTCATCCTGCTCTCATGCAGATCAAGGTACAACGCTTGACCGTTTTCCACCCGAATCGTTTCAATAAATCGGCACATACACCTTTTGGATCATTTCTTCATACTCCTTCTCCGGGTCACTCCGATGGGTAATTCCTCCTCCGCTCCGATAGACCATCTTTCCCCGATCACTTTGCTCGATAAACCGTATGAGTACGGCACTATCCAACGACTCTCCGTCCCACATACCCGCCACTCCCGTATAAAAATTACGCGGAGAAAGTTCTGCCCGATGAATGATCTCCACTGTTTTACGTTTCGGAGCCCCCGTAATGGAACCCGCCGGCAGCAACCGGAAAAACAACGTTCCCAACTCCCGATTAAAATCAGCCGGCAACTGTCCGGTTATTTCGGAACTCATCTGCAGGATAGGACCCCGATTGGTTTCGAGCCTGTCGATGTAGGCATAGCGTGCTACGCGAACGGCATCGGCCACCCGACTCAGGTCATTTCTTATCAGGTCCACGATCGTAGCATGTTCGGCCTGCTCTTTCAGATCGCTGCGAAGTCTCTTTTCCGCCTCCGGAAGCGTTGCATCCAAAGTCCCTTTCATCGGACAGGAGGATATCCGCCGACCCTCGATCTGTACAAACCTTTCGGGAGAAAAGAGTACGAATCGATCTTTCATCCAGATCTTGTACGGTGCCTTTGCATATTCGAACATCTGCAACAGGGACAGATCCGTATCAATCGGAGTAGAGGACGTATAGTTCGTCAAAAAGGAATCTCCCCTGAAGATATGCTGCATGACACGATCGAACCCTCTCTTATATGCCTCATAAGCCATTGGCGACACTTGCCATCTAAATCGGGTAGGGACGGGGGTGTGTTTCACTTCATAATTTCTTGTACCCCCGAAATCGAAACGTAATTCCTGCACATCGATTCGATCCATGCGCTCCACGTAACAGGTTTCCAGATCAAAGCTAATGACGAAAAAGAAAGGAACCCTATCGCGCCCCCAACCATTCATCAGCTCTATCGCCTTACTTCTTGAGCAAAACCTCATAATTCCGGACTCTCTCCGTTGACAAAGTTAGTAATATTTACTTCGACACAACCTCTTGTATGTTTGAGTTCGGTTGTCTTCTGTTTTTTTATTTTAAACGCTCCCCAAATATCTCGGCATGCTTATCGGTCAGAAACAACCATAAAATTGTTTCAATCCGTCGATCAATAAATTTTTGGCTGCAACAGTAGGCTGAATAAACAAACAAGGGGCAGAATTTCCTGCCCCTTGTGCTCCGATAATCAGAACGGTCGTTACCATGAACGATACCGCTCCGCATAAACCTCTATCTATCCTTTTACTATCGACCTGCAACCCCTTGGAGGTTGCTCCTATATGCCCCCAAAATCTATTGAACCGAAAGGGTAGATGCGGTCTCGCTGATCGATTCCTTACGCAACAGGGTATACGTTTCGAGCGTCGTTTCGTTTTTCGAGTATCTGAAATTACCCGATGTGGTTTGGGGCAATTGAGCATAATCGGTCCAACCCAGAACCACGACAATCTGATCTTTTCCCTCCGGAAGCAAATCGGCAATGTCAAAACTTACCCGACCATATCCACGATACATTCTCGCATCTCCAAATGCGTTGTGGGTCAATGTCACGTACACTCGTTCATCAGTGGAACGCTCTTCATCCACAACCAGATTCAACATGTGTGCCTTCTGCATATCTGAAAAGTAAGCTCCGAACTCTATGTTCAGATAGGGGCCTCCGAACCATGCGTACAGCATCTCGATCGGATCGTATCCGACACTGTCGACCTGTTGTTCGTTCAGCTGTGACGAGTACAACGGATCCTTGGTCAGAAGTTGACGCATGGCATTGATTCGTATGTCGTACACATTCTCACCTTTCTGTTCCAGTTCGGTAAAGTTTGCCACCACGCGCATACTGTCCTCTACCTGAAACGAGGGATCGCCATTCTCGACAACCATCAGCGTGTTACCCAAATCCGTAACGATCTTGAATTCATTCTGTGTACCGATGACGGTTCCCCAACACTCCTTCATGTGGAGCCATTCGTGTTTATCGTCGTCCAGACACGATGTCAATCCGACGGCCGACAACAACGCAAACAACACAAATTTTGACACTCGACTCATAATTACTAACTATTTAAAGATTTTGTTTGTCTTAAAAATTGTCCATCCCCTTGATTTGGATGAACTCTACGCATGAAAGATGCGCAAAAGGGTCAAAACGTTGCTTACGACACCCGGGGACCTCTTTTTTCGATTAAAAATTGTACCGTAGGCCCATCCGGATGTTGATGTTCCAACGGTTTGCCGTGCGATAGGTGATCGGTTGGTTGTCGTTTCGAAAATAGTAGTTTACACTCGGTTCAACGTACAGCCCCATACGGTCGATAAAATTATACCCGAAACCGGTACCTACATGAACCGATCCCAGCACTCCGTTTGCGGACAAATGATTGGTAGCTGAGGAGACCCGTGTCGCACCATTGAAGACGTCGACCTGACCTGTTGCCGAGATCGCCTTCTCGACCATAACTCCTCCGATGAAATAGAAGTCCAGCCGTTTCCTGTCCAATACGGAGTAGGTCAGCGACAGCGGAATACCCAGATAATGGACCTTCTGCGTATACTGATATCCGAAAGCTCCCTCTATCTGCGCCTGAGATCGCAGGTAGGAGTACACCAGACCGGTCTCAACGCCCAAACGTGGGGTCAGATATTTTCTGACATTCAGACCGACCGAAATCGGTAACCGATGATCCATGGCTCCCGCCGTAAAATCAATCGGATAGTCGCTCTTGGTCGCGGTCATGTCCATAATCTGGTTCGACATGGCAAACGAAGAGAGGCGAGGTACGGCTCCGGCAGGCGAAGCTGAAGAAAACGTAGAGGCATCGGCAAAGGCTCCGACCGTCCACTTTCGGGCAACCAGATCGCTCTTCCTGTTCTTTCGGCTGTTGAAATAGCGATCGTATCCTGTCTGCCCGTATGATCGTGCTCCAGCAAATGCAGACACAGATTTTTCCTGATGTGTTGCGGATGGTTCTTGTTCCTCGGACGTGGGAGTGGTAGGGGAGGACACCAAACGATTATCTTCCGACACACTCTCTTGGCTCTTGACATCCGGACTCGGACTCGAGTAGGCATCAGCCTCCTCTTGGGCCTTGTTCTCGGCCCACAAGGTCGTAACCGACTGTTGTTCAGACTGAGGAGCGATCACTTCAACTTTTTTGGCGGAACGAAGCAGATCGGTCAAGACCGAATTGTCGGCACTCTCTTTCAACGCCGTCTGCAAAGCATTCTGTCTATCTGTCGAAGTACCGGAATCGGAGGTTGACTGACGTTCCGCCACACTCGGCATCGAAGAGAAGATCGAGCTGTGACTCAATCGGTACCCTCCTACACCAACTGCAGCAAATAACAAAACTGCCGCCGCTCCATACAGAATTCGTCGACGAATCGGATTGCGGGGTCGCAACTCCGGATGCGCATTGTTGTACAGTTCCATCCTCCGCTGCATCTGTTGCCACGTCGGCACCCCCTCAGCAGATTGATAATCCTGCAACTTCTTTCGTAATATATCCTCAAACGAATCCTCTTTCATGGTCCAATATCGGATTACTTCTGTTTATGAAGTATATTCTTCAAATACTGTTTGGCCCGCAGATACTGCGAACGGGAAGTCCCTTCACTGATGTGCAATATCTCGGCAATCTCCTTATGCGAATATCCCTCGATCGCAAAGAGGTTCAACACGGTTCGGTACCCGTCGGGAAGTTCGCCTATGCAACGCAACAGTTCGGCTTCCGCCATTTTGTCGATAGCCGATGCCTCGTCGTTTCCGATCTGAAGCACACCGTCCACCGGTCCGGAATCCTGTAAAACATCATTCTTACGCAGATAGGCCAAAACCGTATTGACAAAGATCCGCCTCATCCACCCCTCGAAAGATCCCTCGTGACGGAAACTTCCGATCTTCAAAAAGACCGTAATGAAGCCGTCGTGCAACAGATCCTGTGCGACCTCCCGATTGCACACATAGCGGAAACACACGCCATACATCTTCGGCGCGTATTTCTCATACAACTCTTGCTGTGCTCGCGGGTCATTCTTACAACAGCGTTTTATCAACTCTTTTTCGGTCACCTGCTTACTGGCTTATGATGCTCCGAACATCTATAAAGATGCTCACAAAGGGGATTTCGTTGCATGAATAACGTATTTTTCAACACTTTATTTCCCTTCTTCTGCGACATTTTCACATCCGGTTCTGCAAAGTTACACGCATTTGTTATTTAAAAAAATTAATTACATATTTGTTCTCCGTTTAACCCGATAAAATACGGTTTGTCATGCTGATCCAATTATCGGTCGCCACATCCGCAGACGGATATATAGACGACTGTTCTCGTGAGCGTTTGGTTCTGTCCCATCCGGACGACTGGGCTGAAGTATATCGATTACGGGCCGAATTCGATGCCATATTGGTGGGTGCCGAAACCGTCCGCCGTGACAACCCGTCGCTCCGCCTCAAGGATAACGCCTTGCAACAACTCCGCATCGAGCAAGGGATGAGTCCGGAGCCGACAAAGATCGTTCTCAGCCGAAGCGGAAATCTGGATCCGGACAGCCGTTTCTTCACCACCGGATCGGACGAGAAAATGGTGATCGTCGAAAGTGGTGCCGATCCTCAACGCATCGCCTCGCTACAAAACGTAGCCTCCGTATATGTCGTGGAACCGCCGCTTACCGTACGCTCCGTTACGGACATACTCTCAAAAAAAGGCATAAAATCTCTCTTCGTCGAGGGCGGAAGCCGAACATTGACCTTTTTCCTGAAAAACGGAGAGGCAGACCTGCTCCGAGTGGCGGTAGCCCCGTTTTTTGTTGGAGAATCACAGGCTCCACGGATGACCTTCGGTTCGACGGGAGGTTTCCGGTTCGACAAGAGCAGGCGCATGCATGTGCTTCAAGTCCGGCAAGTCGGGGACATGAGCGTCACAGACTACGCCTTGACTCAAACCGGAATCGACTATTTTCGGCTGCGACAGGCCATCGCCGAGGCTTCAAAATGTCCGAAATCCGACACGGCATATTCGGTCGGGGCCGTAATCGTCGCTGCGAACGGTAGGGTTTTCACCGGATTCAGTCGCGAAACCGCTCCGAACAACCACGCCGAAGAGGAAGCCATACTCAAGGCGGAAAAGGCCGCTGTCTCACTGCAAGATGCCGTAATATACAGCTCTATGGAGCCCTGCTCCACACGGAAATCCAAACCGCTGTCCTGTTCGGAGCTGATCATCCGGCACAAAATGAAACGGGTCGTGTTCGCCGCATACGAACCCGACCGTTTCGTTCAGTGTTGCGGAGCCGACCGGCTTCAAAAAGCAGGGATCGATGTCTTAGTCCTCTCCGACCTATCTGCCGATGCTCTCGCTCCAAATGCCCATATCCTTTCCCGTTAGAAAGAGTCGGGCTTGTTTATATCATCTGAATAGTGAATCGGATAGCCCTCCTGTGTAACACCTTCGATCGTAATCCGGCACGAACCCGGATCGTCCGGCATATAGAACTCCGCCTGCACCACTCCGGTTGAATCGATCTGCACAGCCGGGTCCCAATAAATGGTCGTTCGCCGATCTCCCACCGAAGCCTTCTTCTTTTCCGGCGTTTCATAAGTCGGAGCATAGAAATCCTTTACAAAGTGATATCCGAGACGATTGGCAAAAACGACTCCGGGTGCCGGCAAATCGAGTATCGATTGCGTTGTACCATCGATACGTGTTACACATATCACACCGCCTCCACCCCGTGTTCCGAAAAATGCCGCCTGCGCACCTTTTATAAGACTTACCGACGCTACATCTCTCATATGAACCTGTTTCAACGCCTCATTACTCGTATAGGGTACCTCATCAATCAATGTAAGCGGCTCCGTATCGCTTCCACGAATACTCAAATACGATCTTCCGTCTTTAAAACGCAGTGTGATTCCATTCAAAGTCCGTACATAATCGAAAACGGAATATCCCATGGCATACGTTGGCATATTTTCCCGATCGATCGTCACATCGGCCATCGAACGATATACATCTTTCTGCTTCTCTTGCTTTCCGCTAACGACAACCTCCTTCAGACGGTACACCTGCATTCCGCCTTCAATATAGTACTGATCTCGTACATACGACAAGTAATCCGACATGGCTTGAGGCACAACCTTAGAATAGGGAGCCATATTGAAAGATTCCGGAAAAGTTTCTTCATCGACCTCCACAATTACGTTCGATTTGCCCCGCGTATTTTGTGCCTGAACAATGATCTGGGACACACTGTCACTGAACTGAATCCCTTCTGCCATAAAACGGCCGTTCTGATCCGTCGTGCACATGGTAAAACACTCCGGGGAATAGACTGTCACCGTAGCCCCCTCTACGCCCTTTCCGAAACCGTTTTGTACCTCTCCGGATACCGTTTGACCCACTTCAAGATAATGTTCTCCTTCGAAATGAAGCGGTTGCATCATATTCTCGATCCGAAATCTACGCCATCCATGTGTCATCATAACCAAATCCGCCCGATGTTGTCTTAAAGGATCTTCCGGATCTTCCAAATAGTAGTTCGGATTTTCTATATACCCTTTCAGATCGGAGGTCAACAACAACGACGAAACAATATGACCGACAGCTGAATCCAATCCAACCACACGATTGTCCGTTACACTCATGGAAAAAGTTCCACCCATCGGATTACCTCCAATATCGGCCACTGAAATACGCATCTTGACAGAATCCCTTCTCGCATAGGTGGAGCGATCCGTTTCGACTTGCATGTGGATTGCCTCCGGGTGTCGAATAAACAACAGCCTTTCGCTGATCGGAACTCCCGTACTACTCATCAGCAAAAATTGAGAGATTCCATCCGGTATTATGTCTGCATTGATTTTTCCGGCGGCTTTGTCTTGACTCAACGGAACAAAAAAACGAAGGTCTCCGCGAGAATGAGCTACTAAATAGAGCGAGTCTGTCCACTCGACTGAAGGGGATTTCTGGACCTGATAAAAGATCGAACCGTCACGGTATTTCATACTTAATCCCATTCCGGCACACACCTCCGGAAGAGCAAACCGTTTGACAATTCCCCTGTCCGAACGCGTCTCCGCCGTATAGCTCATACCCGTTTCCGGAGTAAAGGAAAAGACTCCCATCCCGTCATGTTCTGTCGTAAATGTCGTCACCGTATCGCCCATACTATTCAATAAAACGCCACTTACCGGCAAGGAAAAGCCTGTTACCGCTTGAGCCTTAAAGGCTACCTGCTGGAAAACGCCAGACAATAAGTCACCTCCTTCAGGGAAAAACGACACGGAGTATTCGTCCTCCGGAACATTGTCAAGATAGAAGGAGGTCTCATACGCTATACTTTCGCTATCGAACCGCACGTCGACTCGCACCCTGTCTCCCGAAAAATCACGATTGGCTATTTCGAGCACCCCGTTATCATCCGTCACTCCTTGTCCTTCGATCGTTTTATCTCCCGACCGGATCGTATAAATGATTTTGGTTTCATCATAGGGAACGTCTCCTCCTTGATAAAAACGAATTTTCATTGTTCCATTTCCACTTGCTGCCGGACGTTCGATCACTTCGGAAAGAATATCGTTTGCTATTGAATTTCCTATTTTAAGATTCCTGTAATAGAAAAAATCGGGATCCCAGTTTCTCATCCACGAAGAATAGCCCCGAAGATAATAATCTCCTGCGGGCAATGTAGCAGGTAACGGGAAAGCGCCTCGAAAACCCACGACTGTGTCACGTTTGTACTTGTATCGATACAGTACAGAATCGCCTTTATCGACCAATTCCACATATATGTAATTACTCGGGCTGTTGTCGCGATGGGTAATGGCGTTTAACAAATACCCCTTGAACCAGATCGTTTCACCGGCGCCGTAGTAGGATTTGTCCAAATGTAAATAGAGCTTTTCCTGAGGAGTCTTTCCCAACTCTTGAAAATAGTTCGTCAATACTTGTTCAACAGAGTCTTGCGTAGCCCCTTGTGCGAACAGACAGGAAAACAACAAAAGACCTGTAAACAGATATCGCATCACTGTATTTTCCGCCAAAAATTTCGACTTGCCCATAACAAAAAAGTATTTTTCACTGAATACAAATTTAATTTTTTATCCATTGAAAACAAATTTTCCCAAGAAAAAAACAACAATTAAGTATAAGCCATTCTTTTTCGAACCTATATCATATAAAAACATTCAAAAACGGGAAGATTATATTATCTACATTCACCGTAAAATAAACGATAACGGATCTTTGGGTTTGAGGATAATGGATATTTTATTAATTTAGTCTGGTTTATAACATACTAAAAACTGATACTTATGCCCATCAAAACTGGAATCACTGCATATGGTCTGTCGGGACAGGTCTTTCATGCACCGTTTATATCTGCCCATCCGGGTTTCGAGCTGACCGCAGCCGTAGAACGCCACAACAAACGCATCGAAACCGATTATCCCGGAGTCCGCTCGGTCGAATCGTTCGAGGAGATGCTACGAATGGACGAAATCGAACTGATCGTCGTCAATACGCCAGACGCTACCCACTTCGACATGTGCCGACGAGCCCTCGAGGCCGGAAAACACGTCATCGTCGAAAAACCGTTTGTCGCCTCCACATCCGAAGCCGAAACCTTGATCGAGATGGCCGAAAAACGAGGCCTGTTGCTTACCGTTTATCAGAACCGCCGCTGGGACAACGATTTTCTGACCGTCCGCAAAATAATCGATAGCGGCGAGCTCGGACGTGTCGTCGAATTTCAGTCGTCCTTTCAGCGTTTTCGCCCTGCATTGGCTCAGTCGGCATGGAAAGAGGAGCCCGGACCGAGTCGGGTAGGGATCACCCGAAATTTAGTCTCACACCTCTGCGACCAAGCCGTAGTTCTGTTCGGGATGCCCCAGAAGCTATGGGCTACATTAGGTTATCTGCGTGACGGAAGCCGAATCGACGATTACAGTTTAGCCGTTTTGCTGTACCCCCAGCTGAAAGTCGTGTTGCGAGCCAGCATGCTGGTCCGCGAAGAGGCCCCGCGATTCGCCGTACATGGAACAAAGGGCTCGTATGTCAAATTCGGAACCGACCCGCAGGAACATCTGTTACGGTACGAAAAAGCCACTCCGTCCTGTTCCGTATGGTGCACCGAGCAAGAATCGGAGTGGGGGATACTGAACACTGAATCGGGGAGAGCTCCCTATCCATCCGTAGCTGGAAACTACATGCGTTTCTACGACAACATTTACGACGCCATCCGCAAAGGGAAACCGGCCGAAATCACCCACACCGAAATGATGGACGACATCCGGATTCTCGACGCCATCTTCGAGAGCGATCGGACCGGAATGACGATCTCCTTCTAACACGACCTCCACATACCAATCGGTCGGAAAGAGACACTTCACAAAAAAACGACCGCCGAGACACTATGCTTCGGCGGTCGTTCCACACACTACTAAAAACTACATTATAAAAAATGCTCTGTTTCTTTTTCATTTCCCACCGTTAGAAGGGTCTTGGGCCTCCCGGAGGTGGGCCGGCAGGACCTCCCCCGTGAGGTGGTCTCGACCGGAAATCACTCCCTGCCGGCGGCTGACTGTAGGTTTTGCCATCCTTACCCTTGAAGTTTTTCAGATTGTACACAAAGCTGATACAAACGTAGCGGCCCAAGACATTGGATGTCACGTTCTGAATATAGTTTTCGCTGACAATCCGCGAGAAGCTTTTATTCTGATTCAGAATGTCGTTGACCTGAACGTTGATCTCACCCCGCTGATTCTTGAAAAGTTTCTTTCCGATGCTGGCATTGAGCAGAAAATACTCCTCGGTAAACTTGTCGGTCACACCGCGATATTTCATATAACTACCGTTGGCCCGAAGCGTAATCCCTTTCCACGTCTCCCAAACGATACGGCCGGTTCCCACTCCGTTGAAATACTCGTTGTTTGAGGTCGAATGGGCTATGTTGTACCCGGCGTTATAGGAGAACGAAAAGTCGAGTTTGTCGATGTTGCTTCCGATCGAAATTCCCCCGGTATAGGAGGTCGTCGTGGTCGTACTGCGCACCAGATTATAGATCGTCGGTGTCGCGTTATAAGAGACCCGTGCATCGAAATTCATGTTACTCATCAGCCATTTTACCGGCAAACCGTAACTGACCCCTCCCGATACGTTCCAATATCCATCCAGATTGACCGGACGTGAGTATTGCGCACCCTGATCCAACGTGACAATCGTATTCCCGGCATCATCTTTCACCTCGTAACCGTTGGCCGATGCCCGTTCCACGGAGTTGGCTATATAGTTGCTCTGGGTCGAGCCGTTCAACATCACCATGAACGTCCGCCCTTTCTGCACATTGACACGTCGGTAATGGATATTCATGTTGTTCGAGTAAACCGGCTGCAAGTGAGGGTTACCCTGCGATATGAACAACGGATTGGAAACATCCAGAACATTCTGCAACTGGGTGACCGATGGATTGCTCGTTCTCGAATTCATCCGGATCCGCAACATATTGCTCGGATTGAACCGCATCTGAAGCATCGCCATGTAGACCACGTTGTTGAACGAGGCATCCATCTGATCCTTGGCCGAAGTAGGGAAGACCTGATCGCCCGTCAAGGTCGAACGTTGGTAATTGATATTGGTAACGAACATGGTCTTTTCGGTGTGATACCTCAATCCGGGACCCACTCGATGGATCAGATAACCGCTGTTGTAGGTATTGGACAAACTATCCAGAAAGAGATCGCCCGGCAGTTCGTATGAGCGTTTGTCGCGATCGGAGTAGTTGTACGAAATCTGGTAATTGGCCAGCAACTGTACACGATCCGAAATCGGTTCCGAATAGGAGATTCTACCGCTCACGTTGTAGCCGCTCGAGTGGTTCATAATATACTGATTCAACAGTGAGGTCGAATCGGGATTCAAATACCGGGTCAGGGAGTACTGCGTATTGTCCTGATCGTTCTTCGACAGACCTCCATCGACAGACATCATCAAGACCCGACCGTCGCGGCCCCCGAATTTGTGCATATAGATCAAACTTCCCGAAAGATTGTATCCGAAGGCGTCCGCATCATTCGTACTCCTGAACACATTCAGCAAAGCATTTTCCACTCCGCTCGTCATTGAGGTCGATGACGTATCGGAACTGAACGCATTGTTTGTCTGAAAACGAAGCGTCGGGCGGAACATGATCGTATTGTTGCTGTCGATTTTATATTCGACCCGTCCGTTGATTCTGTGGTTAAAGTTCTTTGAATCATCCCGTGCCCGATCATCGTAGAACTGTTGCGAGAAATACTCCCTTTCGGTCAATGATTCGGTAATATTCTGTGAGGAGTTGAACAGATAGCTGGCCTCAACGCGGATCTTCTCATCAAGCCATTGATTGGCATAGTTGACACCAAAGGATTGCACCGTCGAAACCCCGCTCTGATTACCGACCATCATTCCTCCGGCACCACCTCTACGTCGTCCGCCGGAGCCAATCACCCCCATCAGGTCATCGATACCGAAATTCTGCTGGTTAACGTTGTTTGCCATTCCCAACAGGGTCAAACGACGATTCTCCTTAAAGAGGTTCAAACTCGCACTGACGTTATACAGGTCATTGAATCCGTAACCGGCATAAAAACGGCCAAACTGAGCATGGTCAATCCCTCCGTGTGTCACCACATTGATTGCCTTGTAGCTCTCGCCATCATCGACTCCACTGAACTCGGCCTGATCACTCTGCTTATCCAGAACCTCGATCTTATCGATCACTTCAGCAGGCAGGTTACGGATCGCCGTCGTCACATCATCGCCGAAGAACTCCTTTCCGTCTATCAACAGCTTCTTCACCTCCTCGCCTTGGGCCTCTACGGCACCTCCATCGACCTTTATACCCGGCATTTTCGAGAGCAACTGTTCGGTCGTCGCGTCCTGAGCCACCTTGAAAGCTCCTGCATTATAGACTAACGTATCGCCTTTTTGCGTCGTCCGCATGGTTATTCCCTCGACAACCACCTCGCTGATCTCCTTCACGTCGATCTCCATGGCGATGGTCCCCAAATCCGAATTCTTCTTCGAAATCTCGACACTCGCCGTATAGGGTTTCATGCCGAGATAGGTAATGCGAAGATCATAGGTCCCGGCAGAGAGCGACGGCAACGTGAAGGCTCCCGTCTTATCGGAAGATACATAACGTTTCTGACCTCCCTCACTGGCCACGTATTCCACCACGGCTCCGATGATCGGATCACCGGTCGACTGATCGATCACCTTTCCCTTGACATCGATTTTGCTCTGTCCGAATACGGAAAAACTCCCGAGCACCCACAGACAGGCTATCAAAAAAGACTTCAGTACAAATGTGTTCTTCATTGTAATTTTCCCAAAAATTGCAGGACAAAAATAAACCTCTTGTCCCAATTTCTATAAACCGTTCCGGTCAAACGGAAAATATAACGGGTGAAACGACCAAGGGCCGCCGAAATCGACAGCCCTTGTATCCTTACATTCGATAACGATCCGTTCCCCGCTATTCGAAAACCGACATGACCGGACGCCCGATCCACACCTGCGGCTGCTCGATCGAGAAGATATATCCGACCGTCGGGGCCGTATCGAACACCATGACACTCTCCTGTATCTCGTGTCCCCGGGCAATTCCCTTGCCCCAAACCACAAACGGCGTCTCCATCTCAGCCATCGAAATGCTGCCGTGACCTTTACCGATTCCGCCATGATCCGCCGTAAAGAAGACGATCGCCTCATCGATCATGCCGTTCTCTTCAAGCGTTTTCAATACGCGTCCCACATAGCTATCGATCACCTTACACATCTCGAAATACTCGTCGCTTTCCCATCCTATACTGTGACCGACCCCATCGGGCTCATTGAAGGCAATGAACGTAAAATCGGGCTTACGGGTTGCCAGATAGTAGCACATACTGTCAACCAGCGCCGCATCGTCCGAGGCATCGTAGTTGACATCGACCACCTGCTGCTCATACAAACGACCGATCGTCGACCAGTTGTATCCGCATGCCATCACAGCATCGGGTCTTACCTCGTGAATAGCCCCGCAAATTCCGGGAAACAGACCGTATTTTCCGATCACTCGCGACGGCAGGTCGGGGACCTCGCTGCCCCACGTCGTGTATCCATGCAACTCGGGTCCCGCCCCCATCAACATGGAGGCCCAGTTGACTGCACTCGACGAAGGCAATACACTCCGACGTTCAAGCGTATAGCTCCCCTCCCGCATCAGCTTTTCGATATTCGGGAAGGCTCCGGGATGGGCACGGACAACCGCCGAGCTAAAACCGTCGCTTCCGATCAAAACAACGTACCGTGCCTTTTGAGCCTGACACTTTTTCCCTTTGGCCGACACTTCCGTAGCAAATGCCGCCGCCAGAATCAACAATCCGACAAATAATCTTTTCATGCTTTTTTGTTTTAGGTTACTGTTCGTTTCTTCTTTTTTCTATGACGCTTCCTATAAAAATCAAATCCCGACAAACCACTTTTTGAAGTCGGACACACGGGCCTTGCTAATCACAATCCGCTCCGGAGTCTTGACACAGAGGTTCAGCTGCAAACGACTTCCGAACCATACAGACAAATCGCTGACGGCTTTCCGTGAGATGATAAACTGACGATTGGCCCGATAGAACTCCGTATCCGGCAACTGGCCCATCAACGTATCGAGCGAACGGTCCATCGGGAAATTCCGACCGTCGAACGTGTAAGCCGACACCTTCTCATCCGCCGTATAAAAATAGGCGATATCCTCCGTCATCAACGGCACGAGTTTATCCCGAACCGGAATCAAAAAGCTGTGGGCCCGAGCCGTCAGAAAACGCTGGGTCTGTTCGACATATTCGGCCTTCTCGTGCCCCGAGAACCGCTTCAATTTCTCTATGGCCCGTTGCAACTCCTCGCGTTTGATCGGTTTGAGAATATAGTCGATGCTGTTGACCTTAAAGGCAGCCAGTGCATAGCGGTCATAGGCCGTCGTAAAGACGATCGGACAGGCTACATCGACCTGCTCGAAAATCTTGAATGCCTCGCCGTCGGCCAAATGGATATCCATAAAAACGATGTCGGGCAACGGATTGCTGCGTATCCACTGGATCGTATCCACCACCGTATCGATCACCGTCAAAACCTCAATCGTCGGATCTATTTCCCGCAAAAGGGCTTTCAGATTGGTCGCCGCGGCCGTTTCATCCTCAATAATTAGCGCTTTCATAAAATTATATCTGATCTGTCTTTTCTTCCTGACCATCGAGCCACCGATCCACATAATGCAGGTTGATCAACTTCTCGATCAGATCCTGCGGAATATAAAAATAGTGGTTCGATGACTCATAACCGATCGTCGCATCATTCCGGACAATCGGCAGCAACCGTTCGGTCACCTCCCGTTCCTGCTGAACAGCCTGCCGCATCGTTGCGAGACACACATTTCGCTCTTGCAGACTCTTCGCTGCCACCATCCGGTTTCGCGCATCCACAAAACGGGCCTGATTGGCCGAAGAAGCACAATGAATGGCAACTGCACGAGCCCGTCCGAGATCGATCGTCAGCTGCTTTCTTTGTTCTCCACGAGCCTTGTGTATCGCCCGCTCCAACAACTCACACCCCTGCTCGAAACCCTCGGCCACACGCTCCATCTGACCAATAAAAACCTCTACTGGAAAGACCGACCGCCAGTTATCCAAAGCGTCGTACGGAATCCCCACCATACTGGCCGGCCATCCGGTTGGCTCCGTATAGAACGGATTGGCCGGACCCATGTGCTGTGGCCCTGAATATAAAGTTAAACCGTGGTAGGGGAACTCTTCAAAAGCCTCCGAAAAGAGCTTCCATGCCTCACGGACAAGTGGAGCAGCCTCCGCTCCGTAATATTTCTCGGCAAGATGCGACAACGCCTGCTCTTCACCGTTGTCCATACTCGACTCAAAAAGCTCCAGCGACGCCGATGGATAACCGCCGAGACTCCAGCTCAACATCACTCCGTCGGTCGATACGGCCGCCAGATTTTTCGCATGGCGGGCCACCAGATCAAGTACAGGCACCGACGGGACAACCGCCATCTCCCACGATGCGTTAACCTGCACCTTGGCCACGGTCTTCAACCCGGCTTTTTGAGCCATCTCCCAATGGCTCAAAGCCCTGGGTCCGGGTCCTACGGCCGACAACGCATATTCGCCCACGGCTGTCGACACTCCTCCACGCTCAATCGGCAACGACCATTCGCTCACCGACATCAACCAACACGATTTCGGCAGCCTCGAAATAATCTCCTCGGCATAGGCGTCGTTCCATCCCCAATCCCACACCAGCACTTTCGCATCGGGAGCGGCCCGTTTGACTCCGGCGGTTATCGCCTGATTGACCTCGACAATCAGATCGGCGTACGACCGGTTCCGGCACCGTTCGCAACTCTGCTGTCCGCCCCGCGAAGCACAGTTTGTCAAATTCTCCGAAGCCGTAATCGTAAAGACTCCCCCCAAACCGGGAACCTCGCGGAAAACCCGCTCGACGGAACGTTCCACCCACGGCAAAACACCGGGCGCCGATGTGCACAATGCCCGTTGCTCCCCTTCGGGGGCTCCCATAAGCTGTTGGCGGAGCGAATCATCGAAAAACGTACGCGGCATGGCCCGCGGCTCGTTCATATAAAGGTAAATTCCGATCCCGTATTTGGCTGCCCGGTCGACCAACCGCTTCAGCCCGGCAATCCGTTGAGAAGCATCTTCCGCCCCGGGAAAGATTCCGTCCGGAGGCACAAGTTTGTTCAACACGGAGTGCATCCATATCCCGTTAACCCCCTTTGCAGCAAGACGCTGCAACAATCCTTCGGGGTATGAGGAGAGCTCCGGATCCATCAGAGGATCGCCGAATGCCGCACAATAGGGATAGATCAATCGCAAAGCGAAGTCGTCACTCTGTGTGTCATCCATAGTTGAAGTCACCTCGACGATAGGCTCGGAAAACTCCTCCATAAAGGCAAAGCGAGGCACTTCATGCCCTTTCCCGAACGCTTTACGCACGATTTTTTTCAGCTCGGCAGCCTGACGTACCATCTCGTCCGTCGGCTCCTCATAACGCAAAGGCTGACAATAGGGTTTCTTGTATCCAAGTTTTACAAACAGAAAATCGTCTTCGATCAGCCGCCATGCCAACTCCTCTTTCGAAATATCGAGTAACGTCAACAACTGCTCGTAAGGCAGCAGGTGCCAATTTCGCCGCAATACCGTAATATACCCCCATGAGGTACTCCACTGTGGTTCAATATCTTGTTGCGAAGGCAAACCCATCGAAAAAGCCAATTTCCGGACATTTGCCACATCGGTTCCCAAAACTTCAGCTATCCGTTTTTCGGGCACGACCGTCCAGTTCCGCCACACAAAGGCATACTGCCGGCTTGGGAAATAGGGGTATTCGACAGCCGGTGTTGTACCCTGTTCGTCGGGTAATATCGTCTCGGGCGAAGATGCTCCATACGCAACAGAGGTCAAACAAAACCACACGATTGTACAGCAAAAAAATGATAGTTTCAATTTCTTCATAAATTCATAATATTGGGCTTTGAAATGTCTGGTCAACTATTTTTCGGAACTCTCGGGCTCAAGCAGCGGCAAGCCCACACGGAAAGCTCCGTCGGTAGCAGTAATCTCAACCTCTCGGGAAGTCAACAATTCGTAACGTGAAGCCAGATTTTTCAGGCCGATTCCGGTCCCGGTCGTAGGCTCCAACTTGGGAATCAGAGGATTGCTCACATACAGTTTATCCTGATCGGTATAGATCTCTATATGAAACGGCTTGGTCAACGTGATGCTGTTGTGTTTCACGGCATTCTCGATCAGCGGCTGAAGCGACAAAACCGGCAACCGCCAATGCATATAACTCTCCTCAACCCGGATATCGCAAAACAGTTTATTCTCGTAGCGGATCGTCAACAGATAGATATACGCCTCCGTAAAACGCAGCTCTTCGGCCAATGTGGTCAATTCGCCCTGCCCGGAACGAAGCATGTAACGAAACGTATCGGCCAGACGATCGATATAGAGCAGAGCCTTCTCGTTGCTCTTCTCCCGAACAAGCATCGACAGCGAGTTGAGCGAATTAAAAAGGAAATGGGGACTGATCTGGTTGGCCAACATGTTGTATCGGGTCTGCAAGTTTTCGTTTTTCAGTTTCTCGTTCTCGATACTTATGTGCTGCTTCTGATAGAGCAGCTGGAAGATTACCCCATACAGCACCGAAACGACCAATATAAACGACACTTTCATGATCTGCAACGGATTGTAGAGCCGCCCCATAAATGATGGCAAACTCCAGTGCCCCTTAAAATTCAAGGTAGGCACAAACAGATAAAAGACGACCGCAATGAGCAGACTCACAAAAATCTTCCGCCAGATAGAGAGCCCCTTGACCGTATTCAGCATGACGAGAAGCGCCACCATCACATAAAAATAGAACAACCGGAAGATAACGAAACTGGGGTCGACCGTAAAGAATGGGGGAGGACGGTGGCCCCTCATTTCATTGCCGGTTACAAAATACGAAAAGTTAACCAGCAGAGTCAAGGCCAAGGCCACCAGCAGGTTGATTACGATCACATGATATCGTCCGGTCTTTTTGATCATGGCGATTTTTGTTTATTTGATTTGAGGGGGTGACAGATGTTGTTCTATTTATACCACGAAGCATACATGATATAGTCACGAGCCGTCCGTTCGATGATGTCGCGGACCTGTTCGGGCGATACGTCCTTCACTTTCCGGGCCGGAACTCCGGCATAGATACTGCCCGGTTCGATTACGGTCTTCGACAGTACGAGCGAATTGGCCGCAACGATGGACCCTGTGCCCACAACGGCATGATCCAGAATCGTCGCCCCCATACCGATCAGACACCTATCCTCGATCTTCGCTCCGTGGATATTGGCGTTGTGTCCGATGGATACGTCGTTTCCGATCTCCGTCACCGACCGCTGATAGAGCGTATGCACGACAACTCCGTCCTGAAGGTTGACCCGATCACCGATCGTAATGCGGTTGACATCTCCACGCAGCACCGTACCAAACCATATACTGCAATCCCGACCGACCGTCACTTCACCGATTATCGCCGCCGTTTCGGCCACAAAAGTACCCTCTCCGATTACCGGAGTAAATCCTCGTACTGATTTTATAAGTCCCATATTTTCATTCTATTTATTGTTCGACTCTTCATCTTTCGCCTCGTTCCAGAAGGCATCCATCTGTTCAAGGGTCATATCCCTCAAGGCCACTCCCTGCTCTTCGGCCCGATCTTCGATGTGATTGAACCGTTCGATGAACTTTTTGTTGCAACGCTCGAGTGCCGCTTCCGGGTCGACCCCGTACAGACGCGAGGCATTGATCAACGAGAAGAACAGATCTCCGAACTCCGACTCAATCCGCTCCTGATCCTGACGGTCGAGCTCTGTTTGCACCTCCGAGACCTCTTCCTTGACCTTTTTCCAAACATCTTCGCGCTTCTCCCAATCAAAGCCGGCCGAAGCCGCCTTTTCTCCGATCCGGTAGGCCTTGACCATTGCCGGCAAACTCTGCGGTACACCCGACAAGACACGCTTTTTCTTGTGATCTCGCGCCTTTTCCTGAAGTTTGATATCCTCCCAATTCTGTTTCACCTGCTCGGCGTTGTCGGCCCGCACATTTCCGAATACGTGCGGATGACGGAAAATCAACTTGTCGCAAATCCCATTGGCCACATCCGCCAGATCGAATGCCTTCTGCTCCGAACCGATCTTGGAGTAGAACACGACGTGCAGCAACAGATCGCCCAACTCCTTCTTGATTTCATTCAGATCATGTTCCAGTATGGCATCTGCCAGTTCGTATGTCTCTTCGATCGTATTCATGCGCAACGTATCGAACGTTTGCTTCCGGTCCCACGGACATTTCTCCCGCAACTCATCCATCACATCGAGCAAACGTCCTACCGCTTCCAGTCTTTTATCCATAATTTTTAGATTTATCGATTCTACAAAGATAATACGATTTGAAGTAAAACGTTAACTTTGCAAACGATAAAACGAACCGACAAAGTTATGTGTGGAATAGTAGGATACATGGGCTACCAACAGGCCTATCCGATTCTTATCAAGGGACTTCATCGTCTGGAATACAGAGGTTACGACAGTGCCGGTATCGCATTAATCGACTCAGACAACGAACTGAACATCTATAAGGCCAAGGGAAAAGTGGCGAATCTGGAGCATTTTGCCGATTCGAAAAACAGATCGGGAACGATCGGAACCGCCCATACGAGATGGGCGACCCACGGCGAACCGAACGACACGAACGCCCATTCGCATGTCTCGCAAACCGGCTCACTGGCTCTGATCCACAACGGAATCATCGAGAATTACGCCGTGCTGAAAAAATATCTGCAGGATCATGGAGTCACTTTCCGAAGCGAAACCGACACCGAAGTTCTGGTACAGCTGATCGGCTACCTCCAGCAGGTCAACGATTGCGACTTGTGTACGGCCGTACAGCAGGCCCTGCGCGAAGTGGTCGGAGCCTACGCCATCGCCGTGATCGAAAAGGGAAATCCGGATCAGATCATTGCGGCCCGGAAAAGCAGCCCGCTGGTAGTAGGAATAGGAGAGGGGGAGTATTTCATCGCCTCCGATGCGACGCCGATCGTCGAGCACACCCAACAGGTCATCTACCCGAACGACGAGGAGATCGTCGTGATCCGGCGGGGCGAACCGCTCAAGATCGTCAACTTCGAAAACATCGAACGCTCCCATCCGATCAAGCACATCGATATGGATATCAGCCAATTAGAAAAGGGCGGATACCCCCACTTCATGTTGAAGGAGATCTATGAGCAACCCCAGACACTGATCGACTGCATTCGGGGACGGATCAATGCGGAGGGAACCGATGTCGTCCTGTCGGGCGTCATGGACAACAAGGAGCGTTTTCTCAATGCGCGACGAATCATCATCGTGGCCTGCGGAACCTCGTGGCACGCCGCTCTAATCGGGGAACATCTGATCGAAGAGCTCTGCCGCATTCCGGTCGAAGTGGAGTACGCTTCGGAGTTCCGGTACCGCAATCCGGTCATCTATCCGGACGACGTCGTGATCGCCATCTCCCAATCCGGCGAAACCGCCGATACACTGGCCGCCGTCGAGATCGCAAAAAAGCAGGGAGCCTTCATCTACGGAATTTGCAACGTCATCGGATCGTCCATCCCCCGTGCTACGGACAGCGGATCATACATCCACGTGGGTCCGGAGATCGGTGTGGCTTCGACCAAAGCATTCACCGGACAGGTAACCGTACTCTCGATGTTGGCCCTGACGATCGCCAAACTGAAGAACAGCATCGACCCGCAGCTCTACCGAAAACTGCTCGGCGAACTGCGAACCATTCCCCAGCGCATGGAGGAGACCCTCAAGCTCGACGCCCCGATCCGCGAGCTCTCGAAGATATTTACCTATGCCCGCAATTTCATCTATTTGGGGCGGGGATATAACTATCCCGTGGCTTTGGAAGGAGCTCTGAAACTCAAGGAGATCTCCTACATCCATGCCGAGGGGTATCCTGCCGCCGAGATGAAGCACGGGCCCATTGCCCTGATCGATGAGGAGATGCCGGTTGTCGCCATCGCCACGACTGACAGCATCTACGAAAAGACGATCAGTAACATTCAGGAGATCATGGCCCGAAAAGGCCGCATCATAGCACTGGTGACCCGGGGCAATCATGAGGTGGACCGATTCGCCGACTCGGTCATCGAGCTTCCCGAAACCGACGAACGGCTGGCTCCGCTGATCGCAGCGATCCCATTGCAGCTGTTGGCCTACTACATTGCCGTAAACAAAGGCCGGGATGTCGATCAGCCCCGAAATCTCGCCAAATCCGTAACCGTAGAATAGACAACCAAACAATACCCATGAAACAGCTTTTTACCTTTATTCTGTCTTTTATCATCTTATGCAGCAGCGTCGTTGCACAAGAACAGAAACCAGTCATCGTCGGAGCCGAACGCACCGAGTTATACTTACCCTTGTTCGAAAACAAACGCGTCGGAATCCTGACCAACAACACCGGCAGGATCGGATCGACTCACATGGTCGACTCACTATATGATATAGGAGTCGACATCCGGATGGTTTTCGCTCCCGAACACGGATTCCGGGGCGATGCCGATGCCGGAGAACACATCAGCGACGGGAAGGATCCGCGTACCGGCATTCGGATCGTTTCGGTTTACGGAGCAAACAAGGCCCCTTCGGCCGAATACATGAATCAGTTGGATGTAGTCCTATTCGACATTCAGGACGTCGGATTGCGCTACTACACGTACCTCTCCTCGATGCACTACATGATGCAGGCCTGTGCGGACAACAACGTGGAGATGATCGTGCTCGACCGACCCAATCCGAACGGTTTCTATGTCGACGGACCGATCCTCGATCCGAAATACCGGTCGTTCGTCGGCATGCACCCCATACCGACCGTACACGGCATGACACTGGGAGAACTGGCCCGCATGATCAACGGAGAGGGTTGGCTGGAGAACGGCGACACCTGCCGGCTGACCGTTATCCCGTGTGCGAACTACACCCACCAGACCCGATATGTCCTGCCGGAAAAGCCCTCTCCGAACCTGCCCAACATGCGCTCGATATACCTCTATCCGTCGCTCTGCTTTTTCGAAGGCACACCGGCAAGTCTCGGACGCGGCACCGATTTCCCGTTTCAAGTGTACGGACACCCGAAAATGAATCCGAACGGATTCCAGTTCACACCACGCAGCAATGCGGGAGCAAAGAACCCGCCGTTGAAAGATCAGGTGTGCTACGGGGTAGACCTCCGTACCGAACCCTCCAACGAGCAAATCTGGAAACGCGGTGTGGATCTGAGCTACATCATCGACTGCTACAACCAGACGGGGCTCGGCGAGCAATTTTTCACACCGATGTTCGAAAAGCTCATCGGGGTAGATTACGTGCGCCGCATGATTCTCGATGGAGCCGATGCCGAAGAGATCAAGGCTTGCTGGAAAGAGGATGTCGAAAAGTTCAAAGTCCGTCGCAAACCCTATCTGCTGTATGAAGAGTAGTTTCTTAACCCTGTTATGTATGCTCGGATTGGTTATGATCGCGAACGGACAAAACCTGATCCCGCTTCCGGTCTGTGCAGAACGTACCGAAGGACAATTTCTGATCGACCGGTATACGGCGATTTACAACGCCGATTTCCCGGATCTGACCGACTATCTGAACGACCACATCGAACGATTGTGCCGCTACCGCCTTCCATCGGGGAATACCCCGGAGAAGAGCCGCATCGTATTCGAAAAAGGAGAAGGCCCCGCCGAAGGGTATACACTCACCGTTACTCCGCATCGAATTACTATTCGGGGAAACGATCGGGGAGGGGCGTTCTACGCCTTGCAAACCCTCTTTCAGTTGATGCCGAACGACGTCTATCGAACCGATGGGTCGGCTGCGGTCCGGGAGACGTGCGGCATTCCGAGCTACACGATTGAGGATGCTCCCCGATTCGCCTATCGTGGAGTGATGCTGGACGTCTCGCGCACCTTTTTCGACAAAAATACCGTGCTCCAGTATATCGACTGGTTGTCGCGTCACAAAATCAATACGCTGCATTGGCACCTCACCGATGACAACGGCTGGCGCATCGAGATAAAAAAATACCCCGAACTGACCGAGAAGGGAGCATGGCGAGGACCGGGAGAGGTCCTGCCTCCGTCATACGGATCGGGCAACAAACGGTACGGCGGATTCTACACGCAGGAGGAAATTCGCGAAATCGTCCGCTACGCCGCCTTCCGCAACATCGAGATCATTCCCGAAATCGACCTGCCCGGACACAGCCAAACGCTCACGTCGGTCTTTCCGGAGACCTTCTGCCAGTCGGAGACCTCCTATCCCGACGAGGAGATGCGAAACGTAATCTGCACGGCACGCGAGGAGAATTACGATCTGCTGCGTGACATCTTCAGTGAGATCGCCAATCTTTTCCCCTCGAAATACATCCACATCGGCGGCGACGAGGTCAGCCTGAAATATTGGAGGAACTGCTCCCGTTGTCAGGCACTGATGAAGAAGAAACAGATGCAGTCCGCACGCGAATTACAGCACTATTTCACCCAACGCATGGAAAGGATCATCGACTCGCTGGGTAAAAAATGTGCCGTGTGGGATGAAGCGTTGTCGTGTCCGGGACTCGAGGACAGCACGCTGCTTTTCGGCTGGGAACACACCGAAGCCTGCGAGGAGGTAGCCGCCGCCGGCCGGCCGTTGGTCATGATGCCCGGAACGTACTGTTACATCGACATGAAACAACACGCCCAAGACCGCGGACACACATGGGCCGGATTGGTCGATACGCGACGTTTATACGATTTCCGTCCCGAAAAATTCATCCCGGCCGAAAATCGCCAGTGGATTCGCGGCGTCGAAGCCGCCCAATGGAGCGAACTGATGATGCATCCCGCTCACTTTCTCGAATATCAGGGCTATCCACGCATCTGTGCACTGGCCGAAATCGGCTGGACGCCGGCCGAACGACGCAACTGGAGGGATTTCGACCGTAGGCTGCACCGAACCCACATGGCGCGTCTCGGCGCCATGGGCATCTGCTTCCGGATGACTCCACCCGAAGTCAAATATGAACACGGAGTCATCTCCGTTTCATCGACCGCCGAGGAGGTGCGCTACACCACCGACCTGCAACGCCCCGACGAAACCTCTCCGCTCTACACCGAGCCGATCCGTACCAATCATCCCGAACGCTATCTGTTCCGTGCCTTCTCCGACGGAGGGTGGAGTACGGCCATAACGCCGACCGTCCATGCCGCTCAGGTCGAACTTCCGGCCGGCACACAGAAAACCGTCACCCTGCCGCTCAACGAATACATCAACCGTGACGGAATCTGGCTGCTCGCCTTTACGCAGGAACAGGACAAGACGAAAATATCGAGACTCGAAATCAACGGTCCGGACACGGCCTATGTCATCATACGAAACGGACAGAAGATCAATCCGTTCTACGATATCCGGCTCTATATTGACTCCCTGAACCGCAACGCCACGATGTCCCTCACACTGAAAAACGAGGGAGACGAAACGGATAAGCTGCAGGTTCTTCTGAAGCCTTCGTGCTACATCGAACCTCCGGTCCGGGTGACCAGCTCGATCGAGTGTCAGTCGAAATATCCCGTATCCCGTACGGCCAACTATAAGTTCAACTCGTATGCACGCAGTTCACGTCCATGTCGGGCCGACGACTATATCCTGTTCACGTTCGAGAGCCCCGTGGAGTGCGAAGCCATCGATATCCGCACGGGCCTGCCCGATATTACCCGGTACAGCGTCACAAACGGAACCGTATCGTGGTCCTACAATGGAAGGGACTTCACCGAAGAGATTCCGCTGGACGATGACGGACTCGCTCTGATCCGTCCCGAACGTCCGGTAAAAGCGGTCCGGATCACCATCCTCGGCAGCAACGGCGAAACCACGCTCTGTTGGCAAAACCTGCGTATCATCCCCAAATGTGACGAAATATAAACAAAATAGATACAAACCATGATCCGATTTTTTCTACCTCTCGTCGTAACTCTGTGCTGTTGGACGCAGAGCGTACGGAGTCAAGAACTTCCCGAATCCCTGAAGGCCAAAGTGGACGCAATGATCACAGCTGAACTCGACAAGGGAGCCTTCCCGGGCGCCTCAGTCGCCATCGGAACCCGTAACGGAATCTTCTACCTGAAAAGTTACGGATACCACGACTACTCGAAACGGCTTCCTGTCCGGAACGACGACGTGTTCGATGTCGCATCCTGTACCAAAGTGCTCTCAACCACCTTTGCAGCCATGCGTCTGTTCGATCAGGGACGCCTCCGGATCGAGGACTCGATCGGACACTACCTGCCCGAACTGGTCGGGTCGCCCATCTCCGGCATTACCCTCGAGGAGTTGTTGACCCACACTTCCGGAATGCCTGCACAGGTACTCTATTCGCCTTTCGTACATAATGCCGACGGAGGCAACATGTTCTCCAGCAAAAAATCAGACGAATATCCCTACCAAGTCGGGAAAAACTACTTCGTGTGCCGCAACGTCGCTTTCGATACCACATACTTTTCGGAAACTCCCCGCGACGGCTGGCGACAAGGGTGCGACCGGCTCTTCATCAATCCGGCGATCGACACGGTGCTCTACGCTCAAATCTTCGAGGCCTTCAAACCGGAAAATCGTGGCAAGTATGCATACAGCGACTCCAACCTCTGGATCCTGAAGCAGATTGTCGAACGCGTTTCGGGCGAGACTCTCGACCGGATGACCCGCGACCTGTTCGCCGAAATGGGGTGTAAAAACACCTATTACAATCCGTTGAGATACAGGAGCAAGGATCGGTGTATGCCGACGGAAGTCGACCACGTGCTCAAACGCGACACGGTCAACGGTTATGTGCACGACGAACTGGCCGTCATGGCCGGAGGAGTAGGAGGGAATGCCGGGCTCTTCACAACGGCGGAAGATATGTCGCGGTTCTGTGAGATGATCCTCAACGGAGGAGTCTACAACGGCAAGCGTATTCTGTCGGAAAATACCGTCCGGCTCTTCACCGCTTCGCCCCTTGCGGACAAGGGCATTTGGCGCGGACTCGGTTTCGACAAACGGGACCCCGTAAACAGCGGATTGGGCGGTAAAAACTGCTTCGGACACACCGGATTTACCGGAACCATTTTCTGGATGGATGCTGATAGCGACATCTACATGGTGTTCCTCTCCAACGCCGTCCACCCGACCCGCCTGAACAACCGGCTCAACTCCTCGATGCTCCGCACCGAACTCTGGAAAGTCGTCTCACAATAGAGCGTCGGCTCACGTGTAAAAGAACTACGCAGCCGGTTCCGATCGGCTGCGTATTACAATCCTGTTAAATCCCCTCCTTGACGACTCAGAATTAACCGATTATTCCGTAGCTTTGCGTCGTATTAAAGCTCCGATCATGGCAAAATACAAAATCCTCGTAGTCGATGACGAAGACTCGCTGTGCGAGATTCTCCAGTTCAACCTCGAAGCCGAAGGCTATGAAGCCGACACGGCCAACAGTGCGGAACAGGCGCTGACGATGAATCCAGAACGCTACTCGCTGATTCTGCTCGACGTAATGATGGGAGAGATGAGCGGCTTCAGCATGGCCCGCCAGCTCAAGGCAAATCCCAAAACAGCCCAAATTCCCATCATCTTCTGTACGGCAAAAGACACCGAAGACGATACGATCGCCGGATTCAATCTCGGCGCCGACGACTACGTAACCAAACCCTTCTCGGTTCGCGAAGTGCTGGCCCGCGTCCGCAGCGTACTCCGTCGCACGTACGGAACTCCCGAAAACATCGAATCCGCAAGCTACGAAGGACTGTTTATGGACCTCACCAGCAAACGGTGTACACTCGACGGTGAAGAGCTAAAACTAACGAAAAAAGAGTTCGAAATCCTCTTCCTGCTGCTCTCTCATAAAGGCACTATTTTTTCCCGGGAAGAGATCCTGAGCCGCGTGTGGAGCGACGAAGTGATCGTGCTCGACCGCACCATCGACGTCAACATCACCCGTCTGCGCCGCAAAATAAGCCCCTACAGCGAACACATCGTCACGCGACAAGGATACGGATATGGGTTTGAAGAGTAAATTACCGTATCACCGCCGGCTGTTGCTGTTGCTGCTGGTATCCTCATGGGTGCTTGTGGCCTGCTTCATCGTCTTCCAGTATGGACGTGAAAAACATTTCAAGGCCGAACAACTCAACAGCCAATTGCAGCTCTTCAACATCCAGTTCCTGGATGCCCTCGCTGGAGGAGCAAATGTCGATTCGCTTGCCCGGCAACACAAAAAACCGTTCGAGGAACAACGTATCACGGTGATCGATCTCTCCGGAAGAGTGTTGTTCGACAGCTCGTCCGACACCACCTCCATGACCAACCATCTCGACCGTCCCGAAGTCATACAGGCACTCGAAAACGGGACAGGGTATGTCATCCGCCGCCACTCGGAAAGTACCCACCTCAACTACTTCTACTCGGCCACGAAAAACGACTCCTTGATCGTCCGCTCAGCCGTTCCGTACTCGGTCTCCTTACGAGAAGTACTGGCCGCCGACCGTGAATTTCTGTGGTTCATGCTGGGCATCACGCTATTGATGAGTATCGGCGGTTATTTCGCCACCCGCCGGCTGGGACACAACATCACCCGCCTCAACGAGTTTGCCGAACGTGCCGAACGCGGTGAACGCATCGACGACAGCGAACCATTCCCCCACGACGAATTGGGCAACATCTCGAACCACCTGATCCGGCTATATGCCCGTCTGCAAAAGACCAAGGAGGACCGCGACCGCGAACATGCCCTCGCCCTCCACGAAGAGCAGGAGAAGATCCGGATCAAACGGCAGTTGACTAACAACATCAACCATGAATTAAAAACTCCCGTAGCGGCCATTCGCGGTTATCTCGAAACCCTTTTGGCCCACCCGGAACTTTCCGAAAAGAAACGGACGGAATTTTTAAAAAACGGTTACGCGCAAAGCGAACGCCTGCAACGGCTGCTCAATGACGTTTCGACCGTGGTCCGCATGGACGAAGGAAGTGTACAGATCCGTAAGGAACCCACTTCGCTGAACGAATTCATCGAAGAGATCGACACCGAAATGGAGCTGCGCCCGCAAGAACGGCAACTGCGCATCCACTGCGATTTTCCGCCGCATGTCGAAATCGAAGGCAATCCGTCACTGATCGGATCGATATTCCGAAACTTGGCAGACAATGCCTCTGCATACTCCGGAGGAAGCGACATATATATCCGATTACTCGACGACACGGCAGAAGAGTACCGTATCTCGTTTGCCGACAACGGAGTGGGAGTGGGAGAGGAGCACCTGCCCCATCTGTTCGAACGGTTCTACCGGGTCGACAAAGGCCGTTCACGCAAGATGGGAGGCACGGGTCTGGGGCTTGCCATCGTAAAACACGCCGTACTGTTCCATGGAGGCACCATATCGGTTCACAACAGAAAAGAAGGTGGATTAGAGTTTATTTTCACTCTGAAAAAACACGCCTGATCGCCCGATGATTTTTGCTTACCATACGTTTCCGATCGCTACAAGATCTTTTATGATACAATTTGTAAGAAAATTTCTTAACTTCGTATTCGACGTATCAAAAATCTGAGAGTATGAAAATCCAGCACATTGTATCGTTTCTTTTGATCGCTATGGCGGTAGCTTGCCGTAATGGAAAGCAGACCGAAACATACCCCTTATTTCCTGAAGAACCGTCCCGAACCGCATACGAAGGTTTTACTTGGGAGAAAGTCAGCGGGGCAGGCATCCAACTATGGGCTCAACGCAACCCCAATATACATATCGTTTTAGATGATAATTCACAAAGTGCGTTTGTCGAACGCGGAGGTGAGCAACCAAGTCGTTGGATGGTCATAAAGGTCTTTACATTGAAAGATAAAAACATCGACGACGTACTCCGTCAATTACAACAATCACCCGAATGGGATACAACCCAGACTTGTACATTCAAAGAGGGAAAAAGCAACAGGAAAGGTGTCAAACGCTACGACCTCGTCCCCACAGGCGACTATGCAAAAAAGATACAGGACCTCTCTTCACAGGAACCAATCCCCTCAACATGTAACGGCTGGGGTATGGGGAACAGCGGGATCCGGTATTTCGAAATCCACGATAACTATCCCGACAAAGCGATATTCCTCGAGATCGGTCAGGATGCCCCGCTTTTCGACGAGCAAAGTATAGTTCTAACTGAAAATTAAAAGATTAATCGTACTCAACAGCTGTCATTACCGGAAACGGTTGATACCGATAAATCATATCTACTTTATAACTCTTCGACAATCCGATGCAAAAAACTCGGAGATCGGAGAGTTTTATTTTGCATTCTGATAAGCTTTCGGCGAACATCCGACCTCCTTCTTGAAATAGACCCCGAAAAAAGACTGATTGGCAAAGTTCAACATGTCGCTGATCTGCTGGATCGTATACTGCCGACTCTTCAACAGCGCCTTAGCCTCCAAAATAACATAGTCCCGAATCCAGTCGCCGGCGTGCCGTCCGCTGACGGCATACACCATCTGTGACAAGTACTTGGGCGTAATACACAATTTATCGGCATAAAAACCGATGTTGCGCTCCTCGGTATAATATTCGTGAACCAAATCCATAAAATCGTCGTAGATTTTCTTCTTCCGGTTTCCGACATGCTCCTCGCGTACTTCCACGTAGGGAGTGATCAGTTGACATAAATTATAGGCCAACACCCGCATATACCCAGTAATCACCTCTTTTTTATAAAGATAGTCCGGCTGTTCGATCTTTCGTCTCAACGCCCGGTAGATCTGCATCTGCTCCTCCATATCCGATTCGCTGACCCGAAGCACCGAGTGCCGAACCAAAAACTTTCTTATTATGGCTGCTCCTTGTGAATTGGATTCCATCGCTAAATACCCCTTCGAGAAGGCTATAAAAACCATTCTACAATCTGCTGAAATATCGAGACATTGTCCGATCGACCCTTGCTGAAGAAAGAAAATATCATTTTTTTGCAATTCATATTCCATAAGATTCGACCGTACCCGAATGGATCCGCCCAAACAAAATAAGATCATCGTAAACTCTATCTTGAACGGATAGGGAGATGCGACAAAAGATTTGATCTTAGGACTGGACAAAAAAACATCCGATTTTTCCGTCACATTGAAATTATCGGCCATGATAAATTCATCCTCAATAATGCACGCGCGTTCATCGAGCGGTATCATCAACAGACTCAATGTACGAATTCGTTCTGATTGCTGCATAAGACAATAACGTTTTTCAGCACAAATATACTAATTCAGATAAAAAACACCTCGATAATTGTTTTAAAAAGCTATATTATCATCCTTTTGAACAATTCTACCACACACAAAAACATTCAAGATGCATCAAAAAAATCGAACTTTGTGCTCAATAAAATCATTCAAAAAAAGCGAACAACACCATGAAAGCATCACATTGGATTGTAGCCACCACAACCGTATGTCTGTTGGGATCCTGTGCGGGCGAACAGCAATCGACCCCGTTCCTCCGCAGTGTATATACCACACATCCATCCACTCGGGGAGAGGAGTCCTCAAGTATCTACTCCGGCATCGTCGAAGAGTCTCATGACGTCGGACTCGGATTCAAGACGGCGGGCCAACTGAAAAACATTCTTGTCGAAGAGGGCGATTTCGTCCGGAAAGGAGAGCTGCTGGCCGAACTGGACGATGTCGATTATCAGTTGGCTGTCGATGCTCTGCAAATCCAGTACGACCAACTGAAGGATGAGGTTGCCCGAACGACACAACTCTTCGAACAACGAAGCATCTCGTCGAACGACTACGAAAAGGCGACTGCCGGATTGCGCCAATTAGGAATTCAATTAGAGGCAAATAAAAACAAAGTAAAATATACCAAGCTTTACGCACCAACTGACGGATACATTCGGAGCGTAAACTTCTCTCCGGCTGAAATGGTAGATGCAGGAACGGCCGTTTTCCGTCTGATGGATGTATCCCGTCTCGAAGTCGCTCTCGACATCCCTGCAAAAGCGTATTCGGGAAGAGAGCACTTCTCACGTTTCGTATGCAGAGCTCCATACGCCTCAGATCAGGACCTTCCGATGACCCTGCTCAGCCTTACGCCCAAAGCCGACGGGAACCAGCTCTACCGTATGCGGCTCGCTTTTGCCGAACAGCCTTCGAAACAGCTGACAGCAGGAATGAATATCGAGGTGCGAATCCTTTCGAGAGTCGACAGTACAGGATATACACTCCCGTTGTGTTCCATTTTTCATGAAAACGATGACTCGTTCGTATGGGTGATCGGCGATGACTCGACCGTCCACAAACGCAACGTTGTCCTCCACGGTATAGATTCTGAAGGAGATGCAGTCGTCGCATCCGGACTCTCGGGCGATGAGACAATCGTCCGGGCCGGCGTTAACTCCTTGCAGGAGGGCGAAAAAATCCGCATCATCGAACAACCGAGTAAAACCAATGTAGGAGGAGTGTTGTAATGAAAATGAAAGCGACCGAATTCTTCATGCGGCGGCCCGTACTCTTCTGGTCCCTGATGACGGGTATCCTGATCGCCGGTGTCCTCTCTTTCATACAAATGCCGAAACTGGAAGATCCCGCCGTTTCGATAAAACAGGCCATGGTCGTAATCCCTTGGCCCGGAGCTACGGCTCACGAAATCGAATTGGAGGCAGCCCAGCTGATGGAAGACGAACTGAGAGCACTACCCAATGTCAAAAAGGTCAAAACCGAGTGTCAGGACGGATCGGCTACCCTGACCGTCGAGTTCCGCATGACCGTTCTCAGCGACGAGCTCGAACAACACTTCGACCTGCTGCGACGCAAAGTGAACGATGCCGCAATACGCCTGCCGCAAGGGTGCTACGATCCCATCGTCATCGACGACATGATCGATGTGTACGGAATCTTCTATGCTCTGACCAGCGACGGCTACGACTATCCCGAAATGTATGAATACGCAAAGTTCATCCGTCGGGAGCTGCTGGATGTCTCGGGAGTCAAACGGATCAACATCTCCGGCAATCGGGACGAAGTGATCGACATCATCCTGTCGAAAGAGCAAATTGCCCGCAACGGAATCATTCCCACACAGATTATGGCGGCACTGCAGGGGGCAGGGAAGACCGTTGAAGCGGGAAAATACCGCAGTGGGGACGACCGGATCGCGATGCATGTCGATTCGGCCATCGAGGATGAACAGGATATACGCGATCTGCTGATCTCGACGATGGACGGACGTCAGATCCGACTGAGCGACATCGCCGAAATCAGGCGCGGATACGCCGAACCCCAACAAAACGGATTCTTCGTCGACGGAAAACCCGCACTGGCCATCTGTCTGGCCATGGAGAACGATGCAATCGTCCCCGACGTAGGAAAAGCCGTCGACCAACGACTCGAGGAAGTGATGCAGCGAGTCCCAGCCGGATTGGAGGTACAAAAGATATTCTTCCAACCCGACAAGGTCAGCGATGCCATCTCGTCGTTCATGTGGAATCTGCTCGAGTCGGTCGTCATCGTCATTCTGGTACTGATCTTCACCATGGGTGTCCGGAGCGGACTGATCATCGGATTCGGGCTCATTCTGACCGTCGCTATTTCGTTCCCCATTCTGTTGGAGTGTGGAACAACGCTACAACGGATCTCTCTCGGTGCCTTTATCGTGGCGATGGGTATGCTGGTCGACAACGCAGTCGTCATCATGGACGGCATTCTGGTCGACAAGCAGCGCGGTCTCGGACCCAAAACCTACCTCTACCGCATCGGTCGCAATACGGCCCTACCTCTGTTAGGCGCTACGGTCATCGCCGCCTCGACGTTCCTTTGCGTCTACCTGTCGCCCGATTCGGCCGGTGAATATGCCCGCGACCTGTTCCTCGTACTCTGCGTAAGCCTTCTGGCCAGCTGGGTACTGGCTTTGATACAAGTACCGGTGTGCGCCAAGAACTGGCTCCCCGCACGAAACCGACAGAAAAATACGGCCGATTCGGGCGTCATGAACTCTCCGGTACATCGTTTCGTTCGTCGTTCAATTTCATTCCTTATCGACCATAAACGTCTTACGATCTCTGTCGCCATTCTCGTACTGATCGTCTGTATCGCTGGAATGACCCGGGTCAAAAACCTGTTTTTCCCCGACTTCGATTACAAACAGTTCATCGTCGAGTGTTTCTATCCGGCTCAAACCTCCTCCGATAAAGTCCAGCACGACCTGCTGGAGATGAGCGATCTGCTCCAGAAAAATCCGAACATTGAACGGGTTGCGGTGAGCATGGGCAGCGCTCCGGCCCACTATTGTCTGGTCCGTCCGATGACCGCCGGGGGTGACTGCTACGGTGAATTGATGGTCGACTGCAAGGACTATAAAACCGTCGTGGAACAGATCCCCATCGTACGGCGCGAACTGCGGGAAAAATACCCCGATGCCTACATCCGTATCCGAAAATACAACTTCTCGATCTCCTCGTCACACACCGTCGAGGTCGAATTCACGGGACCCGATCCGGCGGTATTGCGCAACTTGAGTGCTCAGGCCGAAGCAATCATGCGCCGCTGCCCATACGTGGACGCCTATTCCGTAGAGAATAACTGGAAACCCACAGGGAAAGCGTTTGTCGCCGAATACGTACAACAAGATGCTCTAAGATCCGGTATCGGGCGGAGCGACATCGGGAACGCACTGCTTGCAGCAACGGATGGTCTGCCCGTCGGGCTGCTGAACGACCACGACCGCATGGTCAAGGTCAACCTGCAGGTCCGTAACGAAGACGGCAGCCGTATAACCGACCTCAAGGAGATTCCCGTTTGGAGCACCATGAACGTCCGCATGACGAACGAGGAGATGCAAACCATGCTCGCCTCGGGGAAGGGCATGAGCGAACTGCAGGACCGCATTTTCCAATCGGTTCCGTTGGGAAATGTCGTAAACGACATCCATCTCGACTGGGATGAACCCGTCGTGCTCCGGTTGAACGGACGGCGAGCCATCGAGGCCGAATGTGACCCCAATCCCGACATCGACGAAGCCACCCCCGCTAAGGTCGTCTCCATGATCAAGGACGACATAGAGTCGATCGCACTGCCCGAAGGCTACTCAATGCGCTGGGTCGGCGAAGGCGAATTACAGGGCGAAGCGATTGGAAACCTGATGAAATACATGCCGATCACCATCTTCATCGTACTGGCGATCCTGTTGCTGCTTTTCAATAGCTGGAAGAAGGTGTTGCTGATCATATTCTGCTTCCCGTTCGTCTTCTGCGGCATCACCCCCGCACTGCTGCTGACCGGACAACCCTTTACGTTCATGGCCCTCATCGGTATGATGGGTCTGATCGGTATGATGGTCAAAAACGCCATCGTGCTGGTCGACGAAATCAACCGGTTGCAAACCGAAGAGAAAGCTGTTCCGTATCGTGCCGTTGTGGAAGCAACCGTATCTCGTGTCCGTCCCGTACTGATGGCCTCTCTGACCACCATCGTCGGCATGATTCCGTTGATAGGCGATCCGATGTACGGCCCGATGGCCATTACGATCATGGGTGGACTCACGGTAGGTACGATCATTACCCTGATTCTGCTTCCGCTCTTCTACACAGCCCTGTTCCACATCAAAAAAACAACGACCCCCATTCAAATGCAATAGTCATGAAACGATCGATCATATTTTTGGGTATAGCCCTTATGGGGTTACCCGCATCATTACCTGCACAAGAGCCTCTCTCCCTGTCTCAGGCCGAATGCCGCGAACGGGCTCTGGCCCACAGCGAAGAGTTGCAGCAGGCCGAAAACGCACTCCAACAAGCGGGTCTTGACCGCAAAATCGCCAATTCGGCCTCCCTTCCCAACTTCGAAGGTTCTGCCCTCGGCGCCTATATGCTCCCCGACATCGACATGATGGGCAGCGAGCTTCGCATGCGGGGAACCTACATGGCCGGTATCTCACTGACTCAGCCCATCTATACGGGAGGGAAAATCTCCTCCGGGCGGCGTCTGGCAAAAATCGGTGAAGCCGTTGCCTCCGAACAACGGCGGATGACCCGCATGGAGGTGATTGCCGAGGCCGACAATGCCTATTGGAGCTACATCGCCGTTGAGCGGAAGGTCAAAATGACGGAGCAGTATAAAACCCTCATGGACACCCTGTTTCACCAAACCGAAACGGCCCTGAAGGCCGGTATGGCAACGGACAACGACCTGCTTCGCATCGAAGCCCGCCGCAGCGAAATCCTGTACCAGCTTCAACGGGCCCGTAACGGAGCCGACCTGTGTCGGTTATCGCTATGCCGCATTATCGGGGTAGATTCCAATACGGAATTCATTCCGACCGATACCCTGATAACCGTTACGACTCCGAGTCAGCTGAGTGCCGACATTGACTCTCGTCCGGAGCTGCGCCTGCTCGAAAAACAGATCGAAGCCAACGAGCAACAGATCCGTATGACCCGAGCCGACATGCTGCCCACCGTTGGGTTCAGTGCCGGATACACCTATTACGGCAACATCAAACTGAAAGGTACGGCCGACATCGGGAACGGAACCCTGATCCCCTTTACCCAACAATTTCGTGATGGTATCGGAATCGCGATGTTGGCCGTCAAGATCCCTATTTTTCACTGGAACGAAGGGCGCAACAAAGTACGAAAAGCCCAGTTCGACCTCGACAACGCCCGTCTCGAGATGCAAAAAAACTCCCGTCTGCTCGACCTCGAAGTGCAGCAGGCCATTCGTAACGTAGAGGACGGATTCCGGCTGATCGAAGCAGCCGATCTCGCTTTCCGCCAAGCCGAAGAGAACCTTCGCGTCATGCAGAACCGTTATGCGGCATCGATGGCTCCACTTACCGATCTGCTCGACGCCCAGTCGCAGTGGCAACAGGCATCAAGCAACCTGATTGAAGCACAAACTCAATACAAGATTTACGAAACCGACTATTTACGTGCGACAGGAAAATTAGAATAGCTCCGCCCACTATCTGAACCTACTCATAATCTTATACATTGAACAAACGATATAGCATCGTTTGAGGATGCTTTGCCCCTTGTTATACCGTAAGGCACAACCCATTCTTTCTTCTTATGACAACATTATCAATATGATACGCATCAAGACAAATCCAAAATACTCTCATCTGGAACCCTATTTGCGCCAACTCACACTCGAGGGAGCTTTCAACGAAGGAGGGGAAATACTGTATGACAAACGCAACATTGTCAAACTGTTCGAGGTGAACGGCACACGGATCGTCGTAAAACGATTTGGAGCTCCATCGTACTTCAATCTACTGATATATAGCGCATCCATACGGAAAAGCAAAGCAGAAAGGGCCTTTCGAAATGCCATCCGATTGCGACAGTTGGACATCAATACCCCCGAAGAGATCGCTTTCGTCGAAATCCGGAAACGGGGTATCTTGCAAGATAATGGTTCGGGAGGTTACGATTTTCAGATTATCGATACGAACCGGATGAAGTTCGGTGTTTTTCTGACCCAACAGCAACGCCTAATCAATCTGCAACGACTCTCTTGTTCCGCCGCTGCCTACATCTACATCCTCGAACAATATGCACGGCTCGCACATATCGATCCCGAGTACCTACAACTCAAAGGATCTTTTACGCGATTGACCTACGAATTCCACCGCTATTACAGACACAAACTGAAAAACCGCCTCCGTAAGATGTTGCACAGAAATCAATAAAAACGATTGCGTAGGGCAGGGGAGAAGCAAGTATTCTTCTCCTCCCACTTGTGTATATGAGGCCTCAACGGCTTTCTTGTTTAATGTAGAATTTCAATAAGATACAACGCCTATTCGGGGTGGAGGGACTGGCTGCACGTTGTGGTTTGATGTAGAAAACAAGATTGACGATGCGCGGTAAAATCTCTTATACGGCCATCTTACTGATCGGTAACAGAAATCAATTTCTGGTAACACTAACCAATTTCCCAAAATGCACTTGAATACTTTTTTATAGAAATCATTTGCAAATACAATAAATTTATACATCTTTAGGATTGGAGTGTATCAATCAATACAAAAAATATGCAGTCAATATTGATTGTTGAAGACGACAAACGAGTTGCTGACCTGTTGAAAGCTGGATTGGAGGAGAACGGTTACCATGTAACGGCAGCATACGACGGAATCATGGCTTTACGACTTTTCCGAGCTAATAACTTCCAATTGGTTGTGTCCGACATCGTTCTACCCCAAATGAACGGATTCGAGTTGTGTCGCGAAATTCGTAAAATACATGCCGGGGTACCAATACTAATGCTCTCAGCACTGGGAACTACTGACGACAAACTGGACGGATTCGATGCAGGAGCCGACGACTACATGGTCAAGCCTTTCGATTTCCGCGAACTGACTGCACGGATACGTGCGCTGCTCAAACGACAAATGGAAACGAATCTTCCACCTCGAGAATCTATCGTGTATGCCGACCTGCAAATCGACTTAATTCGGAAAGAAGTACGGCGAGGGAACATCCCTTTGCACCTTTCTCCCAAAGAATATAAAATTGCTGGTATATCTTGTTGAAAATGCAGGACGTGTCATTGCCCGAACTGAAATTGCTGAAAAGGTGTGGGAAACGCATTTTGACACCGGAACCAACTTCATAGATGTCTACATCAATTACCTGCGGAAAAAAGTGGATCGCGATTTCGACGTTAAACTAATCCATACACGTCCCGGTATGGGCTTCATCTTGACCGATAAGCCATGAAGATACAAATCTCTCTTACTCTCAAAAACACGGCTGCCACCGCCGCCATATTCCTCATATGTCTGGCGGCAATTTATTTGGTCTGTGAGCATACTCGCAGTAAAACCTTCTTCCGCACCCTCGAAAGCGAAGCCATCACCAAGGCCCACCTGTTTCTGCAAAATCATGTGGATGCCCGAATCATGCAGGAGATTTATCTCAACAACCGTAACTTTATCGACGAAGTCGAAGTAGCCGTCTATACAACCGACTTCCGTATGCTCTATCACGACGCGATCCAGAATGATATCATCAAGGAGGATTCTACCATGATTTCCCGAATCCAGCAGGATCGTAGCATAGAGTTTTACGTCGGAAACTACCAGGGAATCGGGATGCTGTATGCATTTGATGGCGATAACTATATCGTTACGGCCGCTGCATACGATCGTTACGGCCACGACAACTTGACCAAATTGCGGATAACACTTGGAATTCTGTTCATCATTGGGGTATGCCTGCTATTCGTTACGGGTTATTTACTTGCACGTGCCGCATTGCAGCCGATTCGAGGAATCGTGCGTGAAGCGGAAGCCATCACAGCATCGCATATCAACAGGCGTCTTCCCGTAAAAAATGCAAAAGACGAACTGGGTGAACTCGCATTGGCATTCAATGCCTTGTTGAGCCGACTCGAAATCTCATTCAATGCCCAGAAGACATTTGTCAGCAACGTGTCACACGAATTACGGACACCGCTGGCAGCGTTAATAGCCGAATTGGATCTGGCCTTACAGAAAGAGCGAAGTGGGGAAGAATACTGCAAAGCCATACATCACGCCCTTCAAGATGCCGGCCGCATGACAAAACTAATCGACGGATTGCTTAATCTAGCCAAGGCCGATTATCAACAGGAACAGATCAAAATGGAAGAGATTCGGTTGGATGAACTTCTGCTCGATGTACGGACTTTGATCCTGCGTGCACACCCCGACTATCGAATCGAACTGCTTTTCGAGCGGGTGGATGACGACGACCGGATGATCACGGTCGAAGGCAATCTCTATTTGCTCACCATTGCGATCTCCAATCTGATCGAAAACAATTGCAAATACTCCGAAGACCACACTTCATGGGTCCATATATCCTATTGGAACGAATGGGCCATTCTACGATTCTCGGACAGTGGCACCGGTATGTCCGAAGATGAGTTGCACAACCTTTTCACGCTCTTCTATCGAGGAGAACAGGAATCAATGGCCGAAGGGCATGGCATAGGGATGGCCTTGGCTCAAAAAATCGTTCAACTGCATCATGGGAAAATCACCGTTCATTCGGAACATGGACAGGGCACAACGTTCATCGTCGAATTACCTCACATATAACTCGATCGGGAAGGGGGAAAAAACGCGATACAGTTCTCTCAAGACTTCCAATTGACACACCATACCGAATTCTAATGTTTTTCTAATACGATTCTAATCGCTTTCTAACGGCTCCTGCGAGCCGTTTTTTTTATTTTTGTGGCGCCAACATCGAATAGTAAAACTCAAAACAGTCGGTTATGTGGAAGAAACAAGACAAAACACGGTTCACATTCAATGCCGAGAAAGTATTCCTGGCGGCAACCCAACCGCTCGCTACGGCATACGGCTACTTTCAGACACACCCCTGCGGACTATCCCTCAAAGAGGTGGAACGACGACAATCGTATTACGGAAAAAATGAAGTCGAACACGACCCGTAACGATGTTCATCAAGGCATTCATCAACCCGTTCATCGGAATCCTGACCACATTGATCGTCATCTCCTATATCCTCGACGTATGGATGGCCGCGCCTGATGAGAAAGATTGGACTTCGATTATCATCATAGCGACAATGATACTTCTCAGTACCATCATCCGATTTTGGCAAGACTGGAAAGCCAGTCTGTCAAGCGAGGCACTACAAAAAATGGTCAAAAACACTTGCTCTGTGCGACGCAGCGAACAGGGTGTAACTGAGATTCCCATCGAGGAACTCGTTCCGGGAGATATCGTAATGCTTGCTGCGGGCGACATGATTCCGGCCGACATACGGATCATAGAAACAAAGGATCTGTTCGTCAGCCAGGCTTCGCTGACAGGTGAATCAGAACCGATCGAAAAACGTCCTGAGGCACATGGTAAGAAACATGCAAAGGGAAGCGCAGTGGAATTGGACAACATCTGCTACATGGGTTCGAATGTTATCAGCGGATCGGCCACAGCCATCGTATTCGAGACAGGAAACAACACCTATCTGGGAACCATTGCCAAATCCATTGTCGGTCACCGGGCCGCCACGGCATTCGACAAAGGCATCGCAAGGGTCAGCATGTTACTCATCCGGTTCATGCTCATCATGGTACCGTTCGTCTTCATTGTCAATGGAATAACAAAGGGAGACTGGCTGGATGCCTTCATTTTCGCCGTAACGGTTGCCGTCGGACTGACCCCTGAAATGCTCCCTATGATTGTTACGGCCAACCTCTCCAAAGGGGCGATTTCAATGTCAAAGAAAAGGGTCATTGTCAAGGATTTGAATGCCATTCAGAATTTCGGAGCCATAAACATCCTTTGCACCGACAAAACCGGAACTCTGACCTGCGACCAAATCGTACTTGAAAAATACATTAACGCCGATGGAAGCGATGATGACCGAAAGCGAATCCTCCGCCACGCCTATTTCAACAGTTTTTTCCAGACAGGACTGAAAAATCTGATGGACAAGGCGATTCTTTCTCATGTCAAGGATCTCGATCTGGAATCGATGAAAGACAACTATCACAAAGTGGACGAAATCCCGTTTGACTTTACCCGCCGCCGTATGTCGGTTGTCATCGAGGATAATTCCGGCAAACGGCAAATTGTCACCAAAGGAGCCGTAGAAGAGATGCTCGAAATCTGCTCTCACACTGAAGTTTTCGGTTCGGTTTGTCCGTTCACGCCTGAACTGCAAAAGAAGGCAGCAGCAATTTGCACGCGGATGAATCATCAGGGATTACGGGTATTGGCCGTCGCTCATAAGAACTTTCTGAGCAAGGAGAACAATTTTTCGGTCGAAGACGAAAGCGATATGGTACTAATTGGATTTCTCGCCTTTCTGGATCCGCCGAAACCATCAACAGCCAACGCCATCAAGCAATTACAGAACTATGGAATTTCCGTAAAAATACTCTCGGGAGATAACGATGCCGTCGTACGTACGATTGCCCGTCAAGTAGGTATTACAGGCAAGGCTCTCTCTGGAAAAGAATTGGAAGCATTGAAGGGCGAGGCTCTATACCGGGCCGTAGAGGAGACATCCGTTTTCTCAAAGGTCACGCCGCTGCAAAAAACACAAATCATCTCACTGCTGCAAGACAAGCAGCATACGGTCGGGTTTCTGGGTGATGGAATCAACGACGCCGCAGCACTGCGACAGTCTGACATCGGTATCTCGGTCGACTCGGCAGTCGACATCGCCAAGGAGAGTGCCGATATCATTCTACTAGAAAAAGATCTTATGGTGCTTCGAGACGGGGTAATCGAAGGCCGCAGAACATTCGGCAATATCGTGAAATACATCAAAATGACCGCCAGTTCGAATTTCGGCAATATGTTCAGCGTAATGGTTGCCAGCGCATTCCTGCCATTCCTTCCGATGATGCCGATCCACCTTCTGGTCCAGAACCTGCTCTACGACATCTCCCAAACGACGATTCCGTTCGACTGTATGGATGCAGAGTACCTGCGGAAACCGCGCAAATGGGATGCTTCGGGACTGAGTCGATTCATGATCTGGATCGGACCTATCAGCTCGATTTTCGATGTCACAACCTACCTGTTAATGTGGTACGCCTTCAAATGTCAGTCGGTGGAGATGCAGGCCCTCTTCCAGTCCGGGTGGTTCGTAGAAGGATTGCTGTCGCAAACGCTGATCGTACATATGATACGTACACGCAAGGTTCCTTTTTTCCAAAGCCGTGCTTCATGGCCCGTCATGACAATGACCTTTGCAGTCATGGCAATCGGCATCCTGATTCCGTTCACTCCCTTCGGTACGTCCATCGGACTGGTTACGCTACCATGGGGTTATTTCCCTTGGCTGATAGCCACACTGCTGGCTTACTGTGTATTGACACAAAGTGTAAAAAACTGGTATGTAAAACGATTCAACACCTGGCTATAATGTATGAAAAAATGGATATGCCCGATGATTGCGGTGGCTGCCGAAAACAGCCACCGCCTCTCGACTCAACCGTATTCGGAATCGGATATGCGACAGAGATGCAAACCGATTTCAGGGAGCTAAATTGGGTGAACTTGTTAAAATTAAACTTTTCACAAACGTTATGTAATGGCATACTGATCGATCTCGGCTCGATCAGTAATACCAAACACGCCCGGAACAACTGGACAACGTTGGTAGAGTCTTCAAATATCGAAAAGAACAAGCGACTGAACGAACATCACCCTATAGTTTTATATTCTTCAGATTGACTTGCCTTTGAAAAAATTCACTCTTTATTATAAGACTCTCATCAGGAAAATCATTTGCTGACAAAATCATAGAATCACACTGTCTTGCGCACACATAACAAAACAGAAACCGCGTTGTAGATGTCTACAACGCGGTTTCTGTGAGGTCTGAAGCGGATTCGAACCGCTGTACGAGGTTTTGCAGACCTCTGCCTAGCCACTCGGCCATCAGACCTTTTCGGTGTGCAAATATAGTACAATTTTTTTATACTCAAAAAGATTATGCCTTTTTAATCCCCTAAAGTCGTTCCATATTCATCCCCAGCAAGACTCTACCTACAATATATTCCTGACAATCAATAATCTCGCAAAAATCGCGGCTTCATAATTTCCGAATACAACACCGCTTGTCGAAGATCAAAACCTGAGGGAAAAACCTTTTCCTCTGCGGATACCGGTTGCTCGGCCGTCTCATCATTCGCATATCCATCCGACTGTTCCGGCTTTTGACCCTGAACCTCTTCAAAAAAGCCAGAGGATACATTCAATTCAAAATCTTTTGCCGATAACAACACCGATTCCAGCGACGAAGACTCTTCTAAATCATCCAAAGCAGAAACTTCGGGCTGCCATTCCGATTCATACGAAAAGGGAGGTGCGACAGTAGTGGGCTCTACGGACACAGAATTCGTTTTCTCAGAAGTAGTGGACGCAGGCGTCTGAACCGTAGAAGAGTGGGGGAGCTCCGGCTCCTTCTTTTCCGGGAAAAAATCGTCCCACGGAGACTCTTCTGGATAGGATTCGGTCGACTCTTCAGACTGATTCTTTTTCTTCTTTTGGGATAGAATCACCGACAGGGCAATCAACAGTATAAAGGGTAATAAACTGTCCATAAAGCGTTACTCTATTTTGTTTTCGACCCGATTGACCTGTTCTACGCCCTTGATTCGACGTACCTTTTCCATAATCATCCGTAAGTCTTTTATGTTCTTCACATACAGACTGATACGTCCCTCGAAAATGCCATCATGACTCTGGATATGCAGCTCACGGATGTTGATATTCAACTCTCCCGTAATGACTTGGGATAACTCCATCAAAATCCCGATCCGGTCGATACCTCGCATCTCCAACACCGAAAGATAGGACATCGCCTTATGACTGGACCACGTAACCGGCGTGAGGTTATTTCCGTGTTGAGCCGCTAATTTGATCAGTTCATTACAATTCTTTTTATGAACATCTATCTTGTGGGTCACTTCATTCTTATATCCGACCACCTCGTCGCCCGGAATCGGATTGCAACACGGTGCGATGACGAACTGTGACTCCTCGGTCTCCTCGGAGGGGTCGACCACCAGCTTTTTGTTCTTCTTCTTCTCTTCCGCACCAAGGAAACGGAACGGATTGGGAATCTGCAACGTCCAAAATTTCAGTATCTTGTTGGCGGGATTGTCCCGCAAGATTTTCTCTATCCCATCCAGCTTCAGGATCCCCGCTCCGAGCTTGCTATAAAACTCATCCTTCGTCGCACACTCGTATGCAGGCAGTATCTTACGGAAAACCCGTGCACTGGGGGGGACTCCATACTCCTTCAGCTTTCCTTCGAACAGTACGATCCCGTTTGCTATATTGTTGAGATTCTCCTTCTTCAGGAAATTCATGATCGACTGTTTGGCCTTGGTGGTAATCACATGCTCGAGCCATTCGGCTTTCGGCTTTACATTCTTCGAGGTAATAATCTCGACCTGATCGCCGCTGCTGATCGGAGCAAAAATCGATTCGATCTTTCGGTTGATTTTGGCACCCATCGCACTGTTGCCGATCTTCGTATGGATATCATAGGCAAAATCGAGTGCCGTAGCTCCTTGTGGTAGGGTTCGTGATTCTCCTTTGGGCGTAAAGACAACTATTTCCGAAGTGTAAAGGCTCAACTTGAAGTTATCCAAAAATTCGACCGCATTCTCAGGAGAGCTGTTCAGCGCCTCGCGGACCTGCTTCATCCAGCGATCGAACTCACCCTCCTCCTTGGAGAGCTTTTCGGACTTGTATTTCCAATGTGCGGCAAAACCTCGCTCGGCAATCTCCTCCATGCGCTCCGACCGGATCTGCACCTCGACCCATACTCCGTCGGGTCCCATAACCGTCGAATGGAGCGCCTCATAACCGTTCGCCTTAGGGATGTTGACCCAATCCCGGATCCGGTCGGGCTTCGGCTTGTAAATATCGGTAATCAGCGAATAGATATGCCAACACTGCGACTTCTCCGGAATCAATGGGGAGGGGCGGAACACAATCCGCACGGCAAAAATATCGTAGATCTCTTCGAACGAGACATGCTTGCGTTGCATCTTGGCCCAAATCGAATAGATCGATTTGACCCGTCCCGATATTTCGAAGTCGATGTCGTTGCTCTTGAGCTTTTCGATGATCGGGGCATTGAATTTTTCGATAAACTTGGTCCGGTCGGCTTCCGTCTCCGCAATTTTGGCCTCGATCTGCTTGTAATCCTCCGGAAAACGGTACTTCAGCGACAGATCTTCCAATTCGCTTTTGATGGCAAAAAGGCCCAAACGGTAAGCCAACGGGGCAAACAGATAGATCGTTTCGCTGGTGATCTTCATCTGCTTGTGCGGCGGCATATACTGCAGCGTCCGCATATTGTGCAACCGGTCGGCGATCTTGATCAGAATCACCCGAACGTCGTCCGACAGGGTCAACAACATCTTCCGGAAGTTTTCAGCCTGCTCCGATGCACTGGTTTTGAAGACACCCGACATTTTGGTCAGGCCATCGACCATCAGGGCGATTTTCGGACCGAAACGGCTCTCGATATCCTCGACCGTATAGTCCGTATCCTCAACCACATCGTGCAACAGGGCTGCAACCACCGATTTCACGCCGAGCCCGATCTCGTCGACAACGATCTGGGCCACGGCAATCGGATGCAAGATATAGGGTTCGCCCGAACGACGACGCACCCCTTCATGAGCCTCTTTTGCCAAAAAGAATGCCCGTTGAATCAAATCCTTATCGTACTCATTCTTACAAATCTTGGCACAACTGGCCATCAATTTATCGAACTGCTCCCCGATAATCCGTTCGTCTTCTTGCGAATATCCCATTTCCGTAACCCTATTACAACACCCTCGGGTGTCGGTCTACTCGGCAGCCAACGCCTCCCGAACTTTGGTTTCCACTTCATTCATAAATTCGGGATCGCTCTGCAACAGCTCCTTAACGGCATCCCGACCCTGTCCGATCTTGCGATCACCGTACGAGAACCACGATCCGCTCTTCTTGAGGATCCCCAAATCTACTCCCATATCGATGATCTCACCGACCTTCGAGATTCCCTCCCCATAGAGAATGTCGAACTCGGCCTTGCGGAAGGGGGGAGCGAGCTTGTTCTTGACGATCTTGACACGGGCTCGGGCTCCGAGCTGCTCTTCGCCATCCTTGATCACCGAGGCCTTGCGGATATCGATACGGACACTGGCATAGAACTTCAGCGCATTACCGCCGGTCGTTGTCTCGGGGTTACCGTAGATCACTCCGATCTTATCCCGAAGCTGATTGATAAAGATGCAGACCGTTCCCGTTTTGCTGATGCTTGCCGTCAGCTTCCGCAGGGCCTGTGACATCAAGCGGGCCTGCAATCCCATCTTCGCTTCTCCCATTTCACCCTCGATTTCGGCCTTCGGCGTCAGGGCCGCTACCGAATCGATCACCACAATATCAATGGCGCTCGAACGGATCAAATTGTCGGCTATCTCGAGCGCCTGTTCTCCGTTATCGGGCTGTGATATGAGCAATTCGTCGATGTCTACGCCCAATTTCTGGGCATACGTACTGTCGAACGCATGTTCCGCATCGATGAAAGCCGCAATACCTCCGGCCTTCTGTGCTTCGGCTATCGCATGGATCGCCAGTGTGGTTTTACCGGAGGATTCCGGTCCGAAAATCTCGATCACCCGGCCTTTGGGGTATCCCCCGATTCCCAAAGCCTGATCCAAGGCGATCGATCCCGAAGGAATGACCGGTACCTTGTCGACCGCCTTGTCGCTCATCTTCATGATAGCTCCCTTGCCAAAATCCTTCTCGATCTTGTCCATTACGGCACTCAGCACTTTGAGCTTTTCCGGATTGACTTGTACTTTCTCCGCCATATTTACTGTTTACTTTTACTATCCTTTACAAAAATTATTCTCTTCGCCCTCCCGCGAGAGCGTAATCACCCGCTATTCGTAAGCCTCCAGAATTTGCTGGAAGTGGTCGGCCGTACGCACCTTCTCAAAGACCTTTTCTATCACCCCGTCCGCTCCGATAACGAAAGTCGTACGCAGAATGCCCATCGAAACCCGTCCCATGAACTTCTTCTCACCCCACACGCCGTAAGCCTCGGCCACACGATGCTCTGGGTCCGACAACAGAGTAAAATTCAACTCTTTCTTCGCTATGAATCGCTGATGCGACTGAACCGTATCGGGGCTGACCCCTACGATTTCAAAACCCTTCTCCTGCAAAACGGCCTTTCCGTCCCGCAGGCTGCATGCCTCAGCCGTACATCCCGGCGTATTGTCCTTCGGATAGAAATAGAGAATCAACTTCTTACCCGCATAATCGGACAGACGTTTCGTCTCTCCGTTTTGGTCCGGGGCCTCGAAGGCCGGTGCCTTATCTCCGATTTTCAAATGAGTAGCCATAGTCTTTTCTACTTTTGCGCTTCCGATCCGATGAAAAATATTTCACCAATCAAACGATTTATGTCTGTAAAGATACATATCTTCTTATAAAGTAAAAAGTTTTTCCGATCGAATCTTGATCGAAAAAACTTTTAATCGGTTAAACCGCTCTATTCCTGTAATCGCGTAGTGCTACGCTATTCCGGGTAAATCTCAACAGGGTAGGGAATTAAGATTGGGACAACACACGCTTCTCGATCTCCTCGACCTGATGTCGGAACACCTTGTCGGTCTCCATCAGATTCGAAATCGCCTTGCAGGCATGGAGGACCGTCGCATGATTCTTTCCTCCGATCGCTGCACCGATGCTCGTCAGCGGCGCCTTCGTATGTTGCTTGCTCAGATACATGGCGATCTGACGCGCCTGTGCAATCTCTCGCGTACGTTTCGGCGATTCGAACACCTCCGGACTCAGATTCATATATTCACACACGACGCTTTTGATTCGATCGATCGTAATCTCGCGCTGGTTATACTGCACGTAGACCTTGACGATCTCTTTGGCTAACGAGATCGAGATTTTCTTGCCCAAGAACGATGCATTGGCTACCAGCGCCGAAAGCGCTCCCTCGATCTCCCGAACGTTGGCCGTAATGTGATCGGCCAAAAATTCGACAACCTCTTCCGGCACGTCGATCCCCAATTTATCGGCCTTGGTCTTGATGATCTGTATCTTTGTCTTATAATCGGGCAGCAGCAACTGCGGCGAAAATCCCCATTTGAAGCGGGTCAACAACCGCTGTTCGATATCCTTCAACTCCACAGGAGGTTTGTCGGAGGTCATGATCAACTGCTTGTTCGACAAATGCAGGTGATTGAATATGTTAAAGAAGGCGTTCTGCGTACCCGGTTTTCCGGCCAACTCCTGAATATCATCAATAATCAGCACATCCAGCATCTGATAAAAATGGATAAAATCGGGCAGCTCCTTTTTCAGGACGGCATTCTGAAACTGGGCCTGAAAACGGCTCATCGGCACATACAGCACCTGCATCTGTGGATAGCGCTGTTTCACCTCCATCCCGATCGCCTGTGCGATGTGGGTTTTACCCAACCCCGAATCACCGAATATATAGAGCGGATTGAACGCCGTCTTGCCCGGATTGAGCGCCACGGCCAAGCCTGCCGAGCGGCACAACTGGTTACACTCTCCGACAACAAACGAATCGAACGTATAGTTCGGATTCAACTGAGGGTCGATCATCACCCGCCGAATTCCGGGAATGATGAACGGATTCTTTATATTTGCCGTATCGGACTGGGTCACGAACTTGTTGATCGCCGTCATGTCGGCTTCACCCGTCACAACGGGGGTATGCTGCTCGACTTTCGGCACAGCATAACGTAGTTTGGTTTTCATACCGAACATCTGGTGGATGATCGGGCGCAACACCGGAATAAAATGTTTCTCGATGTGATACACGTAACTTTCGTTGGGTACTTTCAATTTCAGAGTCACTCCATCGAAGTCGAGAGGAACGATCGGTTTGAACCACTTGACGAACTCTTCGTTCGAGGTGTGCTCCTTAATACGCATTAGACAGTTCTGCCATACATCGCTGTATGTCTGATTATTATTAATCATGATTTGGTTTGTTTCGGAATACAAAATTGTAAATAAATTCACAAAAAAAACAGCGACCCGCTATTGTTTCTTTGGCAAATATTTATATAGAAAAATAAGGCTTTGTCGCAGGTCAAAATTTAACCGTTTGATATAGAGTATTCAAAAAATTATGCTTACCTTTGTTTATAACTTTTTTCACAGAATACAGTTTATTTTTATAAGTAAAGCTGATAGTATGATGAGCAAAAACATGGATCAATTTATTAGAGAGAGAGCCGAAAAATGGCTCACGGGAGACTATGACGAGCAGACAAAAAAGCAAGTCAAATACTTGATGGACAACGATATAAATGAACTTACAGAAAGCTTCTACAAAGACCTCGAATTCGGCACAGGCGGCTTGAGAGGCATCATGGGCGTCGGTACGAACCGCATGAATATCTACACCGTAGGTATGGCCACACAGGGTCTGGCTAACTACCTCAAAAAAGCCTTCCCGAACAAGCAAATCCGCGTTGCCATCGGACACGACAGCCGCAACAACAGCCGTCTGTTTTCGGAACGTGTCGCCGACATCTTCTCGGCCAACGGATTCAAGGTCTACCTGTTCGATTCGCTGCGTCCGACTCCCGAACTGAGCTTTGCCATCCGAAAATTAGAGTGCGACAGCGGTGTGGTCATCACCGCATCCCACAACCCCAAAGAGTACAACGGATACAAGGCCTACTGGAATGACGGAGCTCAGGTGGTAGCCCCTCACGACAAGAACATCATCGCCGAGGTGCAGAAAATCACCTCGCCCGACCAAGTGCTCACCGGCGGCAACAAAAGCAACATCACCATTCTGGACGAAACATTCGATGAGATCTATCTGGATGCAATCCACTCCCTGTCTCTTTCGCCCCAAGCGATCGAACAGCACAGCGACATGAAGATCGTCTACACCCCGATCCACGGTACGGGGGTTATTCTGGTTCCGAAATCGCTCCGGAAATTCGGCTTTACCCGGATCATCACCGTCAAAGAGCAGAACATTCCGGACGGCAACTTCCCGACTGTAGCTTCGCCCAACCCCGAAGAGCGTGCCACCATGAACATGGCGATCGATCTGGCTGCCAAAGAACAGGCCGAACTGGTCTTGGCTACCGATCCCGATGCCGACCGAATCGGCGTCGCCTTACGGGACAAGGAGGGCAACTACATCCTGTTGAACGGCAACCAGACCTGCTCCCTGCTCGTGTACTATATAGTAAAGAGGTGGAGCGAAACCGGGCGGCTCAAAGGAAACGAATACGTCATCCGGACGATCGTAACCACCGAATTGGTCTCCCGCATCGCCGAATCGTTCGGTGTCAAACACTTCGAATGCCTGACCGGTTTCAAATACATCGCAACCATCATGCGCAACCTCGAAGGCAAGATGCGATACATCTGCGGAGGAGAGGAGAGCTACGGTTTCCTTGCCGAAGACTTTGTTCGGGACAAAGATGCTGTCAGCGCCTGCTCGCTGGCCGCAGAGGCCGCCGCTTGGGCCAAAACACAGGGCATGACGCTTCTCGATCTGCTGAAAGAGATGTACGTACAGTACGGATTCTTCCGCGAATCGCTCGTCTCGATTGTCCGCAAAGGCAAAGAAGGGGTGGAGGAAATTGCCCAGATGATGTCGAATTACAGGAACAATCCTCCCACCGAAATTGGAGGTTCGCCCGTCGTAACGATCAAGGATTACCAGAAAGGGGAGGCAATCGACGTTGCCAGCGGAACAACCACACCGATCGACATGGAGCGTTCGAACGTACTGCAATTCCTCACGGCTGATTCGACGACGGTTTCGGTCCGTCCATCGGGTACCGAACCCAAAATCAAGTTCTACTTCAGTGTACATACCCCTCTGAGCAGCGTCGATCAATACGCCGAAACCGAGAAGAAGCTGGACGAAAAAATCGAATCGATCAAGAACGAGTTAGGTTTAACCAAATAGGAAAAGAGTCATGGCATCGATATTTACACGAATCATCCGGGGAGAGATCCCGTGCTACAAGGTAGCCGAAGATGATAAATATTTTGCTTTTTTAGACATCAATCCGCTTGCCAAAGGACATACGTTAGTCATTCCCAAAACCGAAGTCGATTATCTGTTCGATCTGGACGATGAGACTTTATCCGGGTTGACTCTTTTTGCCAAACGGATTGCACAAAAGATCAAGGATTATACCCACTGCAAAAAGGTAGCTATGGTGGTGTTGGGTCTTGAGGTTCCTCACGCACACATCCATCTGATTCCAATGAACAGTGAAGCGGATGTCGACTTCCGACGGGAGAAGCTGAAACTATCCGAGGAAGAGTTTAAAACAATAGCTCGGTCAATCAGTCTATAGCTGAAGCGAGCTAAGCAAGCTCAGAGACAAGAGAGGAGATGCGGTATTTTGCTGCATCTCTTTTTTTATTGCCGCATAAATATTTAACATAATTATAAGGCAATAAGATCAACAGCTGAATGATTGTAGAAAAGCGGAAGATCAAAACGAAATTGCATAACACACGTCATTTTAAGGAAAATTATACATCGTAGAAACAAAAATACGGGAGAGGGTAGAGGTGAATCTTGAATTTATTGGGTCAGGACATTTATTTACATATGTAAATTAACAATCTATCAACATATTCGATTGATTCACATTTGAACACTTTACACTTGTAATTGCATTGCGGGTCGTGTTTTATTAACATACGTAAATACACAATACACCTTATTTAAAGCAACTAAAACACCCCAAATAAATAGTTGAAGTTATATTTATAAT
>ERZ779896.149-NODE-149-length-104961-cov-8.844699_pt1 | contig 104961 bp, 89 predicted proteins | sample MGYA00511067_ERZ779896 | MGnify/ENA primary metagenome ERZ779896 (study PRJEB29588, sample SAMEA2161597) | human gut metagenome | biome: human gut; feature: human-associated habitat; material: faeces | place: Denmark | collected 2008/2010 ... | reverse complement strand
CATTTGTATTAGACTGCAAAGTTGCAAAATCAAGTCCGTTTCATTTCAAAAAACCGTGTAATTGACTATATTTCAATAATTTCAAAGAACTATTTATCCACTTTTACGGGACAGTAATGAGATTGGAAAGAAAAATTATCCCCAGATAATAAAAAATTATGTAGGCATCTTTCTGCATTTGCCAATCATCCAGGAGGTGGTTTTTTAGTATTTGGCATAGAAGATACCAAAGCGCATTTAATTGGAGTGACAAAAGAACAGTCTGAACAAATAATCCAAAAACTTAGCAGTCTTTGTCGAGATGCTGTAAATCCTCCTGTGAATCTTGATCATGCTGTAGAAGAATATCAAGGAATCCCTCTGTTATTCATTTATATCAAAGAAAATGCAGTTAAACCTGTCTCTGTCAATCCAAAATCAATAGAGGATGCCTATATCAGAAGTGGAGGAACGACCAGACAGGCATCACGTCAAGAATTAGGTGCTTTAATGCTTAATAGTAAAACTCTTCATTATGAAGAATTACAAGCAAGTAAACTAAAACAGGCCTCCGAAGTCCTTGATTTATTAGATTTTAGAAGTGTTTACAAATTATTAGGAGTGCCGACTCCTCAAACATCGGCTGAAATACTCCATTGGATGGAAGGGGAAAAAATGATACAATCTATTGATGATGCAGGGTATTACATTTTAAACTTTGGGGTTTTATCATGTGCATATAATCTAAACCAATTCGATGGGCTTTCGCGCAAAAACGTTCGAGTAATTAAATATAAAGGAGTTACAAAGAAGGAAACAGAAAAGGAACAACCTGGGAAGAAAGGGTATGCGATAGGATATGAGGGCTTGATAAATTACATTAAGGCATTATTACCAAGTAGTGAAATTATTAAAAATGCATTAAGAACTGAGACAACAGTATATCCTGAGATAGCATTACGAGAATTAATAGCAAATGCTTTAATTCACCAAGATTTTACAATCAGAGGAGCAAGTCCGATGATTGAGATATTCGATGATCGTATTGAAATATCTAATCCGGGTAAACTGTTGCCATCTAAAAAAATAGATAGGTTAATTAGGACAACACCTGAATCAAGAAATGAGATACTCGCATCTGCATTCAGACGTTATGGAATTTGTGAAGAACGTGGTTCCGGGTTTGAGAAGGCTGTGGCTGCAATTGAACTATATGGGCTACCCCCGCTAAAATTTGAGGAATTAGAAAACTCTTTTCGAGTAACCATGTATAGTCCTAAACCATTTGCTAAATTGACACCTCAGGAAAGAGTCGAGGCTTGTTACCAGCATAGTATAATTCAATATTACTCTGTTGGAGGCATGACAAACACAAGTTTACGAGAACGTTTTAAGATGAGTGAACGGCAAAGGCCTCAGGTTTCTTTAGTTATAAAAGAAGCATTAGCTCAAAATAAAATTAAACCAAGAGACCCCAACAATGTCTCCACGAAATTCGCAGAATATATCCCATTTTGGGGTTAGTTTGCTTAATTCAATGAATACATGACAATATAATGAATTAGTTATCAATTAGTTTTTGCTTATCTAAGAACATGTATTAATATCTGATGGATTACCGCAAGATAAATAGTCATATTATCTTACTGGCAATTGTGATTGTCGTCGGGTTACTCGTGGCTATGGTCGCACGGCTGATGGTGTTGAGGCAAGGGGTCGATGCTGGTACGGCGAATCTTACCTTTGTCATTGTTCTCGGCGTTTGTGCGGTGGTGTATCTGATTATTATGTCGGTTTTCTCCCATACGATCATTCCGTGGATTATAAGGAAGTTACCGGAGAAGAAACGTCCCATCGTTGAAACGGAAGCCGTTCCGTCCATCGACAACATGCCCATCGTGAATGTCGAGCAGATCAAACAAGATGCAGACAGGCAATTCGCCGAACGACGAAAAGAAAAAATAGAGTTGTTCCTGCGTTACGCTCATCGGACAATAGGCCCTTATGTAACATCCGATGAACTGGCCCGGCTTGATCGGTGTGTCGAGTGTTATGGTCGAGAGGAAGCATGCCCGGTAGATTTCGTACCCATCCGGCCCGAAAAACTGAAAAATGCGGATCTGTTTCATTTCGGATGGAACATGGCTCATTATTTCGGACAGCCGAAACAGGATGTCGTGCCGTGGCTAAAAGCCGTATTTGTCCCTTTGTCCGACTTGGAAGATTCTTATATCAAAGGAAAACTGCGGGACTATCAAACTGAGAAATACACCATTCCTAACATAGAGGATATCCCAAAATACATGGCCGAACACAACGGCTAACCACCTCTTTCAAGAGATTATAAGGAGATTTTAAGGAGAAAACGAGTGTTTTTGTTCTCCGAAAAATCTCCTTATTTATTTGCCCCGGATTCGATTGAATGTCGGATTCAGAACCCATTGTTTAACACCCTAAAAATTCGACTATGAGTTTGAAAGATTTGTTGGAGTCAGGGGCGAACATAACCGTAGCGGTCAAACTGGACGACCTGAGAGAGATTCTCAAAGAGGCAGCGGGAAGCCTCAAACCTGTTCGGCAAGAACCACCTCCCGAAGAATTTTTAAGCCGCAAAGAGGTTCTATCCGTTTTGCGAATCGACTCGTCTACCTTATGGTGCTGGGAAAAGACCGGGTATATAAAGTCTTTCCCGTTCGGCGGACGCAAGCGGTATAAAAAGGATGATGTCGAGGCGATCCGCACCGGCAAAAAAGGAGTGTACCGTCATGGATAACGAAGAATATATCCGTGTGGGGACGTGCTACCTGAAACTGTGCCGTGTGCCGACCGCTACGGGTGAGTTCCGGGAGAAATACTTGCCGTGGAATATAGAGACCATCCGGCAGGATCATTCCAAAGATTTCGTAGCCAATATCAAGAAATACGACGGTTATTGCTTTTTTCCTGCCCATGTGGATTATCAGCGGATGTACGGCAATTTCCTGAATATGTATGAGCCGATTCCATATCATCCGGAGCCGGGCGAATTTCCCCATATCAGGGCATTTCTGTCCCATATTTTCGGCCCGCAGATCGAATTGGGGTATGACTACCTGCAACTGCTTTACCGCCGACCACGCCAGCGATTACCGATTCTGTTGCTCGTTTCGCGGGAACGTAATACGGGTAAGACGACTTTTATCCATCTGCTGAAAGCCATCTTTGGGGCCAACATGACCGTCAATACGAACGAGGATTTTCGCAGTAATTTCAATTCGGAATGGGCCAGCAAACTGATTGTCGCCACCGACGAAGTACTACTGAACCGTCGGGAGGATTCCGAAAGGTTCAAGACACTTAGTACGGCCCGGACATTCAAACTGGAAGCCAAAGGCAAAGATCGGTTGGAGATCGAGTTTTTCGCCAAGTTCGTACTGTGTTCCAACAACGAGGACAATCCTGTGATCATCGACCAGGGGGAAACCCGCTATTGGGTACGTAAAGTGGGCCCCATCGAAAAGGACGATACGGGGTTGCTCGACAAGATGAAACGGGAGATACCTGCTTTTCTCCATTTTTTGCTTAACCGGGAATTAAGTGTACCGGAAGCCAGCCGAATGTGGTTCGATCCGGAACTGCTCACGACACCTGCCCTACGCCGTATTATCCAATATAATCGCGGACAGCTCGAAAATGAAATGCTCGGCGTACTGGAGGACATATTTCAGGTGCATGACAAGAACGAATATGTGTTCTGCATACAAGATATGCAGAATATGCTTAGTGTCCGGGATATAAAGACCGAGCCGGTAAAGATAAAACGGGTATTGCAGGATAGTTGGGGGCTGAAACCGGAAAAGGTTACTCGCTACATCTCCTACCGTCTCTCCGGCGACGGTTCGCTGTTCCCGGAACCGCGTACCGGCAGACCCTATTCAGTCGCCCGCAGTTTCATCGCTGAGAAACTGTTATTCTGTAACAGTGAAGGATAAAATCATTGAAAATCAATAATCAACACCTCGTTACAAACCCGTAACAAATGTGTAACAAAATAAATTAGTTACATGCCGCGTAACAACTTACCAAAACGTTACGCAACTGTTACTATCCTTAATCCTTTCGTTTACTGAAAGTTGAAGGCAGAATGTAACGAAGTAACAAAAAATCCGCCACCATGAACTACGAAGAAATAAAACGACGCATCAGTATTCGGACTTACCTCGCGGCACGGGGAATCAAACCCCGGTGGGAACGCGGCAACCGGGGCATGTATCTCTCGCCGCTGCGTAAGGAACGCACCGCCAGTTTCAGCGTCAGTTACGACAAAAACCTCTGGCACGACTTCGGGACAGGCGAGGGCGGCTCGATCATCGACCTTGTGGCCCGCATGGAGGGCTGTTCCGAGGTCGAGGCCGCACGGCGGCTGAATGAAAGGAATACCGGAACGTTCGTTCCTCTCTCTGTCGAACCGTTAAGAGCAAACGAACCGACACCATCCCGCCTTATCATCCTCTCCGACCGCGAACTGACCCACCCGGCATTGCTCGGCTACCTGACAGGGCGGGGCATAGACCCTGCCATCGCCCGAACTTATTGCCGCGAGGTACGCTATACGATCGGCGGCAAAGAGTATTTCGCCATCGGGTTCCGTAACGATGCCGGAGGCTGGGAACTGCGTAATCCCCTATTCAAAGGAAGCAGTACGCCCAAGAACATTACCACCCTCGACAACGGCAGCGATACGGCAATGGTGTTCGAGGGATTTATCGACTTTCTATCTTATCTATCGCTGAAAGGTAACCGACGCCAAGCCGAAAGCAATCGGGCTTGCGCGAATTGCCGAGGTGCGAAGGAGGAAGGCGAAGCCAACCCGTCGCCGTCGATTGATAGCATCGTACTCAATTCGGTAACGAATCTGCAAAAGGCCGTTCCGTTTCTCGCGCGCCACAGAGTCGTCCATGCCTTCCTCGACAACGATGACGCGGGGCGGAAGGTGTTGGCCCGACTGGAAGAATCCTTACCCTTGTCCGAAGTGATCGACCAATCCGTTTTTTACAGCGACAACAAAGACCTGAACGAATACTGGCAGGAGAAACGAAACCTCGCTACCCCGCAAACACTTCCGCACGAACGGCAACGGAAGGAAACAGAACGGGCACATCTTGCTGTTCCGCAAGTTCCGCAATGTGTCTCGTCCCCGGCGAAAAAGAGAGGCCCCGGTCGGAAGTTCTAACCCCGTTGCGTACCCGCGGCATTTACGCCCCCGGAAAAGCCATAGCCTATTAGGGCTTTTTCTTTTCGCATCGCTGCGGCGACGCGGAAAAAGCCCCAATAGGCCAGCAGGGAGAACCCCGCTGGACACCCCCTCTGCGGTCGGGACGACCGCCGGACGCTCCCCGCGTCCGAAGTCACGGCAGCCGAATCGTTCATCACAATAAACAGAGAAAAATATATGGGATACGTAGTATTGCATTTAGATAAGTCGCCGAGTAACGAAGCCCGGATGACAGCCCACATCGCACGGACGCAGATGCCCCCGAATGCCGACCCGTCGCGCACGCACCTGAACCGGGAACTGATCGCATTCCCGGAAGGCGTGGCCGACCGGACGCAGGCGATCAATTATCGGCTGACACACGCCGGGCTGACACGAAAGATAGGAAAGAACCAGGTAAAGGTAATCCGCGTTATGCTTACCGGTTCGCACGATGATATGAAGCGTATCGAGGCCGAAGGGAAACTCGACCAATGGTGCGCCGATAACCTTGCGTGGCTCAACAAGACCTTCGGGGAGGATAACATCGTGTCCGCCGTTCTGCATCTGGACGAATCGACGCCGCATATCCATGCGGCGGTCGTACCTATCGTAACGGGAGAGCGCCGCAAGGTCAAAGAGAAAAGAATCCCCGACAAACCCGGCAAAAAGAAATACCGCAAGAAAAGCCCGGATACCGTCCGCTTGTGTAACGACGATGTAATGTCGCGCATAAAATTGAAAGAATATCAGGATACCTATGCCGAGGCGATGGCCAGATATGGGTTACAGCGCGGTATCGACGGATCGGTCGCCCGCCATATCTCCACGCAGGAGTTTTACCGCAACGCCATAGTCGGGCAGAAGAATTTGCAGAACAACATCGACGCACTGCTCCGTATCGAAGAACAGAAGCGGCAGGCCGTAGAACGGCTGAAGCAACAAGAGCAGGAGGCCCGGACGGGTTACGAGCAGGCGAAGGCCATGCGTGAACACAAAACCGCAGAGTTGGAAGCGACCGAGCAAGAATTGAAGGCGGTAAAAGGGGAACTGAAAACCGAAAAGCTGAAAAGTACGGCGGCGGAAGTAGGTTCCAATATTGTAGAGGGTATCGGTTCGCTGGTAGGAAGATCGAAAGTCAAAAGGCAGGAACAGCAGATCGGGGCATTGCGGCAAGAGGTTGCCGCCCACGAGGAAACCATCGAGATCCTGCAAACCCAGATGCAAACCATGCAGACCGACTACAGCCGGCGATTGTTGGAAGTGCAGCGGCAATCACAGCAGACCATCGGAAAACTGCAAGACGAGATAGATCGGATATACCGTTGGCTCCCCGACACTCCGCTGCTTATCAAATGGGGAGAGTATTGCCGTTCGCTCGGATTCTCCGACGGGCAGACCCGCGATCTCGTAAATATGCGCCCCGTCCGTTTCTCCGGAGAACTCTATTCGCACGAACATTCCCAACACTTTAAAGTCGAGAACTCGGAGGTCCGGCTCATGCGGGATGAAAAAGGCCCCGGAGGATTTCAACTGTTCATCGACCGGATTCCGATCCTGCGGTGGTTCCGGCAAAAAGCAAAGGAATTTCTCGAACACATAGGAATCAAGATCAAAGACCGAAAACAGGACCGGGGAATGGGGATGAGATAAATCCCACCCCCGGCATTTCACTAATATATAACCAAATCTTTGTATATTTACAGCGATAAACCTTGTTAATGAAAGACAATGCCTATGGCATAAACGGAAATATACAGGACATAAAATATAAAAAGCGTTAGCTTCTATTCTTGCTTTTGAAACTTGGCCGTTTTGTTAAGCACCCGAAGAGTAAAGTTAATGCCTGCGGAAACGTGGGCTTTACTCGTTTATTTGGGTGTAGGTTGGCCAAGACCTCAAAAGCAGATAAAAGGTACTGTCCCACGTCTTTTTTATATGTGTAACCAAACTCCGCCGGGGGACGGGCGGAACCGATTTATACAAATGAAAAAACATCTGTTTTTATTGATGCTGTCAACAGTGATGATTCTTGCCGGTTGCAGCAAAAACGAAGGCGGAGAAGGCGAGCCGTTCACTCCGCCCGCACAGGAACAACTCACGCAAAACGCCTATGCCGATAACGAAAATACGGGCGGCGGCTTTTCGTTCACGGCCGATGCTCCCTGGACGGCAACCGTGGACGAAGTAAAGCCACAGGCTCCGGCATCCGTACAGGCAAAATCCGTTACACGGGCTGCCGGCAACAACGGCAATAACGTAGTCTGGCTGAAACTCTACAACGGCGACAAGGAGGCTTACAGCGGCGGGGCCGGGACGATTACGCTCCGCATCGAGATCGACCAGAACTATACAGGAGAGCGGCGCGAGGCCACAATTACCATCCGTTCGGGCAACAACACCTTTACCGTAACGGTCGTTCAGGAGGGAACCAAGCAAGACGGCAGCGAGAACGAGCCGCCGGTCAAAGTGACGAAGATTACCCTCGACAAAACCGAACTTTCGTTGGAAGCAGGAGCCAAAACGACGCTGACCGCCACCGTAGAGCCTGCCGACGCCACGATCAAATCGGTGGTATGGTCGAGCAGCAACCCTGCCGTTGCGGATGTAAATCCCGTAACCGGCGAAATCACCGCGATAGCCGACGGAACGACTACCGTTACGGCTACCTCTTCCTCTAACAAAGAAGTGTCGGCCTCTTGCGCAGTAACGGTGGGCGGCGGCGAACCTGTCGTGCCCGATCCCTCGAGCTACGCTCTTGTCAGCCGCATCGAACGCAAGATAACATACTGGAGCGAAGTCCCTGCTTCGGAGCACGATGAAGATGAGGCGACCTATACGTTCGAATACGACGACCATAATCGCGTTTCGTCATACACGATCGACATCCGCCCCACCAACGATCCGGAAGGTTCGAGCCAACTGGTCAGCAGCATCGACTACTCGGCACCGGATCGTCTCCGCATCGAGGATCGGTGGTCGGACGTCGGAACACAAACTTACGACATCTTGCTGAACGACAAAGGATACATCCGACAGGGCAAATCGCATCCCTATTCTCATGATGACAATAGTTACGATTTTTATACCTATGATATAGAATACAATGACGAGGATCGTATTTCGCGTGTCGCCTACTCCGACGAGTGGTACACATATGTTTATAAAGACGGTGTGCTGTCGGGTGGTCGTTATTCCGACATGGGCGAGGTAGGCGAGATGTCCGGGTTCGAACAGTATTTCAACCAGATTCCAAATGATAAGTTGAATCTGGATATCAACATGCTCTTTTTACCTATCCTGTTGGAAGATCCCGGAGATGGTGACGTACCCGGACGACTTGGTCGTTTGGCACTGCTCCGTATGGCTGGACGTGGTATGGACCGCTATGTGACTATGTTTCCCGGATGGAGCGAAGAGGAAGGAGCCATGGCAGCAATCTCGAACTATCCAGAACCCAATAAGACGATACACAAGAGCTATGAATACTTCACTTATGATGCGGAGGAAATACTAGACCCCATGGAGTATATTCTTAACGAAAACGGAACAGTGGCTTCGGTCACGACTCGTGCAACTATGGTCAAAATCAAACATGAGTACGATATCGTGATAGGCGATGAATTTTTCGACCCCGAATTCCCAGATATGGGATACAAGGGTGAAATATGCAACAGGAAGAATACCGAGCTCGATCGAGGTACCAACACAATTACTTATACGTTTACCTACCGCTAATTTCTTGTATAACTAAAAAAGACAGCTACGATAATAACTTTTTTAATCTGTCTTTTAACAATATGCAAATTATTATGAAAGAGCCTCCCTCCGAATGTGGGAGGCTCTCATTTTATGCGTTTGCCGTTGCGGAACAGTTAATAGGAGGTAAAAGCGTAAAATATCTGCACGGATTCCCGGAAGTTTACCATCGTTTATGAATCTATATTCTTTTAATTTTTGTCCATATGTTTTTACTTCGATTCGGGATTGTAAATGTTCCCAGCTGTTGTCATACTCTTTTGATGATTGCTAAGGATATTATCTCAGAGGCTGTTCTATCTGTTTTTTTAACGCCATTAAACAGCATGCCGTACAAATTTAAACTAAAACTGCCTCACAGTGTGCCCTGAGGCAGTTTTAGTGAGGTCTGAAGCGGAGAATATTCACGTATGAAAAATCAGCGTCGATGATTTAATGACTTTTGAAAAGTCTCTTAGATTTTTGCAATCAATTCTATAAAGTGCCCGAATTTTGCCCAAAACAGAAAAATAAAAAACCTCAATAACTTGTAAATCAAATCATTGAGGTTTTTAAAAAGTACCCAGAGCCGGGATCGAACCGGCACGGATCGCTCCACTGGTGTTTGAGACCAGCGCGTCTACCAATTCCGCCATCTGGGCTTGGATCACTTTCCGGACGACAAAGGTAGCGTTTTATTCCGTATTTGCAAATTTGTTCCCCGAAAATCGATTGATTTGTCGATCATTTTTCTCTCGACCTCCTTTAAAGCCTACACACGTTGAGACCATTCCCTAATCACCTTTCCCTTGTCATCTTGCGCCAAAACTTGACGCACACCCGTTCTCTTCCGACTCCCCTCCCTCACAATCCCCGATCGAGCTTCCCCTTATCTCCACACACACATTCGCACTGCCATATTCTTTTTACCGAGCTGTCGACTAGTCCGACATTTTTCAAAATTTTCAACTATCTTACAACCAAATAACTCTTTAAATTCTCTCAACACGCATACACAGGACAACTATCTCTTAAATCCAGAAACAGAAGAAAATAAACGAAACAAGCTATTGCAATCTGTACAACGAGCAAGATTTTTGCACTTCTACTTATCGGATCTGCAGATTTGCCCCTGATAAACAGAACGAATTACCGATCCTTCTAAATTAGATCATCAACTTAATATCACCGCTATGAATCGAACTATTTTTCCTTTATTGGTTTTGGCCCTTTTATCAGCAGCCTCGCTGCAAAAATCAACCGCCTGTACGGGAATCTCATTGACCTCTCGAGACAGCTCCCATGTCGTTGCCCGAACAATCGAATGGGGCGGCAGCAACCTGAACAGCCTCTATGTCGTTGTTCCGCGTGGCTACGAACAACAATCCTACACACCACAGGGAGTCGACGGCATGAAATTTACTGCCGACTACGGTTATGTCGGACTGGCCGTTGAACGCGAAGCATTCGTGGCTGAAGGCATAAACGAAGTCGGACTCTCGGCCGGACTGTTCTATTTTCCCGGATACGGAAAATACCCTGACTTCGATCCTGCTCAGAAAGACCACAGCATTGCCGACCTGCAATTGGTTTCGTGGGTTTTGGGCCGATGCAAAACGGTCGATGACGTAAAAACGGAGATCCAAAAAGTGCGCGTCATCGCCACCTATCCTCAAGCTTCGACAGTCCATTGGCGCTTCACGGACCTTTCAGGCAGACAGATCGTACTCGAAATCATCGACGAAAAGCCTATCTTCTACGAGAACAAATTGGGGGTACTGACCAACTCTCCCGGATTCGAATGGCAACTGAGCAACCTGAATAACTATGTGAATCTCGTTCCGGGCGCTGCACCACAACAGCCATTCGGAGGTATCGAACTCGCGCCGTTCGGTGCAGGCAGCGGCTTTTTAGGACTTCCGGGCGACATTACCCCTCCCTCCCGCTTCGTTCGTGCCGCATTCTACCAGAACACGGCTCCGCAACAGGATTCGGGACTCAACACCGTACTGCAATGTTTCCAGATTCTGAACAATTTCGACATTCCCATCGGTATCGAATTCAGCAAGGGGACCACTCCGACCGATATTCCGAGTGCCACGCAATGGACCTCGGCAATAGATATTACCCATCGTATCATCTACTTCCGAACGATGTATAACAGCACAATCCGCAAAATAGATCTCAACGACATCGACTTCGGAACCGTCAAATATCGGTCACACCCCCTCGACGAGATCAAACAACAGCCCGTTGTCCCGATCGAGATCGGATAACCGACACCGACATCCATCCTATCTATCGTCTATGTTCCTTTATCCCCCTCGATATTTCCCGCTTCGTAGCCCGAAGCGGGATTTCTTTTAAAATTTCCAGCCTATCGAAAACGAAAATGTCCGGTTCTTCAGCTTGTGGTAGCTCACTCCTTCGAGTTCGAGCTCATGTTTGGTCGACTGGTTCATGATGTCGCACAACGAAATGTTGTACCGTCCGTCTATAAAGAAACCGTAGTCGAATGTATAGGACAGACCGATCGGAATCGATATATCGTATGCACGCAGATTATTTTTGATGTCTTGAGTTTTCGACCCCTCCTGTCCCATGTACTCCCACTCAACGCGATACTTGGCCCCCAGCAGTACTCCGGGCTGCACACCGGCTTTAACAGCCAATCCGTGAGCGACATAGAAGTTGATCAATACAGGGATATTCAAATATTGCAAAGAGTATTTGTGTTTGTAGGAGTATCCCTCCTGAGCGGGATAGTCGAAACGGTTACTTTCAGTACCCTCACGGGAATAGAGCAGATCTACCGATACGCCGAGTGCCGGGGTGAAATCATACTCGGCAAAGGCTCCGATCAGCAATCCCGGTTTGATTCCTACGATGTCCGACTCCTCGACTCCCTCCGCATTGATGTAAAGATTCGATACGCTGACACCCACTTTAGGTCCGAACGAGAACCGTTCCTGAGCAAAAGCCGTTCCCACCGACATCCAGATGATCCCGGCCACCAACCATATTCTCTTCATAACACGTTCCATATTATTGATTCATCGTAACCAACAACTCCTCATTCGAACGCGTCGCTTCCATGTGTTTTTTGATCACCTCCATTGCCTCCGTCGAGTTCATATCGGCAAGATAGCGACGCAATACCCACACCTTCTGCAATACCTCCTTGCTTACCAGAAGATCTTCGCGACGGGTGCCCGAAGCCGTAATGTCCACGGCCGGATAGATGCGTTTGTTGGAGAGCTTCCGATCAAGCTGCAACTCCATGTTTCCGGTTCCCTTGAACTCTTCGAAAATCACCTCATCCATCTTCGATCCGGTATCGATCAACGCCGTAGCGATAATCGTCAGCGATCCCCGCTCTTCGGTATTACGTGCCGCACCGAAAAAGCGTTTCGGCTTGTGCAGCGCATTGGCGTCCACACCTCCGGAGAGCACCTTTCCAGATGCCGGTTGCACCGTATTGTAGGCCCGGGCCAAACGCGTAATCGAATCGAGCAGGATCACCACATCGTGTCCGCACTCAACCATCCGTTTTGCCTTTTCGAGCACCATCTCTGCCACCTTCACGTGGCGGGAAGCCTGTTCATCGAAAGTCGACGCTACCACTTCGGCCTTTACGTTCCGGGCCATCTCCGTCACCTCCTCAGGACGTTCATCGATCAGCAGGACAATCAGATAGACTTCGGGATGGTTATCCGCTATCGCATTGGCAATCGCCTGCAACAACATCGTCTTACCGGTTTTCGGCTGGGCCACGATCAAACCACGTTGTCCTTTACCGATCGGAGAGAAGAGGTCGATCACCCGGATCGAAAGGTTGTTGTGTCCGTTTCCGGTCAGGTTGAATTTCTCGGTCGGGAACAGCGGAGTCATGAACTCAAATTGAACCCGATCACGCACCTCATCCGGAGCCAGACCATTGATTCTGTTTACCTTGACTAATGGAAAATATTTTTCACCCTCTTTCGGAGGTCGAATAATTCCCTGAACCGTATCCCCCGCCTTCAGGCCGAAAAGTTTGATCTGCGAGGGCGAGACATAGACATCATCCGGAGAGTTCAGGTAGTTGTAATCGGGCGAACGCAAGAAACCGTAGCCATCGGGCATGATCTCCAAAACGCCCTCTCCCTGAATCGTCCCGAGAAAATCTTCATGCTGCTCCTTTCGCGGTGTGGTTTTCACCTCCTCCCGAACATCGTTCGAACCGACCGGGGATTGAGCGCCTGCCGCATGGGTTACCTCGCCCGCAGACGAACCCTTACCCGTTGCAGAAGAGGCTCCTCCCTGCATATTCTGACCTTGTTCGTATGCCGGTCGCCCGAATCCGATCCGGGACCTTTTACGATCGTTGCCCTGTCGGTTCTTTTCCGGACTTACCGTATAAACCGGAGAGGGTACTTCTGAGGCCAGCTCCCCTTCCGTTTTCTCCTTAGCATGCGTATCTTGAGCTACTACACCCTCTTGCCCCACATGAACGGACTCCGCCGGTCTTCCGGAACTCTTCGGACGACGACCCCGACGCTTCTGATCCAAACGCTCCTCTCCACTCTGCCGAGCACTCTCGGCATGGGGTTCATCCCCTCCGTTGACCGCGCTATCCGATTTATCAACGTCTGTCGCAAGCGGCCCTCCGTTTTCATTCGACGTCACATCCGAACGGCGGCCTCGACGCCTCCGTGCCGCGTGAGACGCATCCCGTGGATTAAGCGATTCCGATGCTTGTCGCTCCTCCTCCGATACTTGTCGCAGCTCCGATTGCGTCGCAGCATCGACCTCTTCCTGCTTGACCGAAAGCTCTTCCGGACGCGCCTCCTCCTGCACTTTTGGCCGACGTCCCCGACGTCTCTGGCTCATTTCCGAAGCCTCCGATTCCTGTTCCGGATAGGCTGTCTGCCGCTCCTGACGAGTCGGATCACCACCCTTTTCGGAAGACAATGCAAGGATCCGTTCGATCAGATCCTGTTTACGCAACTGGGCTTTGATACCCAAACCTCGACCTATCTCGCGCAATTCTACGAGATTTTTCTCGCCTAACGCCTTTGCGTCGTACATATTGATAGTTTTTACGGAATATATAACTCATGATACCCTGCCTCCCGGACGGGAAGCAGCCGACGAACGACTTCGACGGCATCACAAATGTAAGCGTTTTTTCTACAACCGCAAAATATCCGTATCTATTTCCCCTTTCCGCGCATAAATGCAACCGCAGCAACCAAATCCTCCGGGGTATCGATCGCCAGACTTTCGCTATGGGTCTCCGCCACCCGAATGCGGAATCCGTTTTCGAGCCACCGCAACTGTTCGAGCGACTCCATCTTTTCGAGCACGCCTTGCGGCAGTTTGGTGATTTGTCGCAACACATCGCTCCGATAGGCGTAGAGTCCGATGTGTTTCAGGAAACGGTACGACTCCTGCCAGCGATCTCGCTCAATTCCGCGCAAAAACGGAATCGGAGAACGGCTGAAGTAGAGGGCATGTCCATCGGCCGAACAGACTACTTTCGGAGAATTTGGATTAAAGACATCCTCCCCTCGGCCAAACGGTTTGACCAGTGTCGCAATCTGGGTCGACGCCTCATCGAAACACCCTACGATACGCTGAAGCTGCTCAACCGAAAGGAACGGTTCATCGCCTTGTATGTTAACCACCACATCGAAATGACGACCGGTCGTCTCTTCCACCCGGTCGAGGGCCTCACGACAACGATCCGTCCCGCTGCGATGCGTCGATGCGGTCATTACGGCCTGTCCGCCAAAACTTTTTACAGCATCGAAAATACGCGAATCGTCCGTCGCCACATAGCATGCCGGGAAAAATGATGCAGCTGTTTCATAGACGTAACGGATCATCGGGCGTCCATCCAAATCGGCCAACGGCTTGCCCGGGAAACGGGTAGAGGCATAACGGGCCGGAATCAAGGCTAAAAATTCCATCTCTTGTTATTATCTATTTTGATTTCGTCCATCGATCGTATCGCAACCGACCGGCCACATCCGCCATCGGTCGCCGAATTCCGAGAAACTCTTTTCTGCAAATGTAACTTTTTTATAGCTTTGTCTGATCATTATGTCGACAAATTACCGCATATCCACCTTCATCACGCTCGGAGAGCAACTTACCAATGCACTTCGGGCTGGGACACTGAAGCCAATTCTCGAAAAGGCTACCGAAGAGAATGCATGGTTTACACAGGCCTCTATCCGAACGGCCATTCAGGCTATCTGCGAAAACATGCTGCAACCGGAGGCTCTGAATCGCTGGCTCGCTAATTACCCTATCCCGAACGGTTTCGCTCCGAAAAACGTCGGAGTCGTCATGGCCGGAAACGTTCCGTTGGTCGGTTTCTTCGATCTGATGTGCGTCTGTATTTGCGGACACCGCTGCCGGGTCAAATATTCATCGAAAGATCGGGTGCTGATGGAGTGGATCGTCCGTACCCTCCGACAGATCGATCCGGACATTGACATCGAACCGCTCACCCCAAATACCCCGATCGACGCCCTGATCGTCAGCGGCAGTGACTCGACCCTGCTCCATTTTCAAAAGCAGCACGACGAACTCCCCTGCCTGCTGCGCGGAACCCGACACAGCCTCGCCGTCCTATCCGGCACAGAGTCTCCCGAACAATTAGACGGACTCGCCGAGGATATTTTTCTCTATTTCGGATTGGGTTGCCGCAACGTCAGCCGGCTTTTCGTTCCCACCGGATACGATCTCAATACCCTGTGTGCCCGACTTGCTCAACATCCCGTATCGCACCGTCCCTACCTGAACAACTACCGACAAAGCAGAGCGATCCGCACGATGAACGGTACCCCGATGATCGACGGCGGATTTTTCCTGCTTTGCAAGGAGGAGGGAGATGACAACCGGATCAGCGAGATTGCCTATTCGACCTACGACACCCTCGGTGAAGTGGAACGCTGGATCGCCGACCACGACGACCGCATCCAATGCATCGTATCGGAAGTCATCCGACACCCCCGGCGTACGGGATTCGGGCAGGCACAACACCCCTCGCTGACCGATTATCCGGACGGAATCGACGTAATCGATTTTTTGCTGCGAATCTGAAAATTTCCCGTATCTTTGATTCAACAAAAAACACTCAGCATATGTCCATGATCTTCCGATTCAGAATGCTTTGCGACGAAGACGATTACTTCCTGCGCGAATACGAAGTCCCTTACGACATGACTCTCTCCGATTTTCGGGAGTTTATCGATCGGGATGTACACTACCGGTCCGACTCGGTCACCTCATTTTTCACGGCAGACCGCCAGTGGAACAGACTGGATGAATTTACCTCCATCGACATGAATATGGACGAAGCAGATGCGGAGGGGCCCCGTGTCATGTCCGACACGCTTCTCTCACAGATTATCCACAACAATCGCGACCGGTTGATCTACTGCTTCGACCTGTTCGGCGACCGGGCTTTTTACTTAGAACTCATCGAGGCAAAGCGAGCGGATCCGGACGTAACCTACCCACGGACTGCAATCGCAGAGAGCGACGCCCCCGATCAGGATCATCCGCAGGATGCCGAAAGCCATTCGATGTTCGATGAAGCGATGGATGAATTCAACGACTTCAACGGATCCGACACCTACAACGACTATGACGACTGACAAGCCGCAAGAGAAAACATTGGTTGTCATTCTCGGTGCTACCGCCACGGGAAAAACCGACATCGGAATCCGTCTTGCACAAGCGTTCCGGAGCGAAATCATCTCCTCCGACTCCCGGCAAATCTACCGCGAGATGAGTATCGGCACGGCCAAGCCCACCGCTGAAGAGTTGGCCGCTGTTCCGCATCACTTCATCGGAACACGAAGCGTCACCGAGGACTATTCGGCCGGCCGGTACGAAGAGGAGGCCCTGCAGTGTATCGAGGAGCTGTTCCGCCGCCACAACATCCTGTTTTTAGTCGGTGGATCGGGGCTCTACATCGATGCCCTCTGCAACGGGATGGACGCTCTTCCCCAAACCGACCCTGCCCTAAGGCAACAACTCACCCGAGAGCTCGAGCGACAGGGTCTCGAGGCATTGACCCTGCGGCTCCGTGATCTTGATCCCATCTATTACGGACAGGTCGATCGGGCCAATCCGCAACGTATCCTCCGGGCCCTCGAAGTTTGTCTGCAAACAGGGAAGCCGTACAGCTCCCTACGCAAACAGACCGTCAAACAACGTCCGTTCCGTATTCTCAAAATCGGCATACGAATGCCCCGGACACAACTCTACGAGCGAATCGACCGTCGGGTCATACAGATGATGGAGCAAGGTTTAGAGGAGGAGGTACGTTCGCTGATCCCGTTACGTCATTACAACGCCCTGCAAACCGTCGGCTACAAAGAGCTGTTTGAGTTTTTCGACGGCAAAATAAGCCGAGAAGAGGCTGTATCCCTGATCCAACGCAACAGCCGCCGCTACGCAAAAAGACAGGAGACATGGTTCCGGCGTGACCCGGAAACGGTGTGGATGGAAGGCAACGCTTTTTGTGCCGAAAAGATCGAAAAGTACCTGCGGGAATTTGTTTAATGTCCAATTATCCGTATATTTGCCTCTCGATTCTTCGGATGGAGAAGAATTTCCTCATCAGGGGGCTCGGATGGTGGAATAGGTAGACACGCGGGACTTAAAATCCCGTGGGCAGAAATGTCCGTACGGGTTCGATTCCCGTTCCGAGTACTCGAACATCTGGCTGCACGTCGTAAAACCGATCTGCAGCCTTTTTTATTCCCAGAACGCTTGCCTCACCCCAACACACGGGGGGAATTCGAATGAATTTCGCCCCAAAACTTTTTCGAACCACAGACCAACACTATCGGACCGAACACACACAACAAGGCTGAATCTTTACTTTACAGATCATGTCACCGACACATTTGGATAGATCGAAACTTTGTTCTACCTTCGCAGCGACATAACCAAATAGAACGTTTTGTAATCCTCATCGGAGGGCCCTTATAAAGCCGGATAAGATGACTGGGTAAAACCAATCAGCTTATCCGGCCTTTTTCTTCTGAGGATACCATGTAAAACTCCAAAACACGCTTTGCGGTATGAAAAGAGATGCGATCGACTTAAGCACACTGCACGTTCCCACCCTGTTCAGAAAATACTTCATCCCGACACTGCTGGGGATGCTCAGCATGTCGGCCGTAACCGCCATAGACGGTATCTTCGTCGGCCACGGCGTAGGCAGCAACGGAATCGCAGCCATCAACATCTGTATTCCCTTGTTGATGCTCTTTACGGGAATCGGCCTCATGGTCGGTGCCGGATGTTCTGTGGTCGCCTCGATCCATCTTTCCAGAGGGAAAGAGAAAGTAGCCCGGCTGAACGTAACTCAAGCGCTGTCGTTCGTCACGATAATCGCCCTCGTCCCCTCCATACTCATGATGGCCGACCCCGAACATACAGCCAGATTGCTCGGTTCGTCCGAACATCTGCTGCCTTTGGTAAAGGACTATCTGCTGTGGTTCGTCCCTTCGTGGGTATTCCAGATATGGATAACCGTCTCCCTGTTCATCATCCGTTTGGACGGTGCTCCGAAGTTAGCCATGATGTGCAGTCTGATCTCCGCCGTCATCAATGTTGTCCTCGACTGGCTCTTTATCTTTCCTTTCGAATGGGGCGTCATGGGCGCCGCTTTCGCCACGTCGATCAGCATCGTGGTCGGAGGTCTCATTGCTATCGTTTATCTGCTGTTTTATGCCCGTCACTTACGCCTCTGCCGACCGAAATGGAGCATAAAGAGTCTCTGCCTCTCGCTGCGCAACCTCAACTACCAATGCCGCATCGGCTCCTCTGCCCTATTGGGCGAGGCGACCTTGGCTGTCCTTATGTTTGTCGGCAATCAGGTCTTCATGCACTATTTGGGAGATGACGGCGTCGGGGCATTCGGCATTGCCTGCTACTATATTCCCTTTGTTTTCATGGTCGGAAACGCCATCGCACAATCCGCCCAACCGATCATCAGTTACAACTACGGGCTAGGACTTATGGAGCGCGTCGCCTCGACCGAACGAATCGCCCTCTCCACCGCCGTCGTCTGCGGAACAGTCGTCACGCTGGCTTTTTCGATCTTTCCCGACCTGTTGGCGGGACTCTTCGTTGACCTCGAAGGGGCTGCCGCCCAGATTGCTGTCTACGGGTTTCCCTATTTTTCCACCGGTTTCATCTTCTTTATCGTCAACATTACGGCCGTCGGGTACTTCCAAAGTACGGAAAACATCCTGCCTGCAACGATCTTTGCCCTGTTACGCGGCTTCATTTTCCTCGTTCCCAGCTTCATGCTGCTACCATCTCTACTCCCGGGTGCATCCGGCATCTGGTTGGCCCTACCCTTGTCCGAGGCATCGACCACTTGGATAATTCTGTTGTTCTATCTATTCAAGAGACACAAAACAAAATAGAGAATCCACCCGCAAAAAGATCTTGCACTTGTATCACCCTGCGGCCGTATTTTACGCCATTCAGCCCCGAGTCGTATCGCATTCTACCAGATTCCACAAATAAAAACGAAAAATGGCGTCTACTCCGCAATTGTCGGACAGCTCCACACTCTTTCAAAAAAAATCATGCACCCACAACAAAAAAAGCCCTACAAAATCGCTTTTGTAGGACCTGTTTCTCGGCCACCGTCTCCGGCCTCTCTTGTGATCCAGCTGGGGCTCGAACCCAGGACCCCAACATTAAAAGTGTTGTGCTCTACCTGCTGAGCTACTGAATCTCCGTTTTTGGTGGTGCAAAGATAGACAGTTTTTTCGTTAAACCAAAAAGAAAACGAATTTTATTTATTCTACACGCTATTTTCTTCGATGCACACTGTGGTTCACACTTCCGAAACATATCCGACATCCTGCAACAACTGTCCCGACGAAGCAGCCGCAACGGCCAATCGATCACACCGTTCGTTCTCGGGTATCGACGCGTGGCCCTTCACCCACACGAACCGGACCGAATGACGCCTGTACACCCGCAAAAAACGCTGCCACAAATCGGCATTCTTTTTATCCTTGAAATTTTTCTTCTCCCACGCAAAAAGCCAACCCTTTTCTACGGCATGTACCACATACTGCGAATCACTGTAAACCGTAACCTCACAGCCATCGTATTTCAGTGCCTCCAATCCGACGATCACCGCCAACAACTCCATCCGGTTGTTCGTCGTCAACGCATAACCGGCACTCAACTCCTTCCGGTAAGGCCCGCTCAACAGCACAACGCCGTAGCCTCCCTTTCCGGGATTTCCCTGCGATGCACCATCGGTATAAATTGTAATCTGAGTTCCCATAACATAAAACAAGGAGGGCATAGCTATCCCTCCTTCTTAATCTTCCTATTTCTAACTCCTAAAGACTACTTGTGTTCATCTTTGGCTTCGATGCACAGGGTCGCATGAGGTACGATACGCAAACGCTCTTTGGGTATCAACTTTCCGGTTTCGCGGCAAATGCCATAAGTTTTGTTTTCGATACGTACCAATGCGGCTTCCAGATGCTGTATAAACTTCAGCTGTCTTTGGGCTAAACGGCCCGACTCCTCTTTGGACAGAATCGCCGCTCCCTCGTCGAGGGTCTTGAACGTCGGCGATGTATCCTCGATATCGTTGCTCTCCGTATGCGTAATGGTCGACCGAAGCAAATCGTAATCAGCCTTTGCCTTTTCCAACTTTTGCAGTATGATCTGTTTGAATTCTTGCAATTCCTCATCAGAATACCGCGTTTTTTCAACTCCAGACATGGCTCTAATTGTTTAAGGATTTCGGTATAAAAATAGTTTTTTTTTATGAAGTTACAAACAATTTTTGCCGGCGACCGTTATTTTTCACACACGCTTTACCAGAACTTTAACCGTCATGTCGTCCAGATCCAGCTCCTGCGTTGCTGCGTCGGTCAATGACTCCGTTTCGAGAATTTCGACAGCCAGTACCTGCGAGGCGATATAGTCCCGATAGGCAGACACCGCGGCACGCAATGCATCGTTCTTCTCGAAAGTCACCCGAATCTTGTCCGTTACCTCAAATCCGCTATCTTTCCGGATATTCTGGATACGGTTCACCAACTCTCGTGCCAGACCCTCCTTACGGAGCTCGTCGGTCAGCGTAATGTCCATCGCTACGGTCAATTTACCCTCCGTGGTAACCAACCAGCCCGGCATATCTTCCGACGTGATGTCGAAATCGGCTGCCGTAGCCTCGATCTTCACCCCGTCGATCTCCGTCGTCCACGAATCGGTCCGTTCCAACTGGGCGATATCGGCTTGAGAGAAGGCCGCAACCTTTGCCGAGATCTGCTTCATCTGCTTTCCATATCGAGGTCCAAGCGTTTTGAAGTTCGGTTTGATCCGTTTGGTGATCACTCCGGTCGTATCTTCGATAAATTCGAGCTCCTTGATATTCACTTCGCTCAGTATCAGACTGCGTACGGCTTCGATATGCTCCTTGACCACCGGATCGAGCACCGGAATCAGAATCTTCGACAGCGGCTGACGCACCTTGATGTTCACTTTACGCCGCAGGGCCAACACCATCGACGACACCTTCTGGGCCAAAGCCATCTTCTCCTCCAGATCGCGGTCGACAAGCGAAGCGCCTGCCACAGGGAACGAACTGAGATGTACCGACACTTCGGAGTGACGGCCGCTCACGGCATTCAGGTCGGTAAAAATCCGGTCCGAGATAAACGGAGCGAACGGAGCCGACAACTGTGCGACGGTCTCCAAACAGGTGTAAAGAGTCTGATAGGCCGCCAACTTATCGTCCGACAGGCCACCGCCCCAGAACCGTTTCCGATTCAACCGCACGTACCAGTTCGAGAGGTTTTCGCCTACGAACTCCTGTATTGCACGCGCTGCCGGTGTCGGATCGTAGTTTTCCAAATAACGGGTCACGTCGGCCACCAGTGTATTCAACAACGAGATGATCCACCGGTCGATCTCGGGCCGTTCCGCCACGGGAACCTCTTTCTCCTTACCCGTAAAGCCATCCACGTTGGCATACAGGGCAAAAAAGCTGTACGTATTATAAAGCGTTCCGAAGAATTTGCGTCGTACTTCGTCCACGCCGTCCACATCGAACTTCAGGTTGTCCCAAGGCTGCGAATTGGAGATCATATACCACCGCACGGCATCCGCACCATACTTTTCGAGCACATCGAACGGATCGACCGCATTACCAAGCCGTTTGCTCATCTTGTTGCCGTTCTTGTCGAGCACAAGACCGTTCGAAATGATATTCTTGAAGGCCACGCTATCGAACAGCATTACGGCCAAGGCGTGGAGCGTAAAGAACCAACCGCGTGTCTGGTCGACCCCTTCTGCCACGAAATCGGCCGGATAGACCTTTCGGAATGCCTCTCCGGAGATTTCGAACGGATAGTGCACCTGCGCGTAGGGCATAGCTCCGGAGTCGAACCACACGTCGATCAGGTCGCTCTCTCGAACCATCTTGCGACCCGAGTCCGATACCAGCACGATCTGATCCACATACGGACGGTGCAGGTCGAATTTTTCATAGTTTGCTTTGCTATAATCCCCCTCGACATAGTCGGCAAAGGGATTTTCGCTCATGAAGCCCGCAGCGATCGATTTATCGATTTCGGCTTTCAGCTCAGCAACCGATCCGATACACTTCAGCTCAGCATGATCCTCCGTCGCCCATATCGGCAGCGGTGTACCCCAATAACGCGACCGCGACAGGTTCCAGTCAACCAGATTTTCGAGCCACTTGCCGAACCGTCCCGCGCCCGTGCTGACCGGCTTCCAGTTGATCGTCTCGTTCAGAGCAATCAACCGATCCTTAAGGGCGGTCGTCTTGATGAACCACGAATCCAACGGATAGTACAGCACCGGTTTGTCGGTTCTCCAACAGTGCGGATAGTTATGCACATGCTTCTCGATCTTAAACACCTTGTTCTCGAACTTGAACTTCATGCACAGATCGATATCGAGTGTCGGGTCATTCTCGGTCAGGTTCGGATCATACGCGTTTTTCACGAACCGACCCGCATACTCCTTGTAAGCCGCTGCATCGACATGCGTCTTGACAAATTCGGGATCCATATCCTCCAGCAGGAAGAATTTTCCGGTCCGGTCGACCATCGGTTGCCGTTTCCCGGCCCGATCCACAACGACCAAGGGCGGAATACCGCTCTGTTTGGCCACCCGGTCGTCGTCGGCACCGAACGTCGGAGCGATGTGCACGATTCCCGTACCGTCCTCCGTCGTCACATAATCGCCGCCGATCACCCGGAACGCATCGCCATCGGGTTTGATCCACGGAACCAACTGCTCATATTGAACCCCGATCAAATCCGCTCCCGTATATTCGGCCACGACACGATACGGAATGTTCTTTCCGTTTCCGTCGTACCCCTCCATCGGAAGCTCCTCGTTTTTCTTCGGGAAATAGTTATGCAACAGATCCTTGGCAAGGATTACAGTCAGCGGCTCCGCCGTATATGGATTGTACGACTGCACCTTCACGTAGCGGATCGACGGTCCCACGGCCAATGCCGTATTCGACGGTAGGGTCCAAGGAGTGGTCGTCCACGCCAAGAAGTAGAGCGTTCCGAATACATCGTCATAGAGGAACTCGCTGCGCTCATTACGGATGACCGCAAACTGTGCCGTACAGGTCGTATCCTTCACATCGCGATAACATCCGGGCTGGTTCAACTCGTGGTTGCTGAGTCCGGTTCCCGCAGCCGGCGAATAGGGCTGTATGGTATACCCTTTATAGAGCAAACCTTTCTTATACAGTTCGCTCAACAGATACCAAAGGGTTTCGATATATTTATTATCATAAGTAATATAAGGATCGTCCATGTTGACCCAATACCCCATATTGCGGGTCAACCGTTCCCAAATGTCGGTATAGGTCATCACCTCCTGACGACAGATCTTGTTGTACTCCTCGATCGAAATTTTGGAACCGATATCCTCCTTGGTAATACCCAGCTTCTTCTCGACACCCAGCTCGACCGGAAGTCCGTGCGTATCCCAACCCGCTTTGCGGTGTACCAGATAGCCCTGCTGCGTTTTGAACCGGCAGATGATATCTTTTATGGTTCGCGCCATAACGTGGTGAATACCCGGTTTGCCGTTAGCTGAAGGGGGACCTTCATAGAAAACAAATGTCGGATGTCCCTCACGGGTCTCGATGCTCCGATGAAACGTATCGTCAGCATCCCACTGTTTCAAAATATCTTCGTTGATCCGGGAAAGATCAAGTCCTTTATACTCCTTGAATTTTAAATTGCTCATAATCCAAATCTTGTTTTGCGACAAAACAGAGTACAAAAGTAGCTATTTTTTTCGGCACATTCGCAAACCCGCTCCATTTTATACAAAATTCTCTTTTCCAATACCTATTCAGGGTGAATCCCCCCTGCAATTCTACTCAGTAGTGGGGATTGTCGCGGCCTCCCGCCCGACCTAACTTTGCAACGTCAAAATCATTGAAAATGAAAACTATCTACTCTATTTTATTTACATGTACGTGCTGTACGATTGCCGGACCGGCAACGGCACGGAACACGGAGACAGATTCACTCAAAACAGAAAAAACACCTTATGAATGGAATTTTAAAAAATACCGGTTCGGAGGTTACGGAGAGATCCTGTTCCAACATATGAACTACGGGACGGACCGATACACCAATCCCTCCGGAGCTACGAGAGACAGTCGGGCCGAGATTTCGTTACCCCGCGCCGTATTCGCGTTCGATTACCATCTCGGACGTAACTACTATTTAGGTTCGGAGATCGAATTCGAATACGGAGGGACGGGAGCCGCCATGGACATCGAATACAACAAAGAGGGCGGCGAGATCGAATCCGAAATCGAAAAGGGCGGTGAGGTCGCATTGGAACAGCTGCACATCACCAAGCGCATCGTCAATGCCTTCAACGTCCGTATCGGGCACATGATCGTACCGGTAGGACTGACCAATTCACACCACGAACCCAACCTCTATTTCGGCACCGTCCGGCCCGAAAGCGAAACGACAATCCTGCCCTCCACATGGCACGAAACGGGTATCGCCTTTTTAGGCTACTTCAACAACTTTCGGTACGAAGCGATGCTGGTCAGCGGACTCGACCCCAACGGTTTTTCGTCCGAAAACTGGATCGGAAGCGGACGGCAAAAGATTTTCGAAAAATCGACATTCACCAATCCGGCCGTTGCTGCACGACTCGAATACAGCGGAGTCCGCAACCTGCGTCTCGCCGCTTCGGGATACTACGGGAATACCGCCAAGAACTCCTCCAAGCCCTATGCAATGGCCGGAGTCAAAGGTACCGTAACGATCGGATCGTTCGACGCCCAATACATGAGCCGTAACCTGATTGCCCGGGCAAACTTCATCTACGGAACGATAACCGACTCCAAAGAGATCTACGACATCAACCGGAAATATTTCAACAGCACCGGATATCCGATCACCCCATTCGGCAAAGCAGCCATGGCCTACGGCGCCGAAGTCGGATACAATATCCTCTCGTTTTTCAACACCAAAGAGCGGCTGTTCCCCTTCATCCGGTACGAATACTACAACACCGGACAACAGATCGCATCGGGCGCACAGAAACTTCCCCGATACAAACGCGACCTGATCACCGTGGGTCTCAACTACTATCTGCTCTCCTCCTTGGTGCTCAAATTCGACTATTCGCACCGCCGGATCGGAGGTAATGCCTACAACAGCGAAGACACTTTCGGCGTGACATTGGCCTACACCGGGTGGTTTTTCTCGAAATAACGGATACAAACAATACAAACAAATTTTTAAAAATACATTATGAAAAAAAGACTTTTTCCCGTAGCCCTTATGGCCTGTACGGTCATACTGTCGGCCTGTAGCAAAAACGACGGCAACGACACCTCAAAAAGCCAGGCCGACAAATTCGAAGATTACTCAATGACGACCGAATGGATCAACTACACGGTTGCCGCTTCATCCGAACTACTCGATGACTGTATTGCCCTGTGGGCCTCATGGAATGGTCCGACCGGCATTCCGGACGAAGATTGGGAGCGCATCGGACGCGACTTTTTCACCAAAAACACGATGGTCGGCTCGAACGGTTATGCCGACTACATGAGAACCGCCGAAGCCGGTAATCGGGCCTTCACCAGCGGCGTTGATGCAATCCGGACGATTCTGGTCGACGGTATGGCCAATATCGCCAACGAAGTCGGCACATCGAAAATCGGCACACCGAACGCACTGGCCAAACAGGGTAATACGGCAGATGCCGTACTTCAGGTGGAGTCGTGGTACAGCTGGAATTCGATCAAGGACTACTCGGACAACATCATCAGTATCAAAAACGGTTATGCCGGACGTCGGGGCAGTATCTCGGACGCAGCATCAAAGAACAGCATTTCCGCTTACGTAAAAAGTGTCGATCCGGAGCTGGACACCAAAATCACCCAAGCCATCGACGATACGTATTACGCCATCACGAGCATGCAATCGCCTTTCCGAAACAACCTCACAGGAAGCAAGGTTGATGCCGCCATCGAGGCCTGTGCGACACTCACGCAACTCTTCGAGAACGAGGCGTTGGGTAAGTTTAAAGAGACTGGGGATTACGACTTCACTGCCATCCTGACCCAGTATGCCGACCAAGTCGTTGTTCCCACCTACAAAGACATGAAGACGAAAGCATGGGCACTCTACAACGCCATAACAGCTTTCCAGGCTGACCCGACGAACCAAAGCAAACTCGATGCCGCTTGTGCCGCCTGGCGGGAGGTACGCGTACCTTGGGAGGAAAGCGAAGCCGTACTGTTCGGTCCTGCCGGTGAAGAGGAGGGGCTCGGACTCGACCCTTCACTCGACAGTTGGCCGCTGGATCAGGAGGACATCGCAACGATGATTACCGACACCAAACTTTCTACGGTCGAAGACTACATCGGGGCGATCGGCAGCGAATCGGTCCGCGGTTTCCACACCATCGAGCTGTTGCTGTTCAAAGACGGAAGCAACAGAACCGTACGCAGTGAATAGACCTAACGTAAAAAGATACAATCATTGAGTTTCAAACCGGATTCGTATGAACGTTTTTTCACATCTATTAACAAAGCGGATCCTTCATGTGGCGGTGCTCCTGAGTACCGCCACATGTATCGCTTGCGACAAGCAGGAAGAGAGTCCCATCCTCAACCAGTACGGAGATGCAGCCGATCCGGCCGAACTCTCAGCCGGATCCTCGACCATCTTCGCGACAGGAGTCACGGCATACGACACCCCGGCCGACTGGGTGCAAGGAAACCTGAGCACACGGTTCTACCAAGGAGACGCCTTGTACGACAACCCGCGGGTCAGCGGCGACGACCCGAATCAGGGAGGGAAAGGTCCGCTCTATGCCGGTTCTTCGTGCGGAAGCTGCCACTCGAATGCAGGGCGCAGTTTCCCGACACTCTATTCGCAAGGCGGAACCGGAACGGGAGGATTTTCTTCCCACCTGATCTACATCACCAAAAAGAACGGCAGCTTTTTCCGCAACTACGGACGAGTCCTCCACGACCAAGCCATTACAGGCGTAGAGCCCGAAGGGAAATTGAGTGTCACCTACTCCGAAGAGTTCCTGACTTTTCCCGACGGGGAGGAGTACTCACTGCTCACACCGACCTACACCATTTCCGAGTGGTATGCAGACGACATCGCTCCGGAAGATCTGATCATCGACGTCCGCATCCCGTTGCGGCATGTCGGCATGGGGCAGATGATGGCACTCGATCCAACGGAACTCGAAGAGCTGGCTCGCCGAAGCAACTACCCCGAATACGGCATCTCGGGGCGGCTCAACTACATTCAGGAACGGGGAAAGACCTATATCGGCATCTCGGGAAATAAAGCACAGCATGCCGACCTGACCATCGAACTGGGATTCTCATCCGACATGGGGGTTACCAACGACCGCTATCCGCTGGAAGTGGCCGAAGGACAGTCGCAGATGATCGGATACAGCCACTACGGCATCCAGATTTCAACCCAGGACATGGAGCATGTCGATTTTTACCTGCACGCTTTGGGAGTTCCCGCCCGCAGGGATGTCAACGACCCAGTGGTAAAACAGGGAGAACAGGCCTTTTATAAAGCCCGATGCGACCTCTGTCATGTCCCCACGCTGCACACGCGCCAAGATGCACCCTCGCTGATCAACGGGACGCGTCTACCATGGCTCGCCAGCCAGACAATCCACCCGTACAGCGACTTCCTGCTCCACGACATGGGACCGGAACTGGACAGCCACTACACCTCCGGACTCGCCATGGGCTGTGAATGGCGCACTACACCGCTCTGGGGGATCGGGTTGCAATACAAAGTCAACCAACACACCTATTTCCTGCACGACGGGCGGGCCCGAAACCTGAAAGAAGCGATTCTCTGGCACGGTGGCGAAGGAGCCGTCTCGCGTGAAATTTTCAAAAACATGCCCCGGGAAGAACGCGATGCTCTGATCCGTTTTCTCGAATCATTGTAACCGAACACCGATCGAAATCTTATGAAAAACAAATTTTTACTACCTTTTATTCTTATGCTTGGCAGCGTTTTTTTCGCCGCTGCCGAATCTCCGATGGTTCCGGAGCCCTATGACGCAGACAAGTACATCGAAAGCGATGTCGTTCCGCTGGCCGGACGGAAAGGGTTTTCGTTCGAGACCAAAAACGGCGAATTCATGCTCAAGCCTTACGTGCTGTTGCAGACTGCCGGAAAATTCAACTATTATGACGACGAACAGTTGGGGCTTGACGACCAGGACAATGTCGCTAACAGCGGATTCGAAATTCCATACGCCATCTTAGGGTTCTCGGGGCGGGCTTTCAACAAGCTGACCTTCAACCTGACGATCAATGCCGCCAAAACGGGAGCCTCGCTGCTGCAACAGGCTTGGGTAGACGTCAACCTGAAAGACCAGCTCCGCTTCCGGGTCGGAAAATTCAAAACGCCGTTCAATCAGGCCTATCTGGTCACTTTGGGCGAAACTCTCTTTCCTACCCTTCCCACATCGCTCACCACATCGCTCTACATGGACCGGAGTATCAACTCGACGCCGCCCACTTTTGCTACGGGATTCGATCTGGGCGTCATGATGCACGGTCTGCTCGGCGGCAAATGGGAATACAACATCGGCATTTTCAACGGGACCGGCATCGACGTCAATCTGGCGCAAAAGACCCTCAGCGACGATCTGGGCATCCCCTCTCTGCTCTACGCCGGACGTATCGCCTACATGCCGAACGGACCGATTCCGGGACATCAGGGACGTATCGACGACCTGCATAGCGAGAAACTGATGTTCGCCCTTTCGGCCTCCTACAATGTAGAGGCCAACTGGCAGACGACCAACGATTTTCGACTCGGATTCGAGTTCACCTACCTCAAAAACAGACTCTACCTCTCAGCTGAAGCCTACTTTCTCAACTCCGATTTTGTCGAACGCCAACGCTCCGGTGCCTATTACAATTACATCGGCGGATACGTCCAAGCCGGTTATTTCGTATCGAAAAAGCTCCAACCCGCCGTACGCTGGGATTTCCTCGACCGAAACTCACTGGGCATGGACGGATTCCTGAACATGCCGGCCGTAGGTCTCAACTACTACATCATGGGATACAACCTTAAGTTACAGGCCATGTACCAATTTCTTGGCCGATGGGGTCACGCGACACAGGACGATCGTGAACTCGACGATTTGGGATTGGCCCAACACGGAGCCGTTGTCATGATGCAATTTTCATTTTAAAACGACAGAACCATGCTCAGTGTTATCGGAAAACTTCCATCGATCTCCATCTTGCTAACAACCGGTCTGTTCTGCTTTTTTGCCTCTTGCGACAGCGGCGACATCCATGAATCGGAGTACATCCACGACGAGGGAGTCACCCTTTCGGCCACATTCCGGCTGAACTATCCGGAACTATACCCCGATGACTACAATTTCACGTTCGGGGCATTTACCGAAACAGGGAACTCGCCACTGGTATCCGTAAACCTGCCTCGTTCGGACGATGAGGGAAACGTTGACATCACACTCGAAAACATTCCGGAAGAGGCGACCCGCATCCGACTCTGCTTTACCGACATGGGCCGACAGGTCAAATACACATTTTTCGAACAGACGATCGATCGCACCTCTTCGGGCGACATCATCCTTCCCGAGAAAGAGATCGACCTGCTCGAATACAACCGCATCCAGCAGTTGGTATTCCAACAATACAACTGCGTTTCGTGCCATCAAGGGACAAGCGGATCCGCCAATCTTTTGCTGACCGAAGGGGAAAGCTATAGACAACTGGTCAATCACCCCTCTACACGATCCGAAAAGCTACGGGTTGTACCCTACGAACCCGACAGCAGTTTTCTGCTCGACGTAGTGACCCAAAGCGAGGTCATCTCCTACCCCCACACGGGATTGATTACACGAAACGACGATCTCGAGCTACTGCGTTTCTGGATCGGAAAAGGGTGTCCCGAAAATTAATCACATAAAACCATTAAAACATGAACTGTTCCTACCATCTGATATACGACAGCGGTGTCCGGATCGAAGCCCGCAGATTCGCAACCGATCAAGGATGCTGTGAATACCACGTCATACTGCACACAGTCCGAAAAGAATTGCTTTTCGAAAATCAGCTGTCGGACCTGACAACAACTTTCGATCGTCTGCCCGACCTTTTGGGCGAGAAGGTTACACCGCTGTTCCGACGCTTCTTTCTAAGCGACGCAGCCAACCAAACTCCATTGCTCGAACCGTCCCTTCCGAAACATTGCGCCACTTCCGTCGTACAACAGGCTCCGATGGACGGTAGCAAAATCGCACTATGGGTATACCTGCGTACCGATGCGGATACGTCGGGCGATTACGACACTACAATCGCAACCGCCAACGGATACCGTCATCTTTGGACGGCAGGCCGGTGTACACCTTTGAAAAATTCATACGACGAAACCCTATCCATTCTGGGAAAATATGTGACCGATCTATATGCCTCGGGTTGTACACTATACAACGATTGCATCCGGACATGGTTTTTTGTACAGAATGTCGATGTCAACTACGGAGGCGTGGTAAAAGCCCGCCGCGAACTTTTCGAACGCCACGGATTGACTCCCCAAACACATTTCATCGCCAGTACGGGAATAGAAGGCCGACATGCCGACCCACAAGTCAGCGTATTGTTCGACGCCTATTCGGTTCGAGGTTTGAAACCCGGACAACAGCAATTCCTTTATGCATCTACCCACCTGAACCCGACGTATGAATACGGCGTAACTTTCGAACGAGGCACCAAAGTGATTTATGGAGACCGAAGCCACATCTTCATCTCCGGAACTGCAAGTATCGACAATAGGGGAGAAATCGTCGCTCCGGGCAATATCGCAGGGCAAACCGAACGCATGCTCGAAAATATCGAAAAACTACTCGCCGAAGCCGGAGCTACTTTTTCTGATCTGATGCAGATGGTCATCTACCTGAGGGACCCTGCCGATTACAATTACGTAGCACGACTTTTCGAAGAGCGGTTCGACGAGATTCCACACGTGATCGTACTCGCACCGGTATGCCGTCCCGGATGGCTGATCGAGACAGAGTGCATCGCCATTACAGGCAACGGGGATTCTGCATTTTTACCCTATTGATCCTCGTATCAACCTCCAGATACATTCTGCCCAACACAAATAGGGAGACCGTTCATCAAGAACGATCTCCCTTACATTTTTTCTCAAATCCTTTTTCTTTCCTATTGCTTCTTCTATTGATCTCCGCCCCAGCACCTTTTCACTCATTGCGTCGGATCATATCTTTCACTTCATTCAACTCCACCAACTTATTCACAATGGCATAAATCGTCAATCCAGCCGGACTATGTATCTGAAGCTTGGCTGCAATGTTTCTTCGGTGAGTAATAACCGTATGGGTAGAAAGGCACAACTGATCGGCAATCTGTTTATTGGTCAATCCCTTGACAACACCGACAACAATCTCCTTTTCCCGATCGCTGAGGCTCTCCTCCCTCGACTCTTCCCGTACCGTATCGTGTGTCACCCGAAAGAGCTTTTCCCGAATCTGTTCGGCCGAATCGTAAATCGAGATCGTCTCGTCATACGGTCGCAATACGGAACTGTCAATCGATCCATTCTGTAAAGCAATACAGCGCATCTGCCTGCATTTCGATTCGTTCTTGACCTGCTGAAGAGAAAAAACACCCAAGAAAGCCGGATTAACAATCAAGACATCGGGCTTTCTCCAATTCAAGGTCGAGATCAACTGTGTAAGGTCGGCTATCTCGACGATTTCAGCTTCGAAGGCCGGCAACCGTTTCAATACAGCCAACAACCCACTACGAATAATCACGGAGGGTTCCACCACAGCTATTTTTACTACAACACTCATCGATCGCCTCTCTTTTGACGCTCCAGCTCGACAATACTCGGCACAAACAGGTAATCCTCGATATAGTTATGCGAAGCCAAATCCTGCGCACAAGTGAAAATATCGAACAATACACTGTTCAATTCATTGCCGCTGTCTGCCGGATAATACTTGATAATAATATTTTTCAGTTCAGTCAATCGGGCTTCGACCTGATCATGGCGGCTCCGGAAAATGTCGATGCTATATCCACCACGGTCCCCATCCTCGAGCAATGCTCGGACATACGGAAACACAACCTGTTCTTCATACTTCATGTGCTTCTGAACCTCCTCCACGTACTGATCGTAAAAACGGAGAATTGCCTGCGACACATCGCTCCGGCAATCAATCGCCTCAACCAGTTTGCTTCGGATCTTCGGTAGTCTGAATCCCAAAAAGTAGTCGTGCGAGTTGTGCAGATAGGTCACCAAAGCGTCGATCGAAAAAACATAATCTCCGGCACTGACCGGATGTTCCTCCTCAAGCAACAGGTTGACCACCGTCAAAAAGGTATCCGTATCGACCCGACTCTCTTTACAAACCTGTCCTATGGTTTTGTCTCCGAAGCCCAACGCAATACCGAAACGACTCATTACAAGCAAAATAGGATAATTCGCACATACCAAATCGCTCATCCGATCGTCAGCATTGTATTTTCCCAATCTGTACATAAATCACCTCTTAATGTTTAATTCTCACTACAAAGATATACGATTTCACGGGTCTTCGGAGTTACCCCAAAGGTAGCTCTCCGAACACCCAAACAAAATACCTAATATTAGGGTTTAAGCAGGAGTTAAATACCTATCGTTTTCTCTTCAGACGGCTTTGCGATCCCGACACTGAACAACTCTTTCGAAAAATATTTTCCGTAAGTTTCATCAATCAGCTGAATCCCCTTTTCCGTAGATATACCCCTGAAAAACAATATCGTAATATATTTGAACGCGTCGAGCATCGACACTTTTACCTCTTCATATACCGATGGCGTGATAAAAACCGTACTGATCGATGACATCAATGCCACTACCGTGAAATCCAAATTCAGGCCCGGTTTAAAGATTCCTTCATCCACCGCCTGCTGTAAAGAAGCTTTCAGGCGTTCGCGTACCCGAAGATGATTCTCCTCTTGAATCTTTTTATGGATAGCCGGATAGAAACGAGCCAGATCCTTCATGAAGTTCATATCGGTCTTCATCATTTCGTCCCAATCCTCCAACAACAAAATAAAGGCCTCGATAATATCGTGTGCACCAGACACACGTTGTTGATGATGCGCATCCTTCGTCTCAAAAAAATGACGAGCACATGCCTCGATCAAGCTTTCTCGATCATTGAATTGCTCATAAATCGTACGCTTAGAAATACCCAACTCAGAGGCAATATCATCCATGCGCGTCGATTTCAATCCGTTATAAACAAACAGAGCTGTCGTTTCTTCAATTATTCGGTCTCGCAACATCATAATTGTTTTTACTATTCCGCCGCAAAGATATATACAAAAACCCGAAAACTAAAAAAGTTTTCGGGTTTTCTGCAATAAATCGACAATTTAATATCTACACCTTATTATAATCTGCATACCAAACTATTACACAAAACGTTTGTCATCCAGATAAGAATCCTTATACCCCAAGAAATACAGAATTCCATCCAATCCTATCGTAGAAAGAGACTGACCGGCTGTCGCCTTAACTTTCGGTTTCGCATGGAAAGCTATTCCAAGTCCCGCCACGCTGAGCATAGGTAAATCGTTGGCCCCATCACCGACGGCTATCGTCTGCTCGATATCGACATTTTCAACCTGCGAAATCAACCGTAACAATTCAGCTTTTCTCTTTCCGTCCACAATATCTCCCACATAACGTCCGGTTAGTTTGCCATCGACAATTTCCAGTTCATTAGCATAAACATAGTCAAATCCATATTTGCGACGCATGTAATTACCGAAATAGGTAAACCCACCGGAGAGAATCGCCGTCTTGAATCCGAGCCGTTTGAGAATATGCATCAGACGATCCAATCCTTCCGTATAGGGCAAATGGGCTGCAATATCCTCAAGTACAGACTCATCAAGGCCTTTCAACATGGCCACACGGCGTGTAAAGCTCTCTTGAAAATCGATCTCACCACGCATGGCACTCTCGGTAATGGCGCGGACCTGATCACCGACTCCTGCCCGTTCGGCCAACTCATCGATCACCTCCGTCTCGATCAGCGTCGAGTCCATATCGAAGCAGATCAACCTTCGAGAACGACGGAACATATTGTCCTCTTGGAAAGAGATATCCACCCCCATCTCTGTGGACAACTGCATAAAACGGGACTGCATTCCCTGGCGGTCATGAGGGTTTCCCCGGACAGAAAGTTCTATACAAGATTTAGGTGTACGTGCATCGACTTTCAAAGGGACCCGTCCGGTTAACCGCAAGATTGAATCGATATTCAAGCCTTGCTCTGCGACGACCCCTGTTACCGCTGCGATCTGCTGAGCTGTCAATTTTCGACCCAATACCGTAATAATATATCGGTTCTTACCTTGCATGCTGACCCATTGTTCATACATTTCGGAAGAGATCGGTTTGAACCGTACCTGTATTCCGAGTTCATACGCCTTGAAAAGGAGGTCTTTCATAATATCTCCAGCACGCTCGGAATCGGTTTTGAACAAAATACCCATCGACAACGTCTGGTGTATATTAGCCTGTCCGATATCGAGAATCATTGCATCATAGCGTGCCAATATCTCTGTCAACGAAGAGGTCAAACCGGGTTTGTCCTCCCCCGATATATTAATCTGTATAATCTCGACCTGTTGTTTATTTTGTTCTGCCATATTTCTCACTTAATTATTGCTCACTGTTACCTATATATAAAGTTACTTAGACATTTTTTCTTCGGACTCATCCTGCTCCGTTTTTCCGTGTCGTCGGCTCTGATTACGATATTCGAGCGGCGTTTTGGAAGTCCGTCGTTTAAAAAACATGGAAAAATACTCCGGATTTTCATATTTGAGACTGTACGAGATATCCTTAACCGGCCGAGTAGTAGTCGTCAACAACAATTTAGCTTCATTGAGTTTAAGCTCCTGCATATATTGGGCCGGAGAGGTACCGGTAAACTCCTTGAAAGCCTTGCGGAATCCGGAATAACTGGTATGCAGACGGTCGGCTACATCCTTAGCCGAAAGGTTCTCATAAACTCCTTCGCGCATAATGATTTTAGCCTTATTGATCTTCTGAATCGTATTTTCGTCGACGAAGTCACGTGTGCGATGTCGATAATACATCAGCCCCAACATATGCATCACGATGCCGGACAACGCCTGCTGAAACCCCGACCGTTCTTCTCCGGCAATATCCAATGCTTTGATATACAAGTCAACAATACGTTCATTCAACCCGATGTTGAAAACAGGAGCCTGATTCAGGAAAAATCCCTCTTCGACGATCCGGTCGATCATCGACCCCTTGAAACCGATCCAATACTCCTTCCACCCGCTGTTGGCAAAGGGACGATAGGTGTGCCACACGCCCGGGAAGAGAAAGAACATCTTGCCCTCGGTAATCAGCTGCGACTCCCGCGAATCGCCATAGGTGAAGATGCCCTCTCCGTCGGTGATGTAGAGCAGCTGATACTCACTCAGAATCCGTCCTTCGTCGACATTGAACGCATACCCCTGCGGATGTCCGGCCGGTGGATACTCCTCCTTGGCCGAGATCTGCTGGCTCCCCACACTGGTAACCACCAGTCCCCACAACTCGTCCTCCTCCGTAGATATCAAATACTTGGATTCATTATTACAACGGGCCTCTCCCATGACACTTCGCGCTACTGGTTTATGTCCGCAAAATTATGATTTTTTCGCGATCATGCAGTCTTTATCTAAAAAATCGTATCTTTGAGGCGGTTTTACATGCCGATCCGAAGTTAACTCTACCCGAAATGGCGAATACACCCTGTTTCCTTCCGACTGCCGGAAATGCCTATGTGATTACCTATCCGGAAGGTACCGATGCTGCATACGACTTTGCAGCCATATTGGATCAATCCCGCAACTGCGAACGACACGGCGATATCGAACGTGCCTGCAATCTGCGCTACGATGCCGTGAAGAAGTTGGTCGACCTGATTCCCGACGAGGACGAAGTACAGTTGGAGTGGGAAGAGCCCGACAACCAACCCGTTTTGGAGCTGCTGAAACGATCGGCCATCGACCATTTCCTGGTAGGCGACTTCGAGATGGCTGCCGGATTGATGGAGATGCTGCTCGATCTGGATCCAGAAGACCACCTCGAAGCAACGACCCCACTGGCTTTCAGCTATGTAGCATTAGAGGAGTATGAACTCTTCGGCGAGGTGATCAACGACATCAGCGACAAATATCCCGAGAAGGAGATTCTGAAACTGTGGAGCGAATTCCGCCAGACCGGGAAGCTTCCTCAGGGAGAGCTGATCCACTTCAAAAAGAGCTTTCCGATATTCTACGCCGAATTCATTGCCAACCACCACGAAGTAACCCCAGAATACCTGACCGACATAGAAAGTGAGAAACCGACTCGTCAGACACTGGCCCGTGAATTGTGGTTACAGACCGAGCATCTGTGGCACTTATTTCCCGGTTTTATCGAAGCTCTGACGTCTCACTAAAATCAATAAGGGAAGAAGACCTTGTCGTATGTACCTTTACTACGACACATCACATTGTCCTCTTTCCAATACACTCCGGTAACACCAGATCATACAGTTAATCTCATCATCGCAAATGACCGATATCCTCGGCAAATCCAATACTATGCCCGCGACACGTTCAATATACCCATGGGGAGACGGAAGAAGATACAACAGCTATTCCGGATACTTCCGTAGGCTTTTCGGAACCCGCATGCAAAAGCTGTCGGTCAATGCAGGTTTCACCTGTCCTAACCGGGATGGTTCGTTATCCACCGGAGGGTGCACCTTCTGCAATAACGATGCTTTTTCCCCCTCCTATTGCACGCCACAAAAAAGCATTCGCCAACAACTCGAAGAGGGGATCGAATTTCATCAAAAGCGCTACCGCAGTGCAGAAAAATACCTTGCTTATTTTCAGTCGTATTCTAACACATACGCGCCGCTGGAGCGGCTGCAAGAGATTTTTTCGCAAGCTTTCGAACTGCCCCAAATTGCAGGAATCATCGTCGGCACACGTCCCGACTGTATCGACGAACGCAAGCTCGACTATTTTGCGATGCTGGCCGAACGCCATTACATTGTCATCGAATACGGTATAGAATCGTGCTACGACACGACCTTAACCTCGATCAACCGGGGGCACGATTTCGCGTGTGCCCGACGAGCATTGGAGCTGACTGCGGCACGAGGTATTCACACCGGAGCACATTTTATTCTTGGGTTACCGGGTGAAACGCAGCAAATGATGCTTGAACAAACGACTACGATCAACAATCTTCCCCTGAACACAGTTAAGTTTCACCAACTGCAGCTTTTCAAAAACACCCCGATGGCAGAAGAGTTTACACGCCATCCGGAACGTTTCCATTTTCCCGACAAGGAGACCTACATCGACTTTTTCATCGACATGCTCGAACGGTTACGTCCCGATCTGGTCATCGAACGCTTCGCAGGAGAGGCCCCACCCCGGTTCCATGCCGGTCCGACATGGGGTTTGATCCGCAACGAACAGCTGTGGAATCTCTTTGAGAAACGGCTCGAAGAGCGCGACACGCGACAGGGCCGTCTCTACCCCGGAAAAACGGAGTAATGACACGGATCCAAGATCCACGTGCCCCGAATTTCCTTTGCTGACCGTACGGTATTCCATGCTTGCCTCAACTTTTTGCTAAAAAACTCGGAAATATAAATTTTATTTATAATCTTTGTAGAAGGACCCGCTGTTTTACCTATGACAATCATTCAGCTCGAATATCTGTTGGCCGTCGCCAACTGTGGCAGTTTTTCGGCAGCCGCCGAAAAGTGTTTTGTCACGCAACCCTCTCTGAGCATGCAAATAAAAAACCTCGAAGAGGAGCTCGGCATCGTACTGCTCGACCGCACGCGGAAACCGGTAGTTCCGACCAATGCAGGCGAAGCCGTACTGAGACAGGCTCGCGAAACGGTCAAGGCCTTCGAGGCGATCCGGGAGATCGTCGCCAACCTCAAGAACGATGTCTCGGGCACCCTGCGATTGGGTATCATCCCGACCATCGCCCCCTATCTGCTACACCGTCTGATCCCCGACTTTACAAAAAAATACCCCAAGGTCGACCTGATGATTCGTGAGATGAAAAGCCGCGACATCATCCACGCCCTGAGACACGACATGCTCGATGCAGCCATTATGTCCGGCGGGACCATTCCCGACGACATTCAGGAGGCGGATCTGTTCAACGACCGCTTTTTCGTCTACGTCTCTCCCGACCATCCGCTGCGACAGCGCAACAACATCCGGATCGAAGATATCGATCCGAGGCGCATGCTGCTACTCTCCGAGGGGAATTGCCTCCGGGACCAGATTCTGGAGCTGTGCCTGCCACGCAAGAATACGACCCGCCAATACGCATTCGACTGCAACTCGATAGAGACGCTGATGCGCATCGTGGACAGCACCCCGAACTCCTTTACGGTCGTTCCCGAAATGGTCACGGAGTTCATCGAAGAACCGCATCGCTCCCAACTCAAGACGCTGGCCAAAGGTGCGGTCTCCCGAAAAATATCGATCGCCGTCCGGAGAACATATGCCAAATCGTCGCTGATCGCCGCGCTGAAAGAGTCCATTCTCACGGTCGCGGGCAAATAGCACCCAATTTGCAGGATATTTGTAAATGACCACACATCACAGACACGTGGGTTCACGTAACAAAACGGCCGACATGCCGTTATATCGTTGCATTTTCGATCGAAAATTTTGGATTAATAACTTTTTACTATCTTTACCCCTTTGAAAAGGACAAAAAAAATGGATAAGCTGATCAACACAATTGTAGAGGCCATACAAGACAAAAAAGGGAAAAACATTATATCATTGGATCTGAGCGGATTCGACGGAACGATCTGCTCGGCATTCGTCATCTGCAACGCCGATTCGACCACCCAAGTCGAAGCCATTGCACACGGAATCGAACAGAAAACGGAAGAGGTTCTCGGTGAAAAACCGACCAGAATCGAAGGGCTGACCAACAGTGTATGGGTTGCCATGGATTACGGTGAGGTTATCGTACATATTTTCCAGACCGAACTGCGCGACTTCTACAAATTGGAAGAGCTTCGGGCCGACGCCCCGATGACCCGTTACGAATCGGAGTCATAAAAGATGTTCGCTTCCTAACAACAAAACATGAACAATCGAACAAGAAACACATGAAACTCAACCAAAATAACAAAATATCCCCGTCGGGGAACAAAATGCCCCGATTCAACATCTACTGGATCTGGATGGCACTCGCTGTGGCCATTCTTGCATGGGGAATTCTGGGCGGCGAAAATGTGACGCACAACACCAACTGGAATTCGGTCAGAACAATGGTCGAACAGGGTGACGTACAGAAAATCGTCATCTACGACAAGGAGGTTGCCGAGGTCTTCCTCAAAAAGGAGAAAGTGGCCGATTACTCATCGAAAAAGGAGTTTAAGGGCATCACCGAACAAGGGCCTCAGTTCGCCTTCAACGTCGGTTCTCTCGACCGCTTCCTCGATGAGCTCGATCAGGTTCAGAAAGATGACGGACAGGATGTCGTCGTCGAATTCCGGAAAAGCAACAGTCTGTGGCGGGACGCCTTCTCCCTGCTCTTCCCGATTCTGATCTTCATCGGAATCTGGTGGTTCCTGTGGCGGGGTATGTCGCGTGGAAACAACGGAGGTGCCGGAGGCGGAATCTTCAATGTCGGAAAAGCGAAAGCGCAGATGTTCGACAAAGATTCCAAAGTAAAAATCACCTTTAAAGATGTTGCCGGACTGGAAGAGGCCAAAGTCGAAATCATGGAGATCGTCGACTTCCTGAAAAATCCAAACAAATACAGCGACTTAGGAGGTAAAATTCCAAAAGGAGCCCTGTTGGTAGGGCCTCCGGGTACAGGTAAAACCCTGTTGGCCAAAGCCGTGGCCGGCGAGGCCAACGTCCCGTTCTTCTCGATCAGCGGATCGGATTTCGTCGAGATGTTTGTCGGCGTCGGGGCATCGCGCGTGCGCGACCTGTTCCGCCAAGCCAAGGAGAAAGCACCGTGCATCGTCTTCATCGATGAAATCGACGCCATCGGACGGGCCCGAAGCAAAAACATCGGTTACTCGTCGAATGACGAACGCGAAAATACACTGAACCAGCTGCTGACAGAGATGGACGGATTCGGAACGAACGCCGGAGTCATTGTCTTGGCCGCAACCAACCGGGCCGACATTCTGGACAAAGCATTGCTGCGTGCCGGCCGGTTCGACCGCCAGATCAACGTCGAACTCCCCGATCTCAAAGAGCGCCGCGAAATCTTCGATGTGCATCTCAAGAATTTGAAACTCGATCCGCACATCGACCGTGACTTTTTGGCCCGTCAGACTCCGGGATTCTCGGGAGCCGACATTGCCAACGTCTGCAACGAAGCCGCACTGATCGCAGCCCGGAACAACAAGACTCAGGTGGAGAAAGATGATTTTCTGAGTGCCATCGACCGGATCATCGGAGGATTGGAACGGAAGAACAAGATCATCACCCCTACGGAGAAACGGACCATCGCTTATCATGAGGCAGGACACGCTACGGTAAGCTGGATGCTCGAACACGCCAATCCGCTGATTAAGGTAACGATCATTCCTCGTGGCAAGGCCCTCGGTGCTGCATGGTATCTTCCCGAAGAGCGACAAATCACCACGAAAGAGCAAATTCTCGACGAATTAGCTGCCATACTCGGAGGGCGTGCTTCCGAATTACTTCATTTTGGGAAAGTTTCAACCGGTGCCTTGAACGATCTGGAGCGGGTAACCAAACAAGCTTATGCCATGGTAGCCTATTATGGGATGAGCGACGAAGTGGGAAACTTGAGCTTCTATGACTCCACCGGACAGAGCGACATGGCTTTATCAAAACCGTACAGCGAAAAGACGGCACAGGAGATCGACCTTGAGGTCAAAAAGATCGTTGACAGCGCATTCCAAAGAGCTATCGATACATTGAAAGAACATCAGGCCGGCATGATCCAATTGGCCGAACTGCTCCTCGAACGGGAAGTCATCTTTTCTGAAGACCTCGAAAAAATCTTCGGCAAACGTAAAGGCGAAGTTCGCCGAGACGACATCATCGCCCAAGAAACCAAAACAGAACATAGTAGTGAACCGGCTGCTGAATAAAACGCTATACATCAGAACCCTCAGCGGTGCAGGGTTAGTGATTGTCGTACTGGGAACCGTTTTGTGGTCTCCATATACCATGTTGGCCCTGCTGCTGGTGCTGACGATCGGGTCGATGAACGAATTTTACCGGATCGCCCGAATGAAACAAGTGACTCCGTTGCGGATCTATCCGATAGCAATCGGTGCGGGCATCGTCATTACCTCGTTCTTTGTCGCTACGGGCGCCGCATCTGCTCGTGCCCTCACATGGGTGCTTCCTGCCGTCTTCATCCTGTTCATTGCCGGACTCTACGACAAGCGCAGCACCCACGTTGAAAATATCGTCTGGGAGATCGGAGGAATCGTCTACGTCGCCGTTCCCATGGCACTGCTCACCGCCCTGCCGTTGAGCGGAGTGTACGGCACAATCATCTACACGCCGTCCATACTGCTCAGCATTCTATTCATTGTCTGGGCCAACGACGTGGGAGCCTACCTGACCGGAGTCGCATTCGGCCGCCGAAAACTGTTCGAACGCATCTCGCCCAACAAATCGTGGGAAGGCTTTTTCGGAGGTGTCGCATGTGCCATTCTTGTCGGTGGAATATGCGGCTACGCATCGGCCCCCAGTCCGAATTCAATCCTCGTGTGGGCCGGAGCGGGGGCCGTGATTGCCATCAGCGGAGTATTCGGCGACCTGATCGAATCGATGCTCAAACGTTCGGTCGGAATCAAGGATTCGGGGAACATCCTCCCGGGACACGGAGGCTTTCTCGACCGCTTCGATGCGTTGATTTTGGCTGCACCCTTTGTTTACACCTATTTTACTGTTATCTTTACATGCTGATAAACGAAAAACAATCCGAACTGCAATGAGAATCCATAAAGAGGGTACATCGATCATTCTGTGTTCTGCGCTCATCTCGGCCGGCATTACCGTAGCGGCGTTCCTTCTGCTCCCCGAACCGACGGCATGGATCGTAGCCATCGTCGTCTGGGGATTTACGCTGTTCATCACATCGTTTTTCCGCAGTCCGAACCGCGTGATGAGAACGGATGCTGGGGCCGTGTTCTCCCCTGCCGACGGGAAGATCGTCGCGCTGGAGGAGGTCGATGAGAACGAGTACTTTCAGGGGAAACGCATCGTGGTTTCGGTTTTCATGTCGATATGGAATGTCCATGTCAACTGGTTCCCCGTAGCAGGTAGAGTCGACTATTTCCGCCACCACCACGGACTGTTTCTGGTGGCTTGGCACCCGAAATCGTCCGAAGACAACGAACGGACCACAACCGTAGTCGACATGGGCGGTGAAAAGATCATGTTCCGCCAAATTGCCGGCCTCGTTGCCCGTAGAATCGTATCCTATGCCCGCGTGGGACATCACGTCGAACAGAATACCCAGTGTGGATTCATCAAGTTCGGATCGCGGGTCGACATATTCCTGCCGTTGGATGCCGACATCCGGGTCAAGCTCGGAGACAAAGTCGTAGGGACCCAAACCCTGATTGCCCGTTTGAATCAAGCAGACAAAACCGTCACAAGCCAATAGGCGCCAGTCTGAATCAACCCATCGGATCATGTCGAAAATATACCGCTATATCGTCGCTGGAGCCATCACGGCAATCGTACTGTTTCTTGTATGGTACTTCAGCGCCGTGGTCGCCTACATCCTGACCTCTGCGGTATTGGCCATGATCGGGAAACCGATGACCGACATGCTGTGCCGGATCCACATCGGACGGACCAAGATTCCCTTCCCTAAATGGCTTGCGGCGCTGTGTACGCTATTGACCATCTGGATCGTAATCGTCGGTATATTTGCCCTTTTCGTCCCGATCGTTTTCCAGAAGATCAACGAGTTCTCTGCCCTCGACATTCCGCATATCATCAACTCGTTCCATGAGCCGCTCATGTCGTTCGAACACTTCATAAAACACACGTTCGCTCTCGACGACGACTCCTTCTCGATCATCACTGCGATCAGCGACCAGATCAAGCCCCTGTTCGACGTCAACGTCATCAACAAACTGCTCTCCTCGATCGTCAACACGGTGAGCGATGCCGTAATAGCTGCATTCTCGATCTCGTTCATCACCTTTTTCTTCCTGAAAGAGAGTAGCCTGTTCTACGACATGGTGATCATCATGTTCCCGAAAAAATACGAAGAAAACATATCCCGGGCACTCAACTCGACAACCAATCTGCTCACACGCTATTTTACGGGTATCGTCATCGAATCGGCGCTGATGACCCTAATCGTTTCGTTGGGGCTACTGCTGTGGGGGCTGCCGGGACACGATGTACTCGTAATCGGTCTGATGGTCGGTATTTTGAATGTGATTCCCTACGTAGGGCCCACCATAGGTATAGCGCTCGGCATATTCATAGGCGTTACCGGTGGTTATCCCGGCATGTCGGGATCAATAACCGCCATAAAGATTGCGGGCACGATCCTCTTTGCACAAGGTATCGACAACTTCGTACTGCAACCCGTGCTCTATTCGAACCGAGCCAAGGCTCATCCACTCGAAATCTTTCTGGTGATTCTGATCGCCGGATCACTGGCCGGAGTGTTAGGCATGTTGCTCGCCATACCTGCCTACAATGTAATCCGGGTCTTCGCGAAAGAGTTTTTCAACAATTTCCGCGTCGTACAAAAACTTACCGAAAAGATTTAGCGGAAATTTCCTAAAAAAGAGTAAATTTGCTTACTTGTCGGGATCACTCCTTCCGACAGAGGGTTCAACTTATGGGAAACTCCACACACAAATTACAGGTGTGTTGTATGCTTTCTCCTCGGCATCCTTACGAATCCGTGCCACACCGCCCAAGGAAACGGTTTCGAGGCTCAAGGATCAGGCTCAGGTTTTTGATCCGTCGCAGCAAGACCAAGACCCATTAGTCAAGGAAGGAAGTACGGGAGGGTAAGCCTGCAACCCAAACCCATGCCAATAGCAGGGGGAAAAGAGGGAGGAAGAAGGGAAGGAAAAGAACGAGGAAAAGAACGAGGAAAAGAACGAGGAAAAGAACGAGGAAAAAGAAGGGGAAAGAAAAGATGGGAGAGGGGGAAAAGGAAGAGGGGAAAAGGGACGAAGTACTTCTCCATAATTTTAAGCACGATATACAACAGATAACCAATACAAAACAACCTTAACTTACAACTTAAAAACTATGAAAAAACTGTTTATGTTTAGCGTACATTAAAATATGGATCTGAAGTTATAAAAGATAATTATATTTGTAATATAATCACCTACAATCATCAGAGGGCACACATTTAGAATGTATGCATTCTAATTCAAACCGACACACAAATGTAGAATAAAAAAATATATAGAAAGTAAAAGATGAAAGACTTTAGTAAATTAACGAATAAAAGCATAATAGATATTGCTAAATTAGGTATAATACATTTTATAGAAGATTGGTTAAGTAAATTAACCGAACCAATAACTAATTTTACTGTTAATAACGATTATACTATTGATGTAGACCAAGATTGTAGATTTTACAAAGAAGATTTTACAAATAATAAATTCCCTGATTTTATTCAATTTAATATAATCAAGGGTTGGTTTGACCTATTTTATTGTCATCTAGTTTCCTTAAAAGGTTGTCCTAATATTGTTAATGAATATTTTAATTGTTCAAATAATGACTTAACAACATTAGAAGGTGGACCTAAAGAAGTTAATGGTGATTTTAATTGTTACAATAATAACTTAACAACATTAGAAGGTGGACCTAAAAAAGTTGGTGGTTGGTTTGATTGTTCAAATAATAACTTGACGACATTAGAAGGTGGACCTGAAGAAGTCAAAGGTGATCTTAACTATTACAATAATAATTTAGCAACATTAGAGGGTGCGCCTAAAAAAGTTGGCGGTAGCTTTTATTGCTCAAATAATAATCTAACCACATTAGAGGGTGCACCTAAAGAAGTTGGCAGCAATTTTTATTGTTCGAATAATAATTTAGCAACATTAGAGGGCGCGCCTAAAAAAGTTGGTGGTAGCTTTTATTGCTCAAATAATAATCTAACAACATTAGAGGGCGCGCCTAAAGAAGTTGGCAGTAGTTTTTATTGTCCAAACAATAATTTAACAACATTATGGGGTGCGCCTAAAAAAGTTGGCGGTAGCTTTTATTGCTCAAATAATAATCTAACCACATTAGAGGGCGCACCTGAAGAAATTGGCAGTGATTTTAATTGTTCACATAATAATTTAACCACATTAAAGGGTGCACCTAAAGAAATTTACGGCAACTTTAATTGCTCAAACAATAATTTAACAAATTTAACAGAAGGACCTAACTATGTACTATATAAATATTATTGTACACAAAACCCAATAAAATCTCTAATTGGAGCACCGTTGAGTTGTAAAAAATTTATATCACCACAACACACACATGAAGATTACAAAAAATATATAAACACAAGAAATAAAAGATTATAGCAAATAACACAGATAATGCATTAGAAGTTTAATTGAAGATTAGTTATGAAATTACAAACACCTTCCATCAAATACACAATTAATAATTATTATATCATTAATACAGATCAACATTATGAATTATATAAAAGTTTTTTTTAATAATCAATTCTATCAATACACCTGATTCGATAAAATCAATAGATATTTTACTACAATTTAACATCTTTAAAAGAATGTCCAAAAAAGTGAAAGGCCATTTCAATTGCACTGCTAACCTATTCTATATTTATAGAAGGTTCTCAATGTGTTCACACGGTGGATATTATTGTGGATTAACCTCATTAGGAGGGGGTTCCACATACGTAAAATGCAACAGTCTGACACATATTCAGACAAAAACTACAGAGAATACATCAACAACCTAATCAAACGGTACTTTACAGAAACATTCGATTAAATAACATGGAACTGTCGGATACTTTTCGACAAGTTACCCAATCTAAATCTCAAACCATGAAAAAATTTTTAAGTCTAACCTTATCGCTATTATTTTCTGCCGGAATTTCGGCGAAAATACAGCTCCCCGCTCTATTGCAGGACAATATGGTGCTGCAACAACAGACCGAAGCCAATCTGTGGGGAAAAGCCGACCCACAGAAAAAAGTCACTGTCACCACTTCATGGGACAAGGAAAAACATACGACCCAAGCCGATGAAAACGGAGCATGGAAAGTAGCAGTATCAACCCCAACGGCCGGAGGCCCCTACTCGATCACGATCAGCGACGGAGATAAAGTTGAACTGAACAACGTCATGATCGGGGAGGTGTGGATCTGCTCCGGACAGTCGAACATGCAGATGCCCGTAGCCGGATTCGGCGGACAACCGGTAGCCGGTTCAAATGATGCGATCCTCGAAGGAGCCAAGGATAAAAACATCCGGATGTTTACCGTAAAACGCGAAGTCAGCCAGACTCCGCTCGACGACTGCCACACCGATACCGGATGGAGAGAAGCCTCGACACAAAGCATCGCGGAGTTCAGTGCAACGGGCTACTTCTTCGGGAAAAATCTGTATGACGTGTTGAACGTGCCGATCGGACTGATCGAAGCCGACTGGGGCGGAACCTGCATCGAGGCATGGATGTCGGAAGAGTCGGCCAAAAAGGTAAACCCGGACCAGACCCGAGACATGCAGTGGGGAGAGGCCAACCAGACGGCCCGGCTTTTTAATGCCATGATTCACCCGCTGATCAACTATACGGCAAAAGGGTTTATCTGGTATCAGGGCGAATCCAATCTGCACATGAGGACCATTCCCTATTATTCGCAATTCATGCAGGAGATGGTTTCGCTGTGGCGCAACCTGTGGGGCGATGACACGATGCCTTTTTACTTCGTTCAGATCGCTCCTCACCAATATTGGGGAACCGATCAGATCGATGTTCCTCTGATCGTTGAGCAGCAACTCGACGCAACGGATAAAATCCCCTACTCGGGAATGGCTGCAACCACCGACATCGGCGATAAGGTCTGCATCCACCCCTCGGACAAGCCCACTGTCGGCAAACGGCTTGCCCTGCTCGCCCTGAAAGAGACCTACAAACAGGGAGGAATCGTAGCTCACAGTCCCCGTTTCAAAGAGGCCCGTTTCGAAAACGGAAAAGCTTATGTCACCTTTACCAGCGATGCAACTCTGGGACCCGACTACACGGGACGCATTCTCGGATTTGAAATCGCCGGTGCGGATAAAATTTTCATTCCGGCTCATGCCGAATTCGTCCCCGGCAAGCAGGAGATCGTCGTCAGCTCAGAGATTGTAGCAGAACCCGTAGCCGTACGTTACGCCTTCCGCAACGTACCCAAAGCTGCCGAACTCTACAACTGCGGCGGACTGCCCGCATTCCCGTTCAGAACGGATTCGTGGGACGACGCTCGATAAGCTGTCCACAGAGACACAAAAAAGAAGAGAACGCCGTTTACTCAGCGTTCTCTTCTTTTTATTTCAAAAAGTTTCCGAGATCCTATTTCCGTTTCGAAATATCGCGATACTCAACCTCAAGACCTTTTTCATAGAGCTTCATGGCCCGACGGCTCATACCCATACTCGAAAAACCTCCGTCATGGAACAGATTCTGCATTGTCACCTTGCGGGTCAAATCCGAAAAGAGAGTCAGCACATAACCGGCACAGTCATCCGCCGTAGCATTTCCCAGCGGTGAGGTCCGATCCGCGAAATCCATCAAATCGCTCATACCCAATACGCCTTTCCCTGCGGTTGTCGGAGTCGGCGACTGCGACACGGTATTGATCCGGACATGTTTTTCCCGACCGTAGATATAGCCGAAGCTGCGGGCAATAGACTCCAACAACGCTTTGGCATCAGCCATGTCGTTATAACCGTACAGCGTACGTTGTGCTGCGATATAGGAGAGTGCCACAATAGAGGCCCAATCGTTCAGTGCATCCTTCTTACGGGCAACCTGAATCACTTTGTGAAACGAAATTGCAGATATGTCGAGCGTTTTGGCCAAATAATCGTAATCCAGATCGTCGTACGTACGTCCTTTGCGAACATTCAACGACATCCCGATCGAATGCAGAATAAAGTCGAACTTACCACCGAAATGCTCCATCGTCTTGTCGATCAGATTTTCGAGATCGGAAACACTCGTTGCATCGGCCGGAATGACAATCGCATGGCAGGCTTCGGCCAAACGATCGATGGTTCCCATACGAATAGATACCGGGGTATTGGTCAATACGATCTCCGCCCCCTCTTCGACAGCCCGTTGGGCCACCTTCCATGCAATCGAATCTTCGTTTAGGGCTCCGAAAATCAGACCCTTTTTCCCCTTTAATAAATTATACGCCATTTTTTCACTTTTTTATGCGGGGGCAAAGGTAGTGTAAATCCGGTTATCTCCAAATCGAAAATCAGATTGCTTCGCATGCACCCTTTTCAGATGCAGAAATACGCATTTCGGGCCGACGGTTCAAAAAAAAGAGACTAACGACAAAAAGCAAAAAAATACGGGGATCGTTCCCCGCATCAGAACTCATATAGATATAGAATCGCAAGCAAGATTGTTTCCGTTTCGGCAGGATGCTCGCTATTGCGGCACAAAACGATACGTAATCGTACCCGACTGTTTGTCCCGCGAGGGGTCTACATTAAACGTGGAGTTACGCGCCGCCCGGACTGCCGAATCGTTGATACAGCTGCTACCCGATCCCTCTTTGACCGAAGCTGCCGTAACCTTTCCGTTGCGGTTCACCGTAATGCTGACAACCACCCGGCCGCTACCCTCGCACAAATAAGCTGGGATGAACAGCGATACGTCGCGCCGCCCGGGCAGATCGTATTCGACCAGCACGTTTCCCTGCTGTTTCACACCGCTCTCCTGCTCTCCCTCTTTCGCTTCCCGTTGGGCCTTGTGACGATCGATCATCTCCTGCTCCTCGCGCCGCCCCTTCTCGAACGCCTCACGCGACGCCCGAAGACGACTCGCTACGGCAGCCGCTTCTTCATCGAGACTCTCCTGAAAATCGGATTCCGACTCCGATGCCTCCTGCGAAGATTCATCCCATCGTCCCACCGACTCGGCTCCTCCGTGCACATCGGAAACCCGATTGCGCAACGGAGTACTCTCCTCCTCTTCCTCCTGCTGCAACTGTTGGTTCAACCGCTCTTCTTCCATCAACTGTTGCTGAAGATCAGTCAGATCGACATAGAACGTATTGTCGTATTTCTGTGTATTCAACACGATCTTGGTCGAAACGAACACGATACCGAACGCCAGATAGGCGATAACCATACAACACAATCCCACACGGTGCTCATAGATCCACGTCCCGATATCGAACGGACGGTGCTCAAACGGGAGTCTCATCCGCTGCGGGCGCCGTCCACCTTTGGGCGGTACTCGTCGCGGTGCGGATCCTGCTTTAGGTACGCTTCTCGATTCTGCTGGTTTCGACTGATTTGATTCTCGCATCCTTTCTCGATAAAAACCGAACAAAAGTACGATTTCTTTCAAAAAATTCATACCTTTGCACGTAAAATAATGTTTTTAACACGTATGTCTCTAAAACAGAAAACCTTAAATACTCCCATATCCTTTCAGGGGAAAGGTTTGCACACCGGACTTAATGTAACGATGACGGTCAATCCCGCCGAACCGGGATTCGGGATCAAATTCAGACGGATCGACTTGGAGGGAACTCCTGTCGTAGAAGCCCTTGCGGATTACGTCACCGACACCTCCCGAGGTACTACTATCGAAAAGAAAGGCGTACGGATCAGCACGATCGAACACGTCATGGCAGCCTTGTGGGGTTGCGGCATAGACAATGCCCTGATCGATATCGACGCACCGGAGACCCCGATCATGGATGGCTCCGCACGGGAATACGTCGCTGCCATCATCGCAGCAGGCCTCAAGGAACAGGATGCCGACCGCGAATACTACGAAATACACGAAAAAACCGTCGTATCCGTACCCGAACGGGGTGTTGAAATCGTCGTCTATCCGGATGACGAATTCTCTGTCAACGTCAACGTCGATTTCAATTCGAAGATCATTGGCAACCAATACGCACGGCTCGACTCGATCGACCAGTTCGCTGAGCAGATCGCTCCCTGCCGGACGTTCGTATTCCTGCACGAATTGGAACCGCTGATCACGCACAACCTGATCAAAGGAGGCGATCTGGACAACGCCATCGTAATCGTTGAAAACAAGGTTTCCAATGAAGAGCTCGACCGTCTTTCGAAGCTGTTCAACAAGAAAGATGTACAGGTCAACGAAGGATACCTCAACAACATACAATTGCGGTTCCCCAACGAGCCCTCGCGCCATAAGCTGCTGGACCTGATCGGAGATCTGGCCTTGATCGGTGTACGTATCAAGGGACGTATCGTAGCCTACCGCCCGGGACATGCCGCCAATACGCAGCTGGCCCGCTTGATCCGCAAACACATCAAACGCGACGCATCGCATCCCAAGTTCAAATACGATCCGAATCAGGAAGCGCTCTACGATATCAACAAAATCCGGAAGCTCCTTCCGCACCGGCCACCGTTCCTGCTGGTAGACAAGATTATCCATCTGGACAGCCAAAATGTCGTGGGAATCAAAAACGTTACGATGAACGAGCCCTTCTTCGTGGGACACTTCCCCAACGAACCGGTTATGCCCGGCGTACTGATCATCGAGGCCATGGCCCAATGCGGTGGAATCCTCGCACTGAGCAGCGTGCCCGATCCGGAGAACTATTCGACCTACTTCCTCAAGATAGACGGCGTTAAATTCCGTGACAAGATCGTTCCCGGCGATACGCTGCAATTCGAATTGCGGTTGGCCGAACCCATTCGAAGAGGAATCGTAGTTATGGAGGCAAAAGCTTTTGTCGGCAACAAGTTTACCACGGAGGCCATGCTGATGGCACAAATCGTTCACAACAAATAAGCGAACTACGTACACATCAACACACAAATATCGACACATAAGTAAAAACTACAATTCGCAACTATGATAAGCAAACTGGCTCAGGTTTCCGAAATGGCGCAAATCGGTGAAGACGTCATCGTAGAACCTTTCTCTTATATCGCAGGCGATGTTGTCATCGGAAGCGGTTGCCACATTGGTCCGGGAGCCGTCATTCTGGACGGAGCCCGCATCGGGAAAAACTGCAAGATCCATACATCGGCCGTAGTAGCCGGCGTTCCTCAGGATCTGAAATTCAAAGGCGAATACACGACCGTCGAGATCGGCGATTGCACAACGATCCGTGAATGTGCCACCGTCAATCGGGGAACTGCAGCCAAAGGCGTCACCCGCGTCGGAAGCAATACCTTGATCATGGCCTATGCCCACGTGGGTCACGACTGTACGGTCGGAAACAACTGCGTCATCGTCAACGGTGTCTCGCTGGCAGGAGAGGTCGAAGTTCAGGACTGGGCTATTCTTGGCGGACATTCAGCCGTGCACCAGTTCTGCCGGATCGGCGCCCACGCCATGCTCGGTGGCGGATCGTTGGTCAGCAAGGACGTTCCACCCTTCGTCAAGGCCGCACACAATCCGTTGTCGTTCGTCGGAGCCAACTTCATCGGGTTGCGCCGCAGAGGATTCAGTGCCGAAAAGATCCACGAGATACAGGAACTTTTCCGCATTCTGTTCCAGTCGGGATACAACTATACGAAGGCTTGCGAAATCGCCGAAAACCAGACCGCACCCTCTCCGGAACGCGATATGGTACTCGAATTCATCCGTAGTTCGAAACGGGGTATTCTGAAACCCTATAATCCGAAAAAGAGCAGCGACGAAGTCGAATAACGGAACTGAGGCGTTAAAAAATTGAGGTTTTTCGGAATTTTATTTTGTTTTTCGAGAAATCCGATATATATTTGCAAACGAATGAAAGGGGGACGGTAAGTCCCCCCTTTTGTTACCCATAAACACACATGTCGGAAGCATGATCGATACGGAACGGATACAGACAATTGTCGAAGAAGAGTTTCAGGGAACGGATATCTTTTTAGTCGGCATCAAACAAAATACGGCGAACGAAATCGAAATCACCGTAGACAGCGATACATCCGTAGACATTGATGCATGTGCAACCTTGACCCGTAAGATCAACGATGCGTTCGACCGCGAAGAGGAAGATTTCTCGTTGACGGTCATGTCGGCCGGTATCGGCTCGGAACTGAAAAGCCTGCGCCATTCTGCCCCGCCAATACCGAAAAATGATCGGGAAAGAGGTCGAGGTCGTACTCAAGGACGGATCGAAACTGATTGCTACACTGAAGGATTTTAGCGATGACACGTTGACGCTCACCTATACGGAGAAGGTTGCCGTCGAGGGAAAAAAACGAAAGGTGGCAACAGAAATCGAACGCAGCCTCGCGCTGTCCGACATCAAAACGACAAAGGAGTATTTGAACTTCAAATAGATTGAAGGCACGAAAATAGATCACTGAATATAAAACAACAAGGTCGTCGCGCAAACGGCAGACCCGTAAATTTTCATTAGTACAGACTATGGACAATCTCAACCTCGTGAGCACGTTTGCAGAATTCAAGGAGTTGAAAAACATCGACAAGAGTACCATGATCGGTGTGCTTGAAGACGTGTTCCGCCATCTGTTGATCAAAACGTACGAAACCGACGAAAATTTCGACGTAATCATCAATCCGGAGAAAGGGGACCTCGAAATATGGAGAAACCGTACCGTCGTTGAGGACGGCATGGTCGAAAATCCGAACCAGCAGATCTCGCTGAGCGATGCACGGAAGATCGACGCAACGTATGAGGTGGGCGAAGAGGTTGCCGAAGAGATCAAGCTCTCGAGCTTCGGTCGGCGGGCCGTACTGTCACTGCGCCAGAATCTGGCTTCCCGCATTCTGGATCTCGAAAAAGCCAGTCTGTTCAACAAATACACCGAAAAAGTGGGTGAGATCATCACCGGCGAGGTGTACCAAACATGGAAAAAGGAGATTCTCGTGCTCGACGACGAGGACAACGAACTGATTCTGCCGAAACAGGAGCAGATTCCGAACGACAAGTTCCGCAAAGGAGACAGCATTAAAGCAATCGTTTCGCGCGTTGAGATGAGAAATAACAACCCCTACATCGTTCTCTCGCGAACCGCTCCCGAATTTCTCGAACGTCTGTTCGAAATGGAGGTACCCGAAATTTATGACGGACTGATCACCATCAAGAAGATCGTCCGCATTCCGGGTGAACGTGCCAAAGTCGCTGTCGAATCCTACGACGACCGTATCGATCCGGTAGGAGCCTGTGTGGGAATGAAGGGTTCCCGGATCTATTCGATCGTCAAAGAGCTCCGTAACGAAAACATCGACGTCGTAAACTACACGACCAATACGCAACTGTACATCCAACGGGCGCTGAATCCGGCTAAAATCTCTTCGATCAAAATCAACGAAGAGTCGAAAACCGCATCCATCTACCTCAAACCCAACGAAGTATCGTTGGCAATCGGTAAAGGCGGTCTGAACATCCGTCTGGCCAGTATGCTGACCGGATACGACATCGACGTCTACCGTGAACTGGACAACGAAGATGTATCCTTGGACGAATTCAAAGACCGCATCGACGGCTGGATCATCGACAAACTCAAGAGTATAGGCTGCGATACGGTGAAGAGTACGCTGGCCCTGTCGGCTGACGAACTGGCCAAACGCTCCGATCTGGAAATTGAGACAGCTCAGGAAATTATCAACATCCTGCAATCTGAAAACGAAGACGTTGAACTCGACGAATTCCGCGACGAGATCGACGAGCAGATCATCGACAAACTCAAACAGACCGGTCTTTCGACAGCCAAGAGCGTTATCGATCAACCGATCGATGAGCTGGTGAAACGGACAGGTCTCGACGAGAAAACCCTGAACGAGGTAATCGATATTCTGAAATCCGAATTCGAATAATCCGCACTACTCTCCTGATTCAACACCGATAACGCCGAAACAATCCGAACCCGAAAAAAAGATACAATATGCCAAACGAAAAAAGACTTAGACTCCATCAAGTTGCCAGAGAATTAAAAGTGGGACAAACAACAATCATCGAGTTCCTCGACAAGAAGGGGATAAAGGTGGACAAAAGCCCCAGCTCGATCATAGAGCCGGCGGTCTATGCCATTTTGGATAAAGAGTTCGGAGGCAACAAACAGATCGAGAAAGTCAATATACGGGAGAAGATCAACCTCAAACACGAAACCGTATCGTTGGGAGATAAGAAAGAGAGCGCAGCCTCTTCGACAGACGACGGATCGGACTTCAAGAACGAGGTGATCATCAAGAGCGGAGTCATCAGCGTCAAAGACGAAGTGACACCGATCGCTGCACCGAAAATTTTGGGCAAGATTGATCTTTCGGGAAGCGGGAAGAAAAAACATACACCAGCGGTTCAAGCAGTAGAAAAGAAGAGCGAGCCGGCACCCGCTCAGGAGAAGCAGGTTCAACCTGCTAAAAAAGAGGAGAAAAAAGAGGTCGACGTAGCTCCGAAAGAGAAGACGCCAACCCCTCAGCCTGCCGTTGCAAGTACAGCTACCCCGGTCGCTGAACCCAAACGGGAGATCGTCATTCAGAGCCAGACCTACGACGAACGGATGGCTGCCGACGAGAGCAATCTGTTCCGTCCGGGAGATACGACCAGACTTTCAGGACCGAAGGTGCTCGGAAAGATCGATGTCAAATCGTTCGAGAAGAAGAAGGGCGATGATGGACACCGCAAGCGGGAAAAACGGAAACGAATCGCCAAGGACAAGATCGATATAACGCAAAAGCAGAATCAGCCCGGAATCAAAGAGAACATCCGCAAATCGGACAATACGGCCAGTGCGGTTCAAAACGGAAAAAACGCTGTTAAGGAGAAGCGCAAGAAGGCTCCCAAGCCAGTTGCAAAGGTCGAAATCAGCGAAGAAGAGGTACAAAAGCAGATCAAAGATACTTTGGCCCGACTTACGGCCAAAGGGCCCAAGTTCAAAACGGCAAAACACCGCCGCGACAAACGAGAGGCTGTTTCGGCCCGACTCAACGAGGAGATCGAACGTCAGGAGCAGGAGAAGAGCGTGCTGAAGGTGACCGAATTCGTCACCGTCAGCGAATTGGCAACCATGATGGATGTCAGCGTTAACGACGTGATCACCGTATGCATGAACCTCGGACTGATGGTCTCGATCAACCAACGACTCGACGCAGAGGCATTGGTTATCGTAGCCGAAGAGTTCGGCTTCAAGGTCGAATTCGTCTCCGTCGAGATTCAGGAGGCAATCGATACGGAGGTGGACAAGGAAGAGGATCTCGTTCCGCGTCCTCCGATCGTTACGGTCATGGGACACGTCGACCACGGTAAAACCTCGTTGCTCGACAACATCCGGAAGACGAACGTCATCGCGGGTGAAGCCGGAGGTATTACCCAGCACATCGGAGCGTACAGCGTAACGTTGGACGACGGTCGGAAAATCACCTTCCTCGATACGCCGGGTCACGAAGCCTTTACGGCCATGCGTGCACGGGGTGCGAAAATCACCGACGTGGCCATTATCATCGTCGCAGCCGACGACAACGTCATGCCGCAGACGGTCGAGGCCATCAACCATGCCGCAGCCGCTCAGGTTCCGATTGTATTTGCCATCAACAAGATCGATAAGCCCGGGGCCAATCCGGAACGGATCAAGGAGGAGCTGGCCGCCATGAACTATCTGGTCGAAGACTGGGGCGGAAAATACCAATGTCAGGAGATATCCGCAAAGCAAGGCATCAACCTCGACAAACTGCTCGAGAAGGTGCTGCTTGAAGCCGAATTCCTCGATCTGAAGGCCAACCCGAACCGCAAGGCACAGGGTGCGGTCATCGAATCGACGCTGGACAAGGGCCGCGGTTATGTGGCCACGGTTTTGGTCCAGAACGGTACCCTGCACGTAGGAGACATCATGCTTTCCGGTACACATACCGGACGTGTCAAGGCGATGTTCAACGAACGGGGAACCCGCATTAAGGAGGCTCCCCCTTCCACTCCGGTGCTCGTATTGGGACTCAACGGTGCACCTCAGGCCGGAGACACGTTCAATGTGATGGATGACGAACGGTCGGCCCGCGACATTGCCAACAAGCGCGAACAGCTGCAACGGATGCAGGGACTCCGCACGCAAAAACACATCACATTAGACGAGATCGGCCGCCGTATCGCCATCGGAAACTTCAAGGAGCTGAATATCATCATCAAGGGTGACGTAGACGGTTCGATCGAGGCTATGGCCGATTCGTTGATCAAACTCTCGAAAGAGGAGGTCGAAGTCAATGTCATCCACAAAGCCGTCGGTCCGATCTCCGAATCGGATGTACTGCTCGCCGCTGCCTCCAACGCCGTGATCGTCGGATTCCAAGTACGTCCGTCGGCTGCGGCCCGCAAGTTGGCGGAGAAAGAGGAGATCGAAATTCGCCTCTACTCGATCATCTACGACGCCATCAATGACATCAAGGATGCCATCGAAGGTATGCTTGCTCCGGTGATGAAGGAGGAGATCGTATGTTCGGTCGAAGTCATGGAGGTCTTCAAGATTTCGAAAGTGGGTACCGTTGCCGGATGTCTGGTCCGCGAGGGCAAGATCACCCGCAATACCAATGTCCGCGTTATCCGGGACGGCATTGTCGTCTACACCGGCAAGCTCGGATCGCTCAAACGGTTCAAAGACGATGTCAAGGAGGTTACCTCCGGTCTGGAATGCGGTCTGAACATCGAAAACTACAACGATATTCATATCGGTGACATCATCGAAGGATACGAACAAGTGGAAACCAAAAAATAATCAGTGTATCACTACCACAAACGGCCGTGGACTTGCAAATTTCAGCGAGTTCACGGCCGTTTGTTTTTCCAAAACGACTCCGACTACCGACACCTCTTTTTCCACAGATTACGGTCGCATCGAAACCTTTTTATCCATCAAGCAGTCCATTTTTTTTGAAAATGTTTTTTTTTCCAACATTTTTCTCTAACTTTGAAGAGAGATGAAGCAAAGGTCCAGCGTTTGGGATCCGTCACAATACGGTTTTTTGGAAAAACTTTTTTTTAAGGCGGCTCCGTGCACGGTACCGGAACTCGTTTCATCGACACAAATACTGACACAAAAATACTTTTACTACAAATTACTAATCTATTCGGTTAACATGAATTCGAACGAACTTTCGAGGCGAGAATTTCTCAAACGGATTCTCGCGCTGTCCGCAGCCGCAGCGATGCCGACCATCCTCACCAAAAACACGCTGACTGCCGCTCGTCCGAAGCCCCGAATCGTCGGTCCGAACGAACGGGTCAATCTGGCCTGTTGCGGAATCGGGAATCAGGGACTCTTCGACATCCGCGAACTCTACAAAACGGGGGAAGCAAATATCGTAGCTTTCTGTGACGTCGACATGGGAGCTCCCCAGACCCTGCCGATTCTCAAACAATTCCCGAACGTACCGCGCTTCCAAGATTTTCGAACCATGTTCGATAAGATGGGAAGCCAAATCGATGCCGTTCTGGTCAGTGTCCCCGACTTTTCACACTTCCCGATCTCCATGCTCGCCATGTCGGAAGGAAAACACGTCTTTGTCGAAAAACCGATGGGACGCACCTTCTACGAAGTGGAACTGATGATGAAGGCCGCCAAGAAATATAAGGTCGTTACCCAGATGGGTAATCAGGGCCACTCCGAAGCAAACTACTTCCAGTTCAAGGCGTGGACCGAAGCGGGAATCATCAAAGACGTGACGGCCATCACGGCCCACATGAACGGTGCGAGAAGATGGCACGGCTGGAATACCAACATCCACAGCTATCCTCCGGGACAACCTATCCCCGAAACCCTCGACTGGAACGTATGGCTGACAACTGCCAAATTCCACGAATACAATAAGGATTATGTCAACGGACAGTGGCGCTGCTGGTACGACTTCGGCATGGGCGCATTGGGCGACTGGGGAGCACACATCCTCGACACGGCCCATCAGTTCCTCGATCTGGGACTCCCCTACGAGATCGATCCGGTACGCATCGACGGCCACAACGACTTCTTCTTCCCGCAAGCCTCTACGCTGAAATTCAAATTCGCGGCTCGTGGCAACATGCCGCCGGTCGAAGTGACTTGGTATGAGGGACAGAAGAACATCCCGCCCGTACCCGAGGGATATGGCGTCTCCGAATTGGATCCCAACATTCCGCCTCCAAGCAACGGACAGATCCAGCCGGCACAGCTGAACCCCGGCAAGATCATATACAGCAAGGAGCTGACGTTCAAAGGCGGTTCGCACGGCAGCACGCTCTCGATCATTCCGGAAGAGAAAGCCAAAGAGATGGCCTCGCAACTGCCGGAAGTTCCACCCAGCCCGTCGAACCACTACAAAAACTTCCTGCTGGCCTGCAAGGGACAGGAAGAGACCCGTTCACCGTTCAGCATCGCAGGTCCGCTGTGTCAGGTCTTCAATCTGGGAGTATTGGCTCAACGGCTTAACACCAAACTGCTGTTCGACACGAAGAAACAACAGATCACAAATAACGATACTGCGAACAAACTGCTCAAGGAGATGACTCCGAGAGATGGTTGGGAGGAATTCTATAAACTATAAAAACTTGCTATCGAAAAAGACAAAAGAGTGGAGGGCCGCAATGTGCAGTCCTCCACTCTTTTGTCACTTATTCAACCTCTAAATTACATGTTGCTGTACCGGGCAACCGGAACGACATCCAACGAGGCAAACTCACCCCGTTGATACTTGAAGTACCCGGCCATCGCAATCATCGCCGCGTTATCGGTCGTAAATTTAAACTCGGGCAGATAGGTTTTCCACCCCCTTTTCTCCCCCTCCTCGACGATTGCACGACGCAACCCGGAGTTGGCCGACACGCCTCCCGCAATAGCGATCTCGCGAATATCGTAGTATTTTGCGGCCCGGATCAATTTGACGAGCAGAATATCGATGATCGCCGCCTGCAAGGAAGCACACAGGTCTGCCTTGTTGTTCTCGACGAAGTCCGGTGACTCATGAACCGCATCCCGCAAGAAATAGAGGAACGAGGTTTTCAGCCCACTGAAACTATAATCGAATCCGTCGACGGATGGCCGTGCAAACCGGAATCGTTTGGGATCTCCCTCAGCAGCCAGACGGTCGATGATCGGGCCCGACGGATAGGGCAACCCCATCACCTTGCCGCACTTGTCGAATGCCTCTCCCGCAGCGTCATCGATCGTTGTCCCGACGATCTCCATCCGGTCGTAATCCTCCACACGCACAATCTGCGAGTGTCCGCCCGAAACCAGCAGGCACAAGAACGGGAAGGTCGGATGCGGCAATTTGCGATCGGGCAGATCGATAAAGTGAGCCGATATATGTCCGTGCAGGTGGTTGACCTCCATGATCGGCACGTCCAATGCCAAGGAGAGACCTTTGGTGAAGGAGACTCCCACCATCAACGATCCGAGCAGACCGGGGCCCCGCGTAAAAGCGATCCCATCGATATCGCGGAACGTTATGCCGGCCTCCTTGATCGCTGCATCCACGACAGGAATGATATTCTGCTGGTGTGCCCGCGAGGCCAACTCGGGAATCACCCCTCCATACTTACGATGCACCTCCTGACTGGCTATGACATTCGACAGGAGCGTTCCGCCGCGAAGTACGGCTGCCGACGTGTCATCGCACGAGGACTCGATTCCCAAAATCGTTATATCCATTTTTGACTTTATAATTTAAATAAATTTAGTAAACTTGTAGTTTATTTATCGGGATCCGATCCTTACGGAGACGGACTTTCCGCGTCGAAACAAAACATTGCGTGTATCGTACGATGGGCAAAGTTATAAAAATAATACGATCTTTTATACTCGCCGTGCTGCTTGTGCTGCTGCTTCTGCCCGTAGCGATCACGCTGTTGCTCCATGTCCGGACGATACAGAACTATGTGGTCGATACCGGACTGAACTATCTGAGCGAACGGGCTGAAACGCAATTTTCGGTCAAGGACGTCCGCTTCAGCCTTTTCAACCGATTCGTTTTCGACGGACTATATGTCGAGGATTATGCGGGCGACACGCTCTTCTACGCCAAAAAGGTGGTCGTTCCGATCAGGAGCCTAAACCTTTTTACCGGAGCCGTACATTTAGGAGATGTACAACTTAGCGACATCCAGTTCAACCTGATGCAAGACAGCACACGTCTGAGCAATCTGAAACAGATCCTGCTGAAACTAAAAAGGAAGGAGAAAAAGAGAGAAAAAAAGCCATTCCGCCTCAAGGCCAGTGCCGTACAGATTCGGAACATGAATTTTCGTCACCGAAAATACGACATCCAGCCCAAAAGCTACGGCGTCAACTTTACCGATCTGGATGTACGGGATTTCAACCTCGCCGTACACGACATTTCGGTCGTCAACGACAGCGTAACCCTCTCGATCGACTCGCTGCGCCTGCATGAACGCTGCGGTCTTGACATCCGGAACCTGTCGACCGACCGGTTCCGCATATCGGGTACCGGACTGCACTTCGACCGACTGCGACTCACCACGGCCGAATCGGACGCCACTCTACCGTACCTCTATTTCGATTACGACACATGGAAAGGATACAAAGATTTTTTGCAACGGGTTACGATTCGCTCCGAATTCACCCAATCCACGGTCAGTTTTCGGACCATTGCCTATTTCGCGCAGGGATTAAAACACTGGACGGGAGTGCTGCACGATGCCTCGGGTCGGGTCGAAGGGCCGGTTGCAGCACTTAGCGGAGAAGTTTTCAATGCGACAATCCGCGACACCCGCGTCAAACTGCAATTCGCCATCACCGGACTGCCCGATGTCAAGCAGACCGATTTTTCATTCTTTGTACAGAACTTGGAGACCCGCTCCGACGACATCTCCTACATCATTGAAGATATTACGGGCAAGGCTCTCGATCCGCGTAGAAAAAAGATGCTCGACCAAGCCGGTAATATTACTTTTTCGGGCCACTTCGACGGATTGTTCAACAACTTCACCGCCGACGGCAACCTACGCACCTCTATCGGAAATGCCGACGTAAAACTGCACATCAATCCGCTTTCGGGCGCGACCCGTACAACCGCCTTCAACGGCACGCTAAATGTCCACGAATTCGGCGTCGGCACACTGCTCCAACAACCCAAACTGGGGAGACTTACCCTCACATCGACCGTTCAAGGTCTCTTCGGACAAAGCCTCAAGATGCAAGCCCATGCCGACATCCGATCGCTCGGCTACAACGACTACACCTATCAGGGAATCGCCCTGAACGGGAACATCGAAAATAAGAAATTCACCGGATCCATCGACTCTCAGGACCCGAATCTGGCCTTCGCATTTGACGGTGGACTCGATTTCAACGACTCGTTACCCGCCTATAATTTCAATCTGAACCTCCAAAACGCCGATCTCGCCAAGCTGAACTTCAACCGACGCGACTCCGTTTCACAGATTCTCTGTACGCTGAAGGCCGAAGGGTCAGGCATCCGGCTGGACGATGCCAACGGGACGATCGAGATCAACGACATGACCTACATCAATCACATCGATACGGTCCGGACCGGACAAATCCGGATGGTCGCCAACAACAAGGGCGCCAGCAAGCTGCTCGGATTCTATTCGCCATTCGCCGACATCGAGCTAAAAGGGAAACTGAGCTACGACAAGATGTTTGCCTATTTCCGTAATACACTCGTCTCCTACCTGCCCTCGATCTCCGACCGCACTCCTGAAGAAAAGATATCAGAACCTGCACCCTATACCGCCTCCTCGATCGACAACTACTACCTGCTCAATGTCAACGTCAAGGAGTCGAACAACGTAGCGGGAATCTTTTATCCGGGACTCGAACTGGAACAGGGGACCAATCTGGCCTTTCTGTTCAATCCGGAACAGAACATCTTCTCGTTGACCCTGAATTCTGCCCTCATCGAAACCGAAGACTCCTTCGTTTCGAACCTGAAAGCCTCCGTCAGAAACCAAGCCGATTCAATTTCGCTCTTCGTCACCGCCGAGGAGACATTGCTGAAGGGGATATACATGCCCGATTTTTCGGTCGTCGGGGGAGCCAAAGAGAACAAAATCAATCTGGCCATGCGGTTCAACAACACAGAGAACCAAACATACGCCATGATCAGTACGACCTCCACACTATCGGCCGATTCAGTAACCGGCATTCCGCAAACCCACATCCGCTTCAACCCGTCGACCTACACCTCCGGGAATCAGACATGGCGGATCGGGGCCCACAAAATCGTGATCGATTCCACCCAAACCCTAATCGACCGGTTTGCCATCGAAAGCGGATCGCAACGTCTCTCGATCAACGGTACGATCTCCCCCCGGACCACAGATACGCTCCGACTCCGACTCCAAAACTTCGATCTGCGGCCTCTCACCAAAATCACCGGACAGAAGGGATACAACATCGAAGGCTACACGAACGGCACGGCAGACCTGATCGCGGCTCAGGGCGACAGGATCATGAATGCCGACATCGACTTCGATTCACTCCGTGTAAACGACATTCCGTGGAAAGCGGCATGTTTCACCTGCAACTGGGATTTCATTGCCCGTTATGCCCGTTTCGCACTGGTCGAACGGGAATCGGGCGACGCAATCGCCATCGGATACTACGTCCCCGACGACCATCGGTATGCCGCCGATCTGAATTTCAGACACATCGACATGGCCCTTCTCTCGCCCGTACTGGAAGGGGCACTGGAGAACATAAAAGGTTCGGCCCGCGCCCGACTGACCCTGACCAGCCGAAACCGAAAGCCTATTCTGAACGGAACCATAAACGTCGAGCGATTCGAAAGCAAGGTCAGTTATACGAATGTAGGCTACTCGCTTACCGAAAGTGTTGCCGACGTAAAGGATAACGTCATCACGCTACGGCCCACGGAACTGGTCGATCCGGAAGGCAACCGCGTCGGCTTCGACATGGATTTCAACTTCAAGAATCTGAAAAACCTCAGCTACACGATCCACGTTCGTCCGACCAACACGTTGGTATTGAACACAACCGAGCGGCAGAACGATCTGTTTTACGGAACGATCTACGCCTCGGGCAATGCGACGATCCGCGGTAATCGAAACCGGGTAAGCATGGACATCACGGCTTCAACTGCCGGAAATTCCCGTTTCTTCATGCCGTTGGGTAATGGAACGGATATAGCGGCCGCCGACTTCATCGTATTCGAGACCCCCAAGCAACGGGCCGCAATCGACAGCCTGAATCGAGCCAACCGCAGTCGCCGCGAACGGTTCCGGCATCGGATGGAGAGTCTCCGTTCGGAAATGGACATCAACATGACGCTGGACGTCCGTCCCAACGTCGAGATGCAGCTCATGCTCGACCCGACAGGCGACAACCTGCTGAAAGGACGAGGTTCCGGTTCGATTAATCTCCACGTCAATCCGAACAACCGGGACTTTACCCTCTACGGAGACTACAACATCACCGAAGGAAGTTATCGTTTTTCACTACAAAACTTCGCCACACGGACTTTTACCATCGAAGACGGCAGCCACATCCAGTGGACCGGAGACCCGGTCAATGCGTTGGTCGACATCGAAGCGGTGTACAAGTTGAAGGCCTCTTTGGCGCAGATTCTTCAGGGAAGCGGACAAAACACCCGACGCAATGTTCCGGTCGATTGCATCATCCGTCTTTCGGACAGGTTGAGCCAACCGACCATCACGTTCGATGTCAACGTTCCGAACACCGATCCCGAGATTCAAAGCGCCATCTTCAACACGATGAATACGCAGGAGATGATGTCGACCCAGTTCCTGTGGCTGCTGGCTACACATAGCTTCTATACGGAAAATATCAACTCGACACAGAACCTCAACATCGGTGCGCAAAGTGCAACAACGACCGGTATCGAATTTCTCTCCACCCAGTTGAGCAACATTCTCTCTTCCGAACGGTTCCGGTTGGCTCCCACCTACCGCCCGAAGAGCGAAGAGACCTCCGACGAATTCGGAACCGAATTTTATGGTGAGCTGATCAAAAACAAACTGATCGTCGAAGGTGACGTGAGCTACGACTCGGGGAACAACATCCAGATGAACAACCGTACGGCAAGGAGCCTGACAGGCGACGTCACGTTGAGTCTTTTACTGGACGAGGTCGGAAATTTCAAGGTCAAAGCCTTTACCCGGACCATCGACCGTTTCGACGAAAACCAAGGTCTCCAAGAGAGTGGCGTCGGTCTCTCTTACCGTCAGAATTTCAACTCTTTTTCGGATTTGATCCAGAACTTCAGGGAACGGATCGAACGCATCAGACAACGCAAAGCCACCAAACGGATGCAAAAAGCTGCTCGCAAAGGTGACAACACCTCTGTTTCCGATTCCCCAACCGATCCGACTGAAGAACCCTCCGCCCCGGATACGATCCACACCGAACAAGAGTAAAGCATTCCGGATCCCTAACGTCCGTCCAGCTCCATGTCCATACCTTCTCAATAAAAATTCAAAAAAATCTTTGATTTAACCGCAATACTCCGTTCCTTTGCAGTCACGAAATCAGTTGGGAGGAGAAGTTCATGAATTTTATACCGGAAGCCGTCAATCACTATATTCTACAACAATTTAAAAATTGGATGCTTCCGATCGCCATGATCGTCGGAGGCGTATTCTATCCTTTTTTCTCTTCGTTGAAATTTCTGACGCCCTACCTGATCTTCCTGATGCTGCTGGTCCCCTACTGTAAACTCTCATACGACCGGTTGCGCATTACCCGCCTCCATGTCCTGCTGATCTTGATCCAGATATTCGGAAGTTTAGGAATCTATGCGGCATTGGCTACGTTCGATCCGGTACTGGCTCAGGGTACGTTCATCTGCATCCTCGCCCCAACGGCTACTTCGGCAGCCGTCATCACAGGAATGCTCGGCGGCAGCATCTCCACTCTGGCAACCTACACATTAGTCAGCAACCTGACTGTTGCCGTACTCGCCCCGTTCGTCTTCTCACTGATCGGAGAGCACACCTCAATGCCCTTTCTGGAGTCCTTCGGCATTATCTGTCGACAGATGATCCCGCTGCTGATCTTTCCGCTCGTAACGGCCATGCTATTAAAACGATTTGTTCCCAAAGTACACCGCGAGCTCAAAAGCCGGCAACAGATCTCGTTCTACCTGTGGGCCGTCTCACTGACCATCGTCATGGGCAATACGGTCGCATTCATCGTCAATCAGCAAAATCCAAACTATCGGAACGAAGTATTCATTGCGCTCTGCGCCTTGATCGTTTGCTGCCTGCAATTTCTCGTCGGAAGACGTCTCGGTGGACACTTTCATAATAAAATTGCGGGGGCACAAGGGCTCGGACAAAAAAATACGGTCCTCGCAATCTGGATGGCCTTGACCTATCTCGATCCGGTCGCCTCAATCGGTCCGGCCTCCTACGTCATCTGGCAAAATACGATCAACAGCTGGCAATTGTGGTTCAAAAGGCACAAGGAAGCACACGCAGCCGAACAGCTATCGATCACTGATTCATCAACGCACACATCGATAGTAGACACCAAGGGGTAACGACTTACCATAGGAGTCTGTAAAATAGAGTTCTCCGAACTGTTCGTCATTGCAACTCCCCACCAACTGACGGACTGCACTACGTGCCAACAGCGCCGAAAGTCCCATCGAATAGAGGTTCAACACCAGAAATCCATTCCGGTCGAGCAGTTGTCCACACGTCCGCAACATCTCGTTGAGATGCTCTTCGAGTACCCACTTTTCGCCGTCGGGACCACGCCCATAGGCCGGAGGATCGAGTATAATTCCCTGATAAAGGTGGCCGCGACGAAGTTCACGTCGTACGAATTTCAACGCATCGTCCACAATCCAGCGGATACCGTCCAATCCGGAAGCCTCCATATTTTCACGGGCCCAACTGACTACCGGTTTCACCGAATCGACATGCGTCACCTCCGCTCCGGCAGCCCGGGCCGCCAACGAGGCTCCTCCCGTATAGGCAAACAGATTCAACACTTTCGCGCCCGGAAATCTGTCCCGTACCTGCCGATAGATAAAATTCCAATTCTCGGACTGTTCGGGAAAGATTCCGACATGTTTAAACGAAGTAAGGCCCAGACGCATCCGCAGCTGAAGCCCCCCGTTCTCGTACCCGACAAACCACTGTTCGGGCATTCCGCTCCGGAGAATCCACTCGCCTCGATCGTCGCTGCGGCGATCCTTCCGGAATCGGGCATCGGCCAAACGATCCCACTCTTCGGCACGCATCGACCGATCCCAGATCGCCTGTGGCTCCGGACGGGCTATGACATAACGACCGAAGCGCTCCAGCTTTTCAAAATTCCCACTATCCAACAATTCGTAGTCGCTCCAACCGGTCGGACACAACAATTCAGATTTCAACATCTCTATGCTCTTTTTTTCTCGTTTTTTTCTCGTTTGGGGAGACAGACTACATGCATCTCACACCGCCGGCAATCGAACTTCAGTTCATATCGGTTCGGCCCTGTCTCAATAAAAAGGCGACCCGTATATTTCGGATGCTTCCGCAGGCACCACCCCAACTCCCGCCTCAGGCAGTAACGCATCCGCATCACCTGCAACCCTTCGAACGACTCCGACAGATCTTCGCCCCGTTCGATCCGGACGACACCGTGATCCCGATAAAAACGCTCGGCCAACGAATTGGTTACATTCTCTTCGGCAGCAAGTTCCGACAACGGGAAAGGCACGTCACGGCGTTCCTCCTTACGTCGGCGAATCGTATGCCGGGCGACTCGGGCCGTATCCAACCGTTCGACCGCTTCACGTCGCAGGGCATTTATCCGCGCGGCCGGCACAAAACGGGGGCGATCCCACCGCACCGTCACTTGTTCGACCTCGTAAATCGTATTTCCCATCTTCGCAACCTGTGTCCGGATACTCTTTTCGGCCTGATCGGCATCGCGGGCTTCGTCAAAAGGTCCGGCCGCCATACAAGAAACCGACACCTCCCGATCATCCAACCCAAGCGTTACCCGATCCGGCCCGATCTCAACCGTCACCTCAACCGGAATTTTCCGTTCGGTCCGTGCCCGATCCAACTCCAGAACAAAACGCCTGTCATAATTGCGATAGAGCTCCGTTCCTCGTTCGATCCCCTCCATACGATTGGGATAGACCCGAGGAGGCTCTACCCGATTCACCGAGGTCCCACTCAGAACACCACTCCGGTTCTTGAAACAGATCCCATCGCCCGGAGCCAACCGCGAGGCTTCCGAACAGACCAGATAGTCCCGTCCGACCTGTTCGACCGTTCCGATCCGATCGCCCATCGACTTCGGCGTATCGAACGAAGCTACCGACTCCTGCGGATTCATCAGATAGTAGGCCACCGTCCCCCGCGAAAAACTTTTTCGGGGATCGGGTGTAAAGCCAAGCGCCGTCCGCCCCTGAGAGGCACGCTGCAAATCATCCCGCCTTTCGATCAGCGCATCCAACCGGTTCCGGTAGTAGCCCACGACATTTCGCACGTAATTGATATCCTTTAGCCGACCCTCGATCTTGAACGACGTCACACCGGCGTCAATCAACGCTTCGAGGTATTCGCCCCGATTCATGTCGCGGACCGAAAGCAGATGTTTTCCTGTCATCAGTCGTTTCCCCGTCTCATCATACAGATCGAAAGGCAGCCGGCAGGCCTGAAGACAAGCTCCCCGATTTCCGCTGCGGGGGGACATCGACCGGCTCATGTAACACCGCCCGCTGTACGACACACAAATCGCCCCATGTACGAAGACTTCGATCTCGGCCTCGGGAACCGCCTGTGCCACAGCCCGGATCTCCTCCAAGGTGGCCGCCCGCTCCAGATTGATCCGGGTAAAACCGACATCGCTCCAGAATCGGGCCCGTTCGGGCGTCATCGTGAAGATCTGTGTCGACGCATGCAACTCGACCGGAGGCAAATCCATCCGCAGAAAAGCCATATCCTGCACGATCAGACCATCTACTCCGGCCCGACAGACATCGTTCGCCAACCGCTCCGCCTCCTTCAATTCCGACTCATACAACAGCGTATTCATCGTAGCGAAAACCCGGACTCCGAAACGATGGGCATAGCCGCACAGCCGTTCGATATCCGACAGCGACACACCCGCATCGACACGCGCACCGAATCGAGGCGGGCCGACATAGAGCGCATCGGCGCCACAATCAATTGCAGCACAACCACATGTGTAATCCTTAACCGGAGCTAATAGTTCGATCGCTTTCATCCGCAACAAAAAAACGCTATCTAACAGACAAAGGTAATAACTTTTATCAGCCCAACCCTCCTCAAAAACGACAAATGTTTTTACAGTAGGACTTTGGAGTTATTCCTAAAAAAATCATAATTTTGTAGCTATATTTTCATACAACAGCATTTCGAGATGGAAAAAAGAGGATCTTTCGGGAGCAGATTCGGCGCAGTAGCCGCTGTGGGAGGTTCCGTCATCGGGTTGGGCAACATCTGGAGGTTCCCGTATATAGCCGGAGAGAACGGCGGTGCCGTATTTATTCTGATTTATCTGTCAATCAGCTTCTTAATATCCATACCGATCATGTTGTCGGAGTTCAGCATCGGTCGTTCGGCCCGACGTAACTCAATGGGAGCGTTCGCCAAGCTCGCTCCCGGAACCCAATGGAAATGGGTCGGCTACGCCGGAATTCTCACCGCGTTCATCATCCTTTCGTTCTACTGTGTCATCGGAGGCTGGGCTTTCGAATTCTTCAAGGAGTCCGTTTTCAACCAGTTCCAAGGCAAGACTCCGGACCAGATCGAAGCTTCGTTCAAAAGCTTCGTCGCATGCGGATGGCGCCCCATCATCTGGACTATACTCTTTATCATTGCCTCTACGGCCATCATTTTGGCAGGAGTCCAACAAGGAATCGAACGATATACCAAAATTTTAATGCCTATACTTTTCGTCCTGTTGCTCGGTATGGCCATCAACTCACTCACCCTCGAAGGGTCACAAAAAGGAATCACCTTTCTGTTAAAACCCGATTTCTCGAAAGTTACCGGCTCTACCGTATTGCAAGCGCTCGGCCAATCGTTCTTCTCGATGAGCCTCGGCATGGGAGCCATGATCACATACGGATCATATTTCCGAAAAGAGGAGAAAATGATGAAAGTCGGTGCGTTAGTCGCCCTTTCCGACATCACCGTGGCGATTCTTTCGGGACTCGCCATCTTCCCCGCCGTCTTCTCGTTCGGCATCAATCCGAGCTCCGGGCCCGATCTCGTCTTTCTGACGCTGCCGAATATTTTCTCTCAGATGTCGGGCGGACACCTGCTCTCGATCGCCTTTTTCTTTCTGCTGTTCATCGCCGCCATCACCTCTTCCATATCTCTGTTGGAGGTAATCGTAGCCTACATGACCGAAGAACTGCACATCACCCGCAAGCGCGCCATTGCCTACACCGCAACAGCCATCTGCATTACTGGTAGCCTGTGTGCGCTTTCGATGATCCCCAATTCCATACTGACAATCGACGGGAAAACACTGTTCGATCTGTGCGACAGCCTCTCCTCGAATATCTTGATGCCGTTAGGAGCCCTGTTCATCGTTCTCTTCGCCGGATGGATTCTTTCACCCGTCCTGCTGCGGAACGAGATGACCAACCACATGCAATACGGAATACGAATCTTCCCGGTCATCCGCTTCATGATCCGTTTTGTGATTCCAGTCGTGATTCTGTTGCTGTTCCTCAATCAGATCGGGCTTTTCAGTAAATTACCGTAGCCGACGGCGAATTTCGGCCGTGGCAACCGCCGTGGCAACCGCTACATTCAACGATTCGGAGGTCACCGCATGGGCTGGATATGAGGGAATGTACAGTTTCCGCTTCGTTTGCATCGCCACCTCAGGCGAAATGCCCTGCCCTTCGTTGCCCATGACCAAAACGCCCACTTCGGGAAGTTCCGTTTCATAGATATTATCCCCCTCCAAAAAGGTTCCGTAAACAGGAATCCCTTCGGATGACATACGCTGTAAAAATTTCGGCAACGACACATAATGGACCCTAACCCGCGTAATCGCTCCCATCGTTGCCTGAACGACTTTGGCATTGAAACAGTCGACCGTAGCCTCCGAGCAGAAAATATCCCGGATGCCGAACCAGTCGGCCAAGCGGATGATGGTCCCCATGTTTCCCGGATCCTGCACGTCATCCAACGCCAGCACCCAATCTTTCGGAAGGAACGTTCCAAGGCCTCCATGCTTCGGGATCTCCACTACGGCCAACACCTCGGACGGCGTTTTCAGTGAACTGATCCGCTCCATTTCGCGCGGTGCGATCCGCTCCACCGCCACCCCTTGGGGCAGCTGAAGCCGCTCTCCGCTCACATACACCCGACGCACGTGAAATGCCGAGGCAAGCAATTCGAGAACCAACTTCTCCCCCTCCGCAACGAAAACGCCCGCAGCATACCGCTCCTTGCGCGACGAGAGTGAACGGATAAATGATATTTCGGCTTTTGTCATCGTATTCCGGACTTTTATGCAAACAAAGATACGACCTGCACCGTAAATCGAAAACTTTTTTTGCAACGATTTGCACAATCGAAAATCTATCCGTACTTTTGCAGCTCAGAAACTCTTTCTGAAGTGAAGACAGTTTCAGCAAGTACTTTGACTATATAACTTACTGATATACGATGTCTGACAAAAAATCCGCCCGTCTCATTCTCGAAGACGGAACCCAATTCCAGGGATACTCATTCGGGGCAGAAAATCCCGTTTCCGGTGAGGTCGTTTTCAATACGGCGATGACCGGCTATCCCGAAAGCCTTACCGATCCCTCGTACAGCGGTCAAATTTTGGTTGCTACCTACCCCCTGATCGGAAACTATGGCGTGCCGAAGTTTACTGAAGAAAACGGAATGTACCGCTTTTTCGAAGCGGATCGCATCCACGTACGCGGCCTGATCGTCTCCGACTACTCGTTCGAATACAGCCATTGGAATGCTGTTGAGAGTCTGGGGAAATGGTTGATCGACAATCAGGTGCCCGCCATCTGGGGTATCGACACCCGGCAAGTCACCAAAATCATCCGCGAACGAGGTGTCATGCTCGGCAAGATCGTGATCGACGGTCTCCCCGAACCGCCTCAATTCATCGATCCGAACAAGGAGAATCTGGTCGCACAGGTGAGCACTCGCGAAGTCATTACCTACGGTGACGGCAAATACACCGTCGTACTGGTCGACTGCGGTTGCAAGTACAACATCATCCGCTGCCTGTGCAAGCGTGGGGCAAAAGTAATCCGCGTACCTTGGGACTACGACTTCACACAGATCGATTACGACGGTCTGATGCTCTCGAACGGTCCGGGCGATCCCCAACAATGTCAGGCGACCATCGCCCACATCAAAAAGGCCATCGCTTTAGGAAAACCGATCTTCGGAATCTGCTTGGGCAACCAGTTGCTCTCGATCGCTGCCGGAGCCTCCACTTTCAAACTGAAGTACGGACACCGGAGCCACAACCAACCGGCCCTGATGGTCGGTACCGATCGCGCGATGATCACCTCACAGAATCACGGTTTCGCCGTAGATACCGCAACGCTCGATCCGGAGTGGGAACCCTACTTCATCAACCTGAATGACGGCACCAGCGAAGGTATCCGCCACAAAAGCAAACCTTTCTTCTCCGTACAGTTTCACCCCGAAGCGTCGGGCGGTCCGGTGGATACCGAATTCCTGTTCGACGACTTCATCCAAAACATCGAAAAATGCACACGATAGACAAAATAGAGAAAGTGGTCCTGCTGGGTTCGGGAGCACTCAAGATCGGAGAGGCCGGAGAGTTCGACTATTCGGGTTCGCAAGCGCTCAAGGCCCTGAAAGAGGAGGGAATCTACACCGTTCTGATCAATCCGAACATTGCCACGATACAGACATCGGAAAACATTGCGGACAAGGTCTACTTCCTGCCCGTAACGCCGGAATACGTAACGAAAGTGATCGAAAAAGAGCGTCCGCAGGGCATCCTGTTGGCCTTCGGTGGACAGACCGCACTGAACTGCGGCGTCCAACTGTATCGCAGCGGCGTTCTTGAAAAGTATAACGTACAGGTTCTCGGAACTCCGGTTCAGGCCATCATCGACACCGAAGACCGCGAAAAGTTTGTCGAGAAACTGGACGAAATCAACGTCAAAACAATCAAAAGCGAGGCCGTAACGAGTGTGGCCGAAGCCAAACGTGTGGCTCGCGAGTTGGGCTATCCGATCATCATCCGGGCCGCCTATACACTCGGAGGACTCGGTTCGGGATTCTGCGACAACGACGAAGAGCTGGACGCACTGGCCAACAAGGCCTTCTCCTACTCGCCGCAGATTCTGGTCGAAAAGTCGTTGAAAGGGTGGAAAGAGGTGGAATATGAGGTGGTCCGCGACCGGTACGACAACTGCATCACGGTCTGCAACATGGAGAACTTCGATCCGCTGGGTATCCACACCGGAGAGAGTATCGTGGTTGCCCCCTCACAGACGCTGTCGAACTCGGAGTACCACAAACTGCGCCGGCTGGCCATCAAGATCATCCGCCACATCGGAGTGATCGGCGAGTGTAACGTGCAGTATGCCCTCGATCCCGAATCGGAAGATTATCGGGTGATCGAAGTCAATGCCCGACTGAGCCGTTCTTCGGCCTTGGCCTCAAAAGCAACGGGGTACCCGTTGGCTTTCATCGCCGCAAAATTAGGATTGGGATACGGACTCCACGAGCTGAAAAACAACGTCACGAAGAGCACGACGGCCTGCTTCGAACCGGCGCTTGACTATATCGTCTGCAAAATTCCCCGCTGGGACCTCGGAAAATTCAAAGGCGTTTCGCGGGAACTGGGCTCGAGCATGAAATCGGTCGGCGAAGTGATGGCAATCGGCCGCAACTTCGAGGAGGTGATCCAGAAGGGATTACGTATGATCGGACAGGGCATGCACGGCTTTGTTGCCAACAAGGAGTTCGAGGTCGAGGACATCGATGCCGCACTGAGCCACCCGACCGACAAGCGGATCTTCGTCATCGCACACGCACTCAAGAACGGTTACTCCGTATCGCGCATCCATGAGCTGACCCGCATCGACTGCTGGTTTATCGAAAAACTCGAAAACATTATCCGGATCGAAAACGAACTGGAGCAATATAACAACATCACGCAGGTTCCCGACACGCTACTTTTGGAGGCCAAACAACGGGGCTTCTCCGACTTCCAGCTGGCCCGGACCGTGTCGAAAAGTTCGGCAAAGAACATCGAGCGCGACATGCTGGACATCCGCAAGTACCGGAAACTGCGCGGAATCACCCCGTACGTCAAACAGATCGACACGCTGGCCGCCGAATATCCGGCCATGACCAACTACCTCTACGTCACGTACAACGGGTGTGCCCACGACATCGACTTCCCGCGCGACAACCGCTCGGTAATCGTACTCGGATCGGGAGCCTACCGAATCGGAAGTTCGGTGGAATTCGACTGGTGTAGCGTCAGTGCGCTGAACACGATCCGTCAACAGGGGTTGCGTTCGGTCATGATCAACTACAATCCCGAAACCGTATCGACGGACTACGACACCTGCGACCGGCTCTACTTCGATGAGCTGACGCTCGAACGGGTACTCGACATCACCGATCTGGAACAGCCCAAAGGGGTTATCGTATCGACCGGAGGCCAGATTCCGAACAACTTGGCCCTGCGGCTCCAGAACGAACACGTACCGATCCTCGGAACATCGGCCACCGACATCGACCATGCGGAAGACCGGCACAAGTTTTCGGCCATGCTCGACGAAATCGGCGTAGACCAGCCCCGCTGGCGTGAGTTGACCACGATGGACGACATCTACCGGTTCGTCGACGAGGTAGGCTTCCCGGTATTGATCCGGCCTTCGTACGTGCTTTCGGGCGCAGCAATGAATGTCGTTTCGAACCGCGAAGAGCTCGAACACTTCCTCACCCTCGCTACCAACGTATCGAAACAGTATCCGGTCGTGGTTACGGAGTTCATCGAACACGCCAAAGAGATCGAGATCGATGCCGTAGCCCGCAACGGCGAAGTGCTGATCTATGCGATCTCGGAACACGTCGAGTTTGCCGGTGTACACTCGGGCGATGCGACGATGGTATTCCCGCCGCAGAAGATGTACGTCGAAACCATGCGCCGCATCAAGATCATCGCTCGCGAAGTAGCCCGCATGCTGAAGATCTCTGGTCCTTTCAACATGCAGCTGATGGCCAAGAACAACGACATCAAGGTGATCGAATGTAACCTGCGAGCATCGAGAAGTTTCCCGTTCGTATCGAAAGTTCTAAAAGTAAACTTCATAGACATAGCCACCAAGGTCATGTTGGGTGTAGAGCCCGATGTGCCGCACAAGTCGGCCTTCGAACTCGACTACGTCGGCATCAAGGCTCCGCAATTCTCCTTCTCACGGCTCCAGAAAGCCGACCCCGTATTGGGCGTGGAGATGGCTTCGACCGGAGAGGTCGGATGTCTCGGCGAAGACTTCCATGAAGCCATTCTGAAGGCGATGATGTCGGTGGGCTATGCGATTCCGAAAAAGAACATCCTGCTCTCGACCGGAGATTCGCGTTCGAAGATGGATATGCTCTCGGCCGCCAAAGCGTTGCAGGAAAAGGGCTACAACATCTTTGCGACCCGGGGTACAGCTGCGTTTCTCGAGACCAATGGGGTGCACGCAACGGTACTCCACTGGCCCGACCAACCCGAGCAGCCCAATACGTTGACCTATATCAAGGAGAAAAAGATCGACCTGATCGTCAACATCCCGAAGAACCTGTCGAAAGATGAGTTGAACAACGACTATACGATCCGACGCAGTGCGATCGACTTCAACATTCCGTTGATCACCAATGCACGGTTGGCCAGCGCATTCATCACGGCATTTTGCCGCATGAAACCGGAAGACATCAAGATCAAGAGCTGGAACGAGTATTAGTCTTTTCTCCTTACGAAACGTTCAGTTACGCCATAAAATGCTTAATTTTATGGCGTAACTTTTTATTATGCCTCTGATTATCCGAAAAGATCTCTCCTGTGGCACATTGGGCGTATGGCGGATCGACGAATCCGAACCGCAGCTGGCAGCCCGATGCAGCCGTGAGGAGCAGGAGTACGCCCGAAGCCTCTCCAACGCCCGTCGGCGGTGCGAATGGCTCGCATGGCATGTGTTGTTGCACGAACTTTTCCCGAACGTAACAACTGTCTACGACTCTGTCGGAGCCCCGATTTTGGTTGGGGAAGAGCAACAGATTGCCGTAAGCCACACCTCGGGATATGCAGCGCTACTTCTTTCCGATCAGCCGTGCGGCATCGACATCGAACTTCCGACCCGCGATTTTTCGCACGCCGCATCGAGGTTTCTTTCCGACAACGAATGCAAACTGGTCGAGGCCAACGATTCCGGCCTGCAACAAAAAACAGCAGGAACCATCTGGTGCGCCAAAGAGTGCCTCTACAAATGGGCTAAAATCCCCGGATTGAATTTCGTGAACGACATGACGATCGACCAGATCGATTTCGCCCGCAATCTTATCTCAGGATCGCTGCTCGGGCATCCCGTGTCGCCTTCGATACTTCCTGACGATCGGCTCAACATCGTTTTTTACGCTGCAACCTATCCGACTTCCGGGTTTCATATATAATTTGTATCTTTGAAACTACACCTAAAAACCACCTGCTAAAACTACTCGAACCATGAAAAAGATGTACCTTATTGCCGTATTATTTCTCTGCATGGCCTGCTCCACAGCTATTCTTCGAGCCCAGACAGCACAGAAGATTACGGTTCCAAACGATCTGGAGAGATGGATCACCACAACCTTTGCCAAAGGGAAGATCCCTCCGTTTTCGTTCGTCTACAACGATCGCCCATCGTCCGAGTTCATCCGCAAATGGAAACACTCCTCGTCAAAACTGACAAGCGACGATCCCAATGTCATAAAATACCAGTTCTCATATACGGATCCCGCTTCGGGCCTTACTGCCGTATGTCTGGTCGACGGATTTCCCGAATTCAACGCCGTCGAATGGGTTTTGAATTTCCGCAACGGATCGGATAAAAATTCAGCCCAACTGAGAGCGGTCAACGTTGTCGATCTGACATGGAAAAGCGAAACGGAAGGCGATTTCAATCTGTTGCGGCTCAGAGGGTCGTGCGGCTCCCGGGCCGATTTTCAACCGATCCTCAGCACGCTGTCAGTTCAGGATTCGGTCTATATGTTTCCAGACGGAGGTCGCTCTTCGGACAACAATGCCTTCCCGTTTTTCAACATCGAAACTCCCGACCAAAAGGGCGTTGTCGTAGGCATCGGATGGACCGGGACATGGTTCGCCGATGTGCACCGCACGGCAGACCAAGAGGTATCGCTGACCAGTGGCATGAAGTACATGGACCTTTTCCTCCACCCCGCAGAGCAGATTCGAACCCCGCGCATCTGCCTGCTGTTTTGGGAAGGAGAGAACCTGCTGATCGGCAACAACCATTTCCGCCGCTTCATGCTGGCCCACAATTCGCGTAAAATCGACGGCAAGTTTGCCGAATATCCACTCTCGGCCGGTTTCGAATGGGGCGATCCGGCTCCCTGCAACGAATACAGCTGTCTGACCGAAGAGCTGGCCATCGCCATGATCCAACGCTACAAACAGTTCGGCATCGTTCCGGACCTCTTTTGGCTCGATGCTGGATGGTACACGGGATGCGGAGGTCCGGACTTCACCGGAGGCAACTGGTCGACCAATGTCGGTAACTGGACCGTCGACACCACCCGTTTCCCGAACGGATTGAAACCGATCTCGGACGCTGCTCATCGGGTCGGAGCCAAATTCATGGTCTGGTTCGAACCCGAACGCGTCGACCGAAGCACTCTCTTTGCAAGGCTACACCCCGAATGGATGCTCAAGAGGCCCAACGATAACTGTTACCTGTTCAACTTGGGCGACAAAGAGGCGTGTGCATGGCTCTCAAAATACATCGGAGACATGATCGAAGAGAACGGTATCGACTACTACCGCCAAGACTTCAATATGCCGACTGCTCCCTACTGGGCAGTAAACGAAGAGCCCGGCAGAACGGGAATCAACGAAATCCGCCACGTCGAAGGGCTATATGCCTATTGGGACTACCTGTTGGAACGTTTCCCGAACCTGCTGATCGACAACTGTGCTTCGGGCGGCCGCCGGCTCGACCTCGAGACGATGAAACGCAGCGCCCCGCTTTGGCGGACTGACTACCAGTATGGCGAAGTCAACGGCTACCAATGCCACACCTACGGACTAAACCTCTTCCTCCCACTACACGGAACGGGGATATACAACACAGACGATTACAGTTTTCGATCATGTTTGGGCAGCACGATGGTCATCAACTGGGAAATTTTCAGCATCCGCGGCTCGATTCCCGACATGCAACGGGTAATCGCCGAGTACAAAGAGTTGAAACCCTATTTTTATGAAGACTACTATCCACTGACCGGATACGGCGACCAGACCGGAGACAATGCCTTTCTGGCCTATCAGCTGAACCGCCCGTCGGACCGGAGCGGAATTGTGGTCGCCTTCCGGCGCAAGGACAACGCGACAAACAACATCCAGGTCAAATTGCAAGGGCTCGACCCCGAAACGGTCTACGCGATACAAAACGACAACGACGGTTCGATTACACGCCAAACCGGACGCGAACTCGCCGAAGGAGTGACCCTTTCGATCGATCAGGCTCCCGGATCACTGCTCCTGCGCTACACTTCCGCCGAAAAATAGAGGTAAAACCTGAATTATATGTAAAAAAGTTTTGTTTCTGATTTTTTTAACTTACCTTTGTACGGTACAAAATCGGAATAGATTATGATACAGTTCAGTCGCATTCACGGACACCATCATCACCTGCTTCCATCACGGTAGGCTCGTCGCGTGTTTGTCCGAACTGATCGAGATATTTATCGCATAAAAGAGGCTTACCGAAATCGGGGCCTCTTTTTTAGTTATAAACGTACAGAAAACTATTAAAAACTCGAAAAATATGTTGCGAATCGCTATTCAGGCCAAAGGCCGACTCAATGAAGAGAGTATCGAACTGCTCGCCGAAGCGGGCGTATCGGCAGAAGAGAGCAAACGAAAACTGTTGACCCGTTGCAACGACTTCCCGATGGAGGTGCTTTATCTGCGCGACGACGATATTCCCCAAGCCGTATCGATGGGGGTAGCCGACATCGGAATCGTCGGACTCAACGAGGTCGAAGAGAAAGGTTTCGACGTCGAGATTGCCCACAAACTCGGTTTCGGCAAATGCCGTCTGTCGTTGGCCGTACCCAAAACCGAAGAGTACGTCGATGTAAACTACTTCAACGGAAAACGGATCGCCACCTCCTACCCGGTCATCCTCTCCCGCTTCTTTAAGGAGAAAGGTATCGCGGCCGAAATTCACGAAATCGCCGGCTCGGTCGAGATCGCCCCTTCGGTCGGCATGGCCGATGCGATCTTCGACATCGTCAGCTCGGGCAGCACGCTGGTGACCAACGGGCTGAAAGAGGTCGAAAAGGTACTCTTCTCGGAGGCTGTCATGATCGCCAACAAATCCCTGTCTGACGAGAAGAAAAAGATTCTCTCTCAGTTGTTGTTCCGCATCGAAGCCGTCGAACGGAGCCGGGGCATGAAATACGTACTGCTGAACCTGCCTCACGAAAAGATCGACGAGGCAATCCGCATTCTGCCCGGCATGAAGAGCCCCACCATCCTGCCTCTGGCTCAAGAGGGCTGGAGCTCGATCCACGTAGTCATCAACGAACGCGAACTGTGGGATAAGATCGAACAGCTCAAGGCGATCGGCGCAGAAGACATACTGGTTCTTTCACTCGAAAAAATGATTCTATAATGGAGATATCGGTAAATCCCGAACGGAGCGAATGGAGTGCACTGCTCCGTCGGCCACAAATTGCACGATCGGTAATCGGGGAGCGGGTAGCCGCCATTCTCGAGTCGGTGCGTACAGAGGGTGATCGGGCCTTGCTGCAACTCACACGGGAGATCGACAAGACCGAACTCACGTCGGTCATCGTAACCCGCGACGAGATCGAGGAGGCTGCGTCTCTGATTCCGGATGATCTGAAAGAGGCAATCGAGACAGCTGCCCAAAATATCGAACGGTTCCACGCGGCACAGAAACCCCAACCGGTCGACATGGAGACCATGCCGGGCGTACGGTGTGTACAACGCGCCGTACCCATTCAACGGGTCGGACTCTATGTCCCGGGCGGATCGGCTCCGCTGTTCTCTACGGTGCTGATGCTGGCAGTTCCGGCTCAAGTAGCGGGCTGCCGCGAGATTATTCTCTGCACACCACCCGACAAGCAGGGGAAAATCGCTCCTGCCATCCTGTACGCCGCCTCACAGGCCGGAGTCAACCGCATTTTCAAGGTTGGAGGAGCCCAAGCGATCGCTGCCATGGCCTACGGAACCGAAAGCGTACCTAAAGTCGACAAGATTTTCGGCCCGGGCAACCAGTATGTCACCACGGCCAAACAGCAAGTCGGACTCTCAACCACAGCGATCGACATGCCGGCAGGTCCCTCCGAAGTGTTGGTGATGGCCGACTCTTCAGCCGTTCCGGAGTTCGTTGCCTCTGACCTGCTGTCGCAAGCCGAGCACGGTCCCGACTCACAAGTGGTGCTGCTGACCCCGTCGCGAGGATTCGCCGAACAGGTCGTTGCAGAGACCGAACGCCAGCTCCAGCAGCTCGCCCGTCGCGACATCGCCCGCAAGGCCTTAGATAACAGTCGAATCATCGTTATGGATACGGAGGATGATCTGATCGACTTCTGTAATGCATACGGTCCGGAACACCTAATCGTGTCGATGGAGCATCCGTGGGAAATCGCAGACCGGATCACGGCTGCGGGGAGCCTCTTTATCGGAAACTACACACCGGAGAGTGCCGGAGACTACGCATCGGGGACGAACCACACCCTGCCGACCTACGGATGGGCACATGCCTACAGCGGAGTCAACCTCGACAGCTTCATGCGCAAAATGACCTATCAGGAGATTACGCCCGACGGATTACGGAAGATCGGCCGGACAATCGAGACGATGGCCGAAGCCGAAGGCCTCGGTGCGCACAAGAACGCCGTAACCCTCCGGTTGAAACACCTCTCATAATATCAAGATATATAAACACAGAATCGAGACGAAATCATGGAAGTCCGAGAACTATTACGAGAAAATATACGTACGCTGGCCCCTTACTCCACGGCACGGGACGAATATCAGGGGAGTCTGGGAATCTACCTCGATGCCAACGAAAACCCATACGACAACGGCTACAACCGTTACCCCGATCCGCACCAAAAAGTGCTCAAGCAGAAACTTTCGGAGGTAAAAAACGTTCCGGTCGAAAAGATCTTCATCGGCAACGGATCGGATGAACCGATCGATCTGGTGTTCCGGCTTTTTTGCGAACCCAAACGCGACAATGCGGTTTCGATCGCCCCATCGTACGGCATGTACAAGGTTGCCGCAGCGATCAACGACGTACCGATGCGGGAGGTGCAGTTAGAGCCCGATTTTTCGCTGGATGCAGACAAGTTGTTGGCCGCTACCGACGAGCATACGAAATTGCTGTTCCTGTGCTCTCCGAACAACCCTTCGGGAAACTGTTTCCCGAAAGAGACGATCGAACGGATTCTCAAAACCTTTCAGGGAATCGTCGTGCTGGACGAAGCCTACATCGATTTCGCCGATCAACCGGGATTCTTGAGCCGGTTGGATGAGTTTCCCAACCTGATCATTCTCCAGACCCTGTCGAAAGCGTGGGGAATGGCCGGACTGCGTTTGGGACTCGCCTTTGCCCAACCGTTCATCATCGAGACCCTGAGCCGGGTCAAATATCCGTACAACATCAACGTCGTTACGCAAAAAATCGTTTACGACCGACTCCAGACCCGTCCCGATGCTCAGATCCGGACGATCATCGCCGAACGGAAACGGGTCAGCGAAGCACTAAAGGCCCTTCCGCTTATACGGAAAATCCACCCATCGGATGCCAACTTCATTTTGGTTCAGGTCGATCAACCGCGCCAAGTGTATGAAACGCTCATCGCGGCCGGAATCATCGTCCGCGACCGTTCGCGTATCGCCGGTTGCGAAGGCTGCCTGCGCATCACGATCGGCACTCCGGAGGAGAACACCGTACTGCTGGATACGCTTAAAAACATGTAATCTACACATCATGAAAAAAGTACTATTCATAGATCGGGACGGAACACTGATCGAAGAGCCGCCGGTTGACTATCAGGTCGACTCACTCGAGAAGCTGGCTTTCGTTCCGAAAGCCATCACCGCGATGAACCGCATTGCCTCGCTCGATTACGAGTTAGTGATGGCGACCAATCAGGACGGACTGGGGACAGACTCGTTTCCCGAAGAGACATTCTGGCCGGCTCACAACCTTATGCTAAAGACCTTGGAGGGCGAAGGGGTGCGGTTCGACGACATTCTGATCGACCGCTCGATGCCGGCCGACAACGCTCCGACCCGCAAACCCCGTACCGGCATGTTCGGCAAATACCTCAACGGAGAGTACGATATGGCAAACTCTTTCGTAATCGGCGACCGTCCGACCGACATCGAACTGGCCCGCAACCTCGGGGCAAAGGGGATCCTACTGCAACCGACCGAAAGCGGCCGCGCCTTATTGGCCGAACAGGGACTGCTCGACAGTTGCGTGCTGATTACGGACGACTGGGACCGGATCTGGCAATTTCTGAGAGCCGGAGCGCGTACCGCTGAAATCCACCGCAAAACCCGCGAAACAGACATTCGGGTCGCCATCGATCTGGACGGCAGCGGGGAATCGCACGTCGACACGGGGCTGAAGTTTTTCGACCACATGCTCGAACAGATCGTTCACCATGCAGGCGTTTCGTTAGTTGTCGAGGCCAAAGGCGATCTGGAGGTCGACGAACACCACACGATCGAAGATACGGCTATCGTGCTGGGAGAAGCGGTTTTCCGTGCTCTCGGTTCGAAGTTGGGGATCGAACGGTACGGCTACTGCCTGCCGATGGATGAATGCAAGGCCATCGTGCTGCTCGACTTCGGGGGAAGAATCGATTTTCAGTGGAATGTCGAGTTCCACAGAGAGCGCGTCGGCGACGTGCCGACCGAGATGTTCCGCCACTTCTTCAAAAGCTTTGCCGAGGCCGCGCACTGCAACCTCCACATCGCCGCTAACGGAGAGAACGAACACCACAAAATCGAAGGCATCTTCAAAGCCTTTTCTCGAGCCCTGCGCATGGCGATTGCCAGAAATAGTTTTAAATTTGAACTGCCAAGCAGTAAAGGAGTATTATGATAGCTGTTATCGATTACGACACGGGAAATCTCCGCTCGGTAGCCAACGCTTTGGGACGTTTGGGTGCCGAATACACAATTACGGCCGATGCCGAAAAGATCCGCTCTGCCGACCGGGTCCTGCTTCCGGGCGTCGGTGAAGCCTCAACCGCCATGCAAAAACTCAGAGAACGCGGACTCGTCGAGGTCATACGTTCCTTGACCCAACCGGTTCTGGGCATCTGCATCGGCGTTCAACTGCTGTGCCGCCGCAGCGAAGAGGGACATGCGGAGTGTATCGGCATCTTCGACAACGAGGTCAAAAAGTTCCGGACTCACGAGCTGAAGATTCCCCACATGGGATGGGACAGCATCGAACAGCTGAAATCCCCACTGTTCGACGGAATCGACGAAGGTTCCTATGTCTATTACGTGCACTCGTTCGCCCCGACAGTCAATGCCGATACGATTGCCGTCACTACATACGGAGAGACCTTCAGCGCTGCCATCCGACGCGGCAACTTCTTCGGAACACAATTCCACCCCGAAAAGAGCGCATCGGTCGGCGAACACATCTTACAAAACTTTTTAAGACTATGATTACCATTATTCCGGCCATAGACCTGATTGACGGCAGTTGTGTCCGCCTCACACAGGGCGATTATGACCGAAAAACGACATACTACAAGGATCCGCTCGATGTGGCCCGGCGCTACGAGGATTGCGGTATCAAACGGCTGCATCTGGTCGATCTGGATGGAGCCAAGGCTTCACACCCGGTCAACCTGAAGGTACTGGAACGCCTCGCGACTTCGACTGCGCTGCAGATCCAATACGGAGGAGGCATCAAAAGCAGCGATGCGCTGAAAGAGGTGTTTGCGGCGGGTGCCAAACGAGCCATCTGCGGCAGTATTGCCGTAAAACAACCCGAATCATTCCGTGAATGGCTCGACGAATTCGGTCCCGAACGGATGGTTCTGGGGGCCGACACGCGTGACGGCCGTATCGCCATCAACGGATGGCTCGAGGCTGCACAGATGGGCGTCGAGGAGTTGATCGAATCGTTCCGGAACGCAGGCCTGAGCCAAGTGATCTGTACCGATATCGCCAAGGACGGCATGCTCTCCGGCCCCTCGGTACCGTTATACGTTAAACTTCAAAAACTCTTTCCCGAGATTGAAATTACCGTCAGCGGCGGAATCAGCTCTTGGGGGGACATCGAAAATCTCGATCGCAACGGTTTAAAGAGTGTCATCGTGGGCAAAGCCATCTACGAAGGACGCATCACCTTCGAGCAACTCGCCCAATACTCCCGAACCGCATCAACCGATAAAAAACTCTAAACGTGTTAGCAAAACGAATCATACCCTGTCTGGACATCAAGGAGGGCCAGACGGTCAAAGGGATCAATTTTCTCGAATTGCGCGACGTGGGCGATCCGGTCGCACTGGGGAAACGTTACGCTGAGGACGGTGCCGACGAACTGGTCTACCTCGACATCAGCGCCTCGATGGAGGGCCGAAAAACTTTTGCTGAATTAGTTACACGCATAGCCGCCAACATCAACATTCCGTTTACGGTCGGCGGCGGCATTGCCTCCATAGAGGATGCCGGTCGACTGCTCACCGCCGGAGCCGACAAGGTGACGGTCAACAGCGCAGCAGTCAACAACCCCGAACTGATCAGCGAAATCGCCTCGAAATATGGCAGCCAGTTTGTCGTCGTAGCTATCGACGCCAAACAGATCGACGGTGTATGGCGGGTGACGACACACGGCGGACACCGGCTCACGGAGAAAGAGCTGTTCTCGTGGGCCCGGGAGGCACAGGAACGTGGTGCTGGCGAGATCCTCTTTACCTCGATGGATCACGACGGAACAAAAAACGGATACCCGTGTGAAACATACGCCCGCTTGTCACAAATGCTTTCAATCCCGGTCATCGCCTCCGGAGGTGCCGGAACCGTACAGCATATAGCCGATGTGCTGACCAAAGGGTGTACCGATGCAGCCCTCGCCGCCAGCATCTTCCACTACGGCGAGATCCCGATCCCCTACCTGAAACAAGAACTGAACAAAATGCATATACCTGTCAGATTATGATACAATTCAAAGAACTGAACACAACCAAGAGTTGCGAAGGCCTTGTTCCGGCCATTATACAAGACGACAACACCCGTCAGGTTCTGATGTTGGGCTACATGAACGAAGAGGCCTACAACAAAACAGTCAGCGAAGGCCGCGTAACCTTCTTCAGCCGCACCAAGAACCGTCTGTGGACAAAAGGCGAAACCAGCGGCAATTTTCTCAATGTAAAGAGCATTGCGAAAGATTGTGACGACGACACGTTGTTGATTCGCGTAGAACCGGTCGGTCCGGTCTGCCACAAAGGGACCAAAACCTGCTTTGCCGAACGGGAGAGCGAAGGTTTTATCGGACAACTACAAAGTGTGATCCAACAACGTCACCGCGACATGCCCGAAGGCTCCTATACGACCAAGCTGTTCAAGAAAGGCGTTAAAAAGATTGCTCAGAAGGTCGGAGAAGAGGCTGTTGAGACCATCATCGAGGCAGTGGACAACAACAACGAAGATCTGATCTACGAAATCTCCGATCTGATCTATCATCTGCTTGTTCTGATGGAGAATCAAGGGCTCACAATCGCCGACATCGAAAAAGAGCTGGCTCAACGCCACCAATAATCGAAACGACCTGTATTAACCACTAAAACGAAAACCACATATGGAAAACAAAAAGATCGGTATTGCCAGCGATCATGCCGGCTACCAACTGAAAGAGTTTGTGATCGGATATCTCAGCTCGAAAGGCTATGATGTGTATGATTTCGGATGCAAATCGGAAGAGAGTTGCGACTATCCGGATTACGCCCATCCGCTTGCCGAAGCGATCGAAAAGGGAGAGTTGCCTCGTGGTATCGCCATGTGCGGCAGCGCGAACGGTATCACCATGACGTTGAACAAGCATCAGGGCATACGGGCAGCAATCTGCTGGGAGCCTGAAATCGCTTCACTGGCCCGCCGCCACAACGATGCAAATGTCTGCACGATGCCGGCTCGCTTCATTGACACGGATACGGCCCGCAAGATTGTAGATATCTTTTTGAATACGGAGTTCGAGGGAGGCCGTCATCAAGCCCGTGTCGACAAAATTCCGGTAAAGGAGCTTTGCAAATCGGCGAAATAGTCCATCCTGATTACTTCAAATAAGCGACAGAGGATCAATGGTTTTCCTCTGTCGCTTTTTATAACGGCAGCCATTTTCCCCGTCAAAAAGGTTTTAAACGGACTTTATAAACCGCCGAATAGATAAATTTTCTTTCGAAAAAATTTGCAGAATAAAATTTTAATCGTACTTTTGCATCACCCAAACGGAACACGGTGGGTGTTCCTCAAAAAAGGGATACTGCGGAAATAGCTCAGTTGGTAGAGCACAACCTTGCCAAGGTTGGGGTCGCGAGTTCGAGTCTCGTTTTCCGCTCTCGAAGGCAGTCTTTTTAGACTGCCTTTTTCTTTTGTATATCAACCTGTTGCTAGATTTCCGCAATTCTCTTTCGACAAAACAGGATGCTCAACCGCCTCTATGCGACTCCGAAAAATTCTCCGAAAAAGGCCGTTTCGACCCAAAATGTTTTACAGAATGTTTTACACTAAAATGTAAGGCTGGCGTTTGCGCAACACGTCACACGTTCTACATTCCTATACGAAAAGAATGCTAAAACCTTTGGTTAATCCCTAATTACCTCTGTAGGTAGAGTATCCAAATGGAGACAAGGTTATAGGTACATGATAATGTTTCTCATCATCTATCTGGAATACAACATCAATAAAAGGGTAAAAACTTTTTTGTCTTTGACTTTCAAAATATGGACCTACATGATAAGTCAATTTGTATACCCCCCGATTGTCTTTGGTGTATGGAAGAAAATCTTTGATCCGGCCATTCTTGTCGGTTACTTTTTCTTCTACTAAAGTCCAGCCGCCATCGCTGCTCTGCTTGTAAAGAGTTATTTTGACATTTGCAGCAGGATGTCCGCTATTTATATCAAGAATATGACTTGACAACTGGTAAGATTCTCCTTGTGCATACAACGACAGCACCGAGATGCACATCGCGAACAACATTAAAACCAAGAATTTTGCCTTCATAAATTTTCCGTGTTAATTTGGTTAAACAACTTGATTCGGCGGGAATATACATAAAACTGTCATGGTTACCAAATAGCAGGACCTGATGCTTCACAAATCATACACAAATCCATCGTATTGAAAATACTGATCTTTGTATCGGCATGCATCATGGACATCAAAGTCGCGTACTGCAAAGATATACGCAACAGTCAGGGTAAAGTCCCGTTGGCCATCCGGGTTATCGCCCGAAAACAAACCCCAAAAACCTCTTCACCGGAATCATCGGTGCCCTCCAATATGGGGACAGACAAATAAGCCTAATCGTCAGCAACCCTCTTTTAGAATATACAATAGCCCTATTTACGAGCAAATGCGTATTTGAAATACTGGAAATCAAAGTTTTCATCAAGATCCCACGGATATCCATACAAGTAGAGATAGGTATTATCTGCACCCGGCAATACTTCAGACAAGCCGTGCTTCGCCAATAGCTCTCTCAATCTTGGAAGAGTGAGAGTCGGGAGCAGCTTGTCAAGCGCTAAAGAAAGATTCTCCTGCTGCTTTTCGTCAATCTGCAAATTAACCGTGGTAATACTCGGAGCCACTGCCACCTCCGCCGATTCGAATTTCAACTTATCTTTCGGATGCTCTTCAAAATATGTTTCAATCTTGTCCCGTTGTTCTTTGGATACCGGAAAACATAAAGACACATCACAAGTGTCCACGGCCATTCCGAACTTGAATGTTGCGCCGAACGCTTTCTGCAATACGGCATAATGCCCCAGAAAGTTACCCTTATGAATGGTTCCCTGCTCAAAAGGAGAGAACTTGGGATGCAGCTCCCTTACCATCCAAAAGCCTGATCTGTATTGGGTAACCCAATCTCCAATACTAATTTTCCCCATAATATTAGATAATCCTTGTTTAATATTCTATAAATATAGTGAAATAATCGCTTTGCAATATATAATTAGGGTATACCGAAAGGAGCAACACTCAGCACATGGACACTGCTTGTATATTGCAAAAACAGATCACTGGCTGGTAGACACCGCACCCTCACTGTCCATCCGTTTTTGCGATTCGATCTTAGTCGGTTATAGAATCCCACATGCAAACGAGCCATCTCAAAAAACGAGATACACCGTTTAACGACCATCAATCCGGTCAACGTTAGGGTTTCATATCATAGACTCACACAGGACATCTTTCGGTCCGGCTACTTCTTGCCGGCATTAAGTCCGGGTATCGTCTGCATCGCTAACAGGCGTCTAATCCCCAGAAAACCATGTCTTGAACTCATTAACCCGGAGCTTGCTGACAAGAATCTTTTCTCCGGTCGGAATCTTCAGATTAATAGACAACCGATTATTAAACTATAAATCGATGTCCTGCACCGCTGCTCGTGATATAAGATATTGGCGATTGGCCCGGAAAAACCGATCGGGATCCAAGCTTTCCGTCAATTCATCAAGCGTATATGGCAGCGTATAACTCTCTCGGTTGCTCACTACCGCCTTTGTGACCCCTCCTGAAATACAAAAATATTGCACTTGATCTACGGCCAACGGCAACAATTTATCTCCTTTATAGGGTATCAGGAAATGCGTTTTGTAGTGATCCCGCTTTTGCAGACTTTGAATCAACGCCGACAACGACTCTTGCGAATCCGAAACGTTATGCAAGGCTTTCAGTTTCTCAAAAGCCTGCCGCAGATCGGCCGACCCGATAGGTTTCAACAAATAATCAATACTGTTGACCTTAAATGCCTTTAGGGCATACTCGTCGTATGCTGTCGTAAAAATGATGGGACACTTTATCTGTGTATGCTTAAAAATTTCAAATGCCGACCCATCAGCTAAATGAATGTCCATAAATACGACGTCCGGTGCCGGGTGGGACTCAAACCATGCCACACTGTCGGTAACACTGTCGAGTACGGCAATGACCTCGGTTTGGGGAGCCACTTCCCTTAAAAGAGCCTCCAAATTACGCACAGCGGCTTTTTCGTCTTCAATGATTAGCGCATTCATGATCGTTATCTGGTTGGTGTAACGGGAGTCGAACACAAAACATACCGTTTTCGGCCGATATCTGAATCTCCTTCTGCCACAACAAACGGTAACGTTTGGCCAGATTGTCAAGCCCTATACCGGGTCCGGCCGATGCCTGCCTCTTTGCCTGTATATGGTTGCTGACAACCAATGTCGCCCCTTCTGTACGGATCGAGATGGTTAACGGATTGCGGTTACTGATTTCGTTGTGCTTGATGGCATTCTCTATAAGCAGCTGCACGGACATCGGTGGCAATTGCAATCCGACCATACGTTCGTCTATATCGATCTTAAAAATCAGATTCTCCTCATAACGCATCTTCATCAGGAAAATGTAGGCCTCGGCAGATTTCATCTCTTCGGCAAGCGTAACACACTGCAAATCGTTGTCCCGCAACGTATAGCGCAGCACACGGGACAACTCCTGCGTATAATCGAGCGCTTTGGACGGGGATTCTCGGATCAACGACTGAAGGGTATTGAGCGAGTTGAAAAGCATGTGGGGATTCAGCTGACTCTTCAGCGATTCATATTGATGGCGCAGACTCTCGGTGCGCAACTCCTCGTTCTCCACAACAATACGCTGCTGTTTGCGTATCAGATGAATGATATAATTGCTTCCGGTTACGATACAGGCGATGATCAGATCCCGCAACGGATGCAGATAGTGATGCACCATGGCATCGATAGCCGGAATATCGAAGTGATGGTGGAGTCCGACGAAAAGCTGTCCGAACAGGCTACTGGCGACCCATGTCAGCAAGAACGACAGCACCATCTTGGACTTTGTCATCCGGATCAATGGTGTATTGAAGCGGAAGATCCGCGTATTGATCCAAAACAGCAGAAGCAGCGAGATGAAGGTAAACAGAATCTCGTTCAACACATCCTGAGGCTTCATTTCAGGGAATAGCTCCTGCCGTTCGAAACTGTCCGAGAGAGATAGCACCTCCGGAAAATGGATCAGCACCGCCACCACGGCTGAAATAATCAGTATGGAGAGCGAATATTTATCCTTGAATAAAGAAGATGCTTTCATGCCACAAAAATACACTATTCCCGGTACACTTGCGCTGTTGCATACATTCCGGGGCGGAACTGCGGATTCTGCTCCTGTATGCGCACGTAGACCTCGATCGAACGGTTTTCGGGATTAACCTGCTGACCGATCATCGCAATAGTTCCATGAAAGGTCTGCCGGTCCATACCGTTGACCCGGAACTCGACGCGATCCCCCGTTTTCAAATGGATCAAGTCCTTCTCATACGCCATCAGGCAGAGCATCATATCGCTTTTGTTCACAATTTCGCAAAGCGGCTCTCCGGCACTGAAATGCTTTCCGACGTTCATCTTCACCTCGGCAACGTAACCGCTGATCGGAGCCTTGATTTCCAGATAGGGCTCGATGCCGTTTTTCAGCAGGTTTGTCGTATCGATTCCGAACAGGGCCAATTGGGCTGCCGCCGCATCCATCCGGCTCCGCATCGAAAGATACTCTGCCTTACTTTGCTGAAAACGTTTCTGTGAGGCGGCCTCCTCTCGCGAAAGCGCTTGCTGACGCAAAAATTCGCTGTACAAAAATTCATGCTGGGCATGACTGTCCAAATAGGTCTGCTGCAGGGCTATAAACTCGGGGTTTTCAAGCGTCGCCAATACAGCCCCCTGTTTCACATACGCGCCGGGCAACAACGATGTACTGCGAATCACCCCCTCCATCGTCAGCGACACGGTAGCATGGTTTTGGGGAGTCGTTACCAGTGTCCCATTGAACGAAGTCCGATTCGGCACGGCAGTGGCTCCCGATGTAGCATTGACTTCGGGAAATGAATCCGCGGCCTCGGCAACGGATGAGTTCTCAATCGTATCCGTAGATTCGACTGCAGCCGCCGGAACTTCCGACGGACTCGAACTCGAACATGCATACATTAAAACGGCTAAAGAAATCAGTATCTTTTTCATAACAGAACATATTTATCGATATAATTCATATTCAAGTGCGGCAATGTTATATTGGTTCAAGGTTTCGATATACCCCCGACGGATTTCGAGCGCCGTATTCAGGCTCATGATATACTCGGCAATGCTCGTCTCGCTGTTTGCAAGCTGGAGCTTGGCAGCACGCATCAGCACTTCGGCCTCCGGAAGCGCTGAACCGACGTAGTAATTCAGCCGATCACCGTATTGGCGAAGATTGGCCTCCAACTCGGTCAGCCGGTTATTCATTGTCCGAAGGTTGATCTCCGCTTCATTACGTGCGATGTCGGTATCCATCTTGGCCTGACGGATCCGGCTGCGCTGCGTATTGAAGAATACCGGGAAGGACGTACCGATCACATAGGCATTCAACCCCTTGTCGGGCAGAATGTTCTGCCGTTGATAACCCAACGAGAACTCCGGGAAGAACCGGCTCTTTTCCACCTTTGTACGAGCCTCGGCCTCCTTGACCTGTGACTCGAAATAGCGACGTTGAACCTCTGCCGAGACTTCCGGAGCCAAGGCAAATTGAGTCAGCGCACCGTCTACCGGAACAAGAGGTGCGTCCGCATAACAGGCCCACTGCAAACGAGCCGCTGCAATCTTGTGCTCTTCTTGAGCCTGAGACAGCTTGTTGCGCATCTCATTGGCCATCGTAACCGTCATGCTACGCTCGAGCTGTGTGATATCTCCCTGCTCGTAACGCAACTCACTCGTTCGGGACAATTCCGACGCCAGTGCATTCTGATCGGCATAGAGTCTGCAAAGCTCCTGTGTATAGAGATAGTACGACCATGCACGTTTGACCTCGGCAACTATTTCCCGCCGTACAAGCTCCTTATACAGCGTTCCCGTCTCGGTCTGCCGGCGGATCAGCGCATTCTTGTAGAACGGTGTCATCAACGAACCGACCGACTGGGTAATGCTGAGCTCCCGGTCATTACGCTCCGTTCCATTGAGTTGTCCGAACGAATAGTCCACCGTCATGGGGGTCAACTCCCACGACTCTCCACGCATGGTCTTTGTCCGCTCGATCGAGGTTTCGGCAGATTTGAGCCGAGGATGGTTGTCGAGCGACAGGGAGATAGCCTCGTCAAGCGTCACACGCTGTTGTGCTTGTCCGTTAATAGGCAACAGCAACAAGGCAGGCAAAAGCAAAACGGGGAAAAATCTCCGGATCAGGGGATGACGCCGAATCAAAGCGGCCGTTCCCACCAACTTATAGAACACCGGCACCACAAATAGCGTCAGCAGCGTCGAAACGATCAGTCCACCGATTACGACCGTTGCCAATGGACGCTGAACCTCGGCTCCGGCCGTAGTGGCGATCGCCATCGGGACAAAACCCAACGAAGCAACCAGTCCGGTAAGGAATACGGGACGAAGCAGATGTTGTGTACCGCGCGCGATGACACGACGGGTCGAGAGGCGGTACGTTGCCTTATCCCTCAAGTCATTGAAATGATTGATCATAAGAATACCATTAAGAACTGCCACACCAAAGAGTGCGATAAACCCTACCCCCGCCGAGATACTGAACGGCAGTCCGCGCAACCACAGGGCCAGAATTCCACCGATAATGGATAGCGGTACCGTAGAAAAGACCACCAGCGTATAGGTCACGCTCTTGTAAGCGAAGAAAAGCAACAGCAAAATCAACAGCAGGGCCACGGGAATCACAACAAGCAGGGTCCGGATCGCATTCTGCAGGTTCTCGAACTGTCCGCCATATTCGAAATAGTAGCCCGGTTTGAGTGAAACGTTTTGCTCGAGCGTTTGACGAATATTTGCCACGACCTGCTGAATATCTGCATCCCGCACATTCACACCGATCACCACTCGACGTTTCGTAGCATCCCGGTTGATCTGCAGCGGACCGTTCACCAGATCGATCGTCGCCACCTCTCCTACGGGAATCTGAACGCCATCGACCGTCCGGATAAACAGTCGGTTGAGATCCAAATCAGCCACCTTCTTTTGATCAAGACGTACGACCAGATCGAAACGACGTTCGTTCTCGAAGACCGTCCCCGCAGCTTCTCCGGCATAGGCCGACCGGATAATGCTGTTCAACTCCTCGATATTGATGCCGTAACGGGCAATCTTCGAACGGTCGTAGTTCACCACAAGCTGCGGCAGCTCCATCGCCTGCTCGACCAACACATCCGATGCTCCGGGTACCTGTTCGACATACTTCGCAGCCTCCTTGGCCTTGGCATAGAGTTCCGCCATATCCTCTCCGTAGAGTTTGATGGCAATATCCGCTTTGGCTCCGGTCATCAATTCATTGAAACGAAGCTGGATCGGTTGACTGAAATTAAATTCCGCTCCGGAAATCGTGTCGAGTGCAGCTTTCATTTTCTCGACCAGTTCAGCACGCGACGAAGCACTCGTCCACTCTTTAAACGGCTTCATAACGATCATGACATCGGCATCCTCAACGGCCATAGGGTCCGTCGGCACCTCGGCCGTACCGATCTTTGCCACGACGTGCTTGATCTCCGGGAAGTTATCCATCAGTATCTTTTCGGCCCGTTCCGAAATGGCAATACTCTGCGTCAGAGAGCTACCGGCCGGGAGGGTCATCTGCATGGCGAAATCCCCTTCATCGAGCGTAGGGATGAACTCGGCTCCCAAACGCGTAAACAGCATCAAACTTCCCACAAAAGCAGCCACAGCCACACACACGGTCGCCCAACTGAACCGCAGACAAACCGCCAAACACCTCTGATAAATCCGGTTCAACCACTTGAAGAAACGGTCTGCAAAGGTCGGTTTGGCATTTATGCGGTGCTTAAGGAACAAGGAGGACATCATCGGCACATAGGTCAACGACAACAGGAGGGCTCCTATAATACAGAACACCAGCGTTTTTGCCATCGGTGTAAAGTATTTACCCTCGATACCTGTCAACGTTAGAATCGGGAAGAAGACGATCAGAATGATGATGACGGCAAAAGTAGCCGAACGCACCACCTTGCTTGCTCCTGCGATAACCTGTTCATCCATTTCCCTATGCGACAACCGCTTGCCCAGATTAGGACCGCTATACAGATGGGCAAGGATTCCCTCCAAAATGACGATCGAACCGTCGACCACGATACCGAAGTCGATAGCCCCGAGGCTCATCAGGTTGGCGGATACTCCGAATATACGCATGAGGATGAAAGCAAAGAGCATGGCAAGCGGAATGACCGAAGCCACAATCACACCGGCCCGGACATTTCCGAGGAAAATAATCAGCACGAGGAACACGATGATCGCACCCTCGATCAGGTTACGAATAACGGTCGAGATGTTGCGGCTTACGAGCTCCGAACGGTTCAGGTAAGGACTGATGGAGACTCCCTCGGGCAACATCTTCTGGATCTTCTCCACGCGGGCCTCCAACTCCTTGGTCACCACATTGGCATTGGCCCCCTTAAGCATCATGGCGATTCCACCCACACACTCTCCCTTACCGTCGCGTGTCATCGCACCAAACCGTTTTGCCGATCCGAACTTCACCGTCCCCACATCGCTGACCCGAATCGGAATACCGCCCCGATTGGTCACAACGATATTCTCAATGTCCTGCAGAGACGAAATCATACCCTCGGACCGAATGTAATAGGCTCGATTTACCTTCTCGATGTAACTGCCACCCGTATTTTGGTTGTTTCGGCTCAAGGCCTCGAATACATCACCGATCGTGATATTAAGCGAATAGAGCGCATCGGGATCGACTGCCACCTCATACTGCTTGAGATAGCCGCCGAAGCTGTTGATTTCGACAATGCCGGGGATTCCTGACAACTGACGCTTGACGATCCAATCCTGTATGGTCCGCAACTCCATCGCATCGTACCGATCCTCATAGCCCGGAGCTACATCAAGCGTATATTGATATATCTCCCCCAATCCGGTCGTGATTGGCATCATCTCCGGTGTTCCCAACTCCGGAGGAATCTCCCCCGCCACGGTTTGTATCTGCTCGTTGATCAGTTGTCGCGCATCGAGAATGGGAACACTCTCCTTGAAAACAACGGTGACAACCGACAGTCCGAAACGCGATACAGAACGGATTTCATCTACATTCATAATATTGCTCATCGCCACTTCGATGGGAAACGTAATGAGCTGTTCGACCTCCTGCGGAGCCAACGTAGGAGAGACGGTGACTATCTGCACTTGGTTGTTGGTGATATCCGGCACAGCGTCGACCGGAAGCGTGAGCATCGAATAGATACCACCGGCAAGCAGAAAAAGCGTGGTCAATCCGATGAAGAGTTTTTTCGTGACCGCAAAGCGGACTATAGCCTGAAACATGATACCAAATGATTAATGATTTGGGCAAATGTAGACTACTGACGAACCACATGATGTAAAGAAAATACCGAAATGTCTCTTTTGAATGATGAACAAACCAAATGGCAGCATGAAATATACGCCATTTCGCCCCAGCCCACAAAACCAGCCGTAGACTGATTCACTGTTTTATATGGGTTTATATAGGAAATTCTATTTACCCAAACCGGCAAAAAACACACCCATCCGTAGCACTGTTTATGCTCTTTCTTTATTTTTGTAACAAGTTATCCATATCTATCGGGACCTACCATGAAGAAAATCACATACTATCTGACCCTGCTTTTTTGGGGCTTAGCCTCGGTTGCCGAAGCCCAATATCACGATGTCACAGTATTCGAAGCCAAAGGAGACGTCAAAATGATTATACATGAGATCCAGCAGTCAACACAACGTATCCTACGCAACTATGCATTTTTGGCCTCCGGAGAGTTGGCCGCAACCGAGCGAGGCGATATCATCAGTATCGAACGCGACGAACAAGGTCGACTAATAAAATATGTCTATACGAAACGTGGACACTATCAGCAACATGAATATGATGATCAAGGCCGCGTAAGCCGCACCTCTTTTGCAGCAGGCAGCGAAACATACGATTACAACGAAAAAGGATTGATCGTCAAAATGACACAAAACTACCTCTCCTCAGTCTCCATAACTAATTATCAATATCTTGCTTTTGACGATCACGGCAACTGGACCGAACGCATCAGCGAAAGCGACGGAGAAGTGGCAAGAGAAATCCGTACCATTACCTATTGGCCCAAAACGACAACAGGATCGAATGAGTCTTTACTAACACGTCATCAAGGCGATCAGATCGTATTAGATGACCGAATCTCCTCCGAAGAGGACGATCGTTACATCGATGAGAGCTACCGGGGTCTGTTGGAATATACCCTTCGCGGACATCAGAACAACTATAAAGTAATTTTGGGCCACACGAGATTATCCTCCATGAATCAACTTCCCGATGTGGGTTACAGCGATATCAAAAGCCATGGCGATACGGTAACCATGCTGAAAATCGGCAATATAGAGGATGCCGTCTCATTCCACTCCGCGCCCTCCGACGGCAATGACATGCTGTTATTTATCGACTATGCCCCACAGGTTATTCCCGAATCATGGAAAGCCCTTTTTGATATTGACGGAAGCCTGTACAACGATCCGTCCCGCAAACAAAAATTAGAAACGATAGGCTTTAAATTGCTGTCCGAGGCCGAACAGAACCTATTTTCTTACAGTAAAGAGAGCTATTACGTGGGTGAAAGCGAAACCGATCAGCTGATTCGGCTCGACCTGCTTATCGACAACGAAGAGTTGGTTGCAATCCGCATCTCATTAGTCGCAGACGAGACCGGACGATTGCCCCTGCTCCGCAATCCATCGGCAGCCGATACAGAACACTCTGCCGCCTCACAAAGTACATCGACCACCTCATCCAAAGGAGGCTTCTTGCAAGCCTTTGAGAACTTGGCCCGCACAAATGCGAAACGAGAAGCTCAAGTGAAACAGATACGAGAGCTATCCCTACAACGGCGTAGTGAAACACATTAAAAATGGCATGTAAATGGCACTCTTTTAACCGAAACTTTAACGAACTCACGTATATAATAACTGGATTGAATGGCTAAAGAAGAACTTCCGACAAGCTACGAGGATACGGGGTGCGATGCCTAATGAGGAATCGATCATCCTGCTAATGGGAAAGACAACCATAGACAAGATGTCTTACTTAAAACAGACCCCCAAAATAGATCTCGACAAAGTTCTGTCCGCAGACAAATAAAAATGCTTATCGGCCGATAAGATTACGTATAAATTGATATATTTATAAATTTAAGCCTTTTGAAGGCTTGCTCCAGACATCCTGAATGAAACACTACCAATTTATATATGTTAAATATATAGCACAGACTTAGAAACATTTTAATTTTATCCAATACATTTATTAAGCACAATTTAAACGAATGCAATCTTTACCACAACTTCAGCAGTTTGGATAATACCCAAAACATAGACAAGCATTTATTAGGTCTGGTTACGATTCCCATTATCCATCCGAATTTCTCCTTAATCCAATTAGCCAATTCTCCTCTGTAGCCTCTCAGCTAGGATCTTCACTAAACGTGGGAACTGATAGGAAAGTTTTCCCATGGCTTGGGGAGCACCTTTGCAGTCATGCAAGTTGGCTTTATAGATTGCGACAGCTAACGAAAGTCAAAGCGCATTGACAATAATGTACTCTTTCTTCCTTCGATTTTCTTGTCACCGCCTATACCACAATAGAAATCAACATGATGTATAGTCCTTACACTTCCGGCATCAATGATACCAAGGCTGGGCTCAGCCTGTTCTCGAATAAAGAAACACAAGATACCCTTCGCCTTCTCAAACACGCCCTCGAGTTTTCATTTGCTGAAATAGTAATAACCGATTTGCCATGAAGCGAAATCAGAGGAAAGCATACACCACTTGGCAGCCGACATTGTTGATATAAAGAAATAGCATTCATTATCTCTCTGTGAGAATGCTTACGCTTACCTACTTGCGGTTCTAAAATCTTTTTTATAACTTGCCATTGTTTTGTAGTCAGGTCGGTTGGATGTTTTGTTATAACTTTATCATTCGGCACCTTTAAAGATATAACAACTACCCAATTTGTCTGATAGTTTTTACATCAAAGGGGCGATGTATTTTATTAAGTCGATTCAAAAAAATAGCTATTTAAAGACCCAACCAAAAAACTCATCACATTAAACTTTTAACGATTAACTCAAAAGCATATTTCAAAGAATATGAAGATTATTTTTTCTGACAATTCTATAGGAGGGTTATTGAATTTTCGGGGAGGGCTGATTGAACGTTTTATATCTATTGGATATGATGTCGTTTTAGTGGCTCCTGGTGATAAAATGTATAATATGGACCAGATACCTAAAAATGTCAAATATATTCCAATTCAAATGGATCGTACGGGCGTATCTCTTTATGGTGATTTATTGTACTCAATACAATTATGGAAAATATATTCATCTGAACGACCAGATTATGTTTTTCATTATACGATTAAGCCCAATATATATGGAAGTATTATATGTCGTATATTACGCATACGATCTTGGTCCATTATTACAGGATTAGGTTATGTGTTTTTTAATAATGGCATTTCAAATAAACTAGCAAGATGGATGTATCGAATTGCATTAAAATATCCAGATAAGGTTTTTGCTCTGAACGAAGATAATGCAAAAACTTTAGTGTCTAAAGGGTTTGTTTGTAACAATAAAATTGTATTGTTACAGGGGGGGGAAGGTGTCAATTTGTTCAAATTTCAACAAACAGAATGTCCGCACAACAAAAGAGTTCGATTTTTAATGATATCAAGATTATTATATGAGAAAGGATACAATGAATATGTAACAGTGGCAAAACAATTGTACAATCAAGCTGACTTCTATATTATGGGGGCTATGGATCCAAATCCGACAGGAGTACCATTGTCTGTGATTCAACAGGATATAGAGACTGGAGATATACATTATATACAATTTTCTCAAGATGTTATGTCGTATATAAATCAAGCTGATTGCATTGTATTACCATCCTATCACGAAGGATTATCACGAGTGCTGATGGAAGCTTTGGCGATTGGACGTCCTATCATTTGTAGTGATATTCCAGGTTGTCGAGAAACTGTTATCGAGGGCAAAAATGGCTTTTTATGTAAAGCCAAATCAGTTATGTCGTTGAGATATTCTTGTGAAAAGTTTTTGTCATTATCTTATGAAGAACGGATGTTAATGGGAAGAGAAAGTCGCAAATTAGCAGAACAGGTTTTTGATGAACAAATTGTTATCAATAAATTTTGTCAGTTACTTTATAAATAATAGTCTAGTTATAAGGTTTTGTATAGAGATTAATATGTTTGTGAGAGTTTTCATATAATATCTTGCTGTCCGAAGAAATATTACCATAAAGAAAGTTGCAAGGAAGAGTCAAACTCTGGAACACTAACCACGACTTTGTCAAACTTGTTATAAACTTTACGGAAGTCACCTTTTTTGAAGAGTATCTATCCGACAGAGTTGGAGATTGTACGATGACAGAGTTCAATCTATATCGTTTTTTTGCAATAACAAGCGGCTGGTAGTCACAAACGACGATACTATTCCAAAAGTGCATCTGATATAGGGATAAAAAAAACTACAGATCTTTTAGATTTGTAAAAACAAGGTACAACAAAAACTAAAAAAGTAAACTTTATAGTTCACACAGGAACAAGTTCCAGTGAAATCGGCAATGCCAGCAGCGCATCAGCATAGCTGAAACAGGCTTCACTCTGCATTTGGCATGCACATTTCCGAGAGAACATGCAAGCATACGGAAAAGAACCGGTCCACATAACCTAATGGAGATGACAGCCTTATGATATCAGAGCGCAGGAAATATCTACAGGGAAAGAACTGAGAATAAGTGTAACGGCTATCATTCTGGCATGACTTACGGCCACAGACGGACACTGACCTTCCACAGACCACGTGACCAATATGACAACTTCCGCGTATACTGGCGATACTTCGTGATCAGAAAGAAAAGTGCGAGCGGGCTTACAAGCACGTTACACACCAAAGATCTGACACAAGAGCAGGTCTGGGAAATGTTCAACGACATCTACGGAGAATAGCATATCAAGGATGCTTGAGTACCTGCGTCGGGATGTGATGGACCGGCTTGGACGCTCTCTGGAAAGCTATTTTCCGGTAGTGTCCATCGGCTGTATCCATATCAAGATCCACCGTTGATACAGAAATATTCTATGTTATCCTTGCTGTCAAGAAGGACAAGGCCAGAGAGCCTGCATCTACAACAAGTCTGAGGGAAGCGCCCTGAACTGAAGTGAGATACCAGATGACCTTTACAAAAAAGGAGTCGAAAGAATCTTATATCACGGACGGTCTCAAGGGCCTTGATGATATCATCAACGTTGTGCTTCCATGCATATGGCTCCAGAGATACACCACCCATTTGAATCGCAACATACTGAGCAATGCCCGCAATAGAGGCAAGGGTAATGTAGCCCAAGGACCCGAGACATATCTTCCGTACAGAAGACAGGACTATACCGTTAAACAGGCATAGGATGAGTGGCCGCAGTTTTGTTCCAAATGTGGCCGGTATTACAAGAACGTCAAGATACGCAGCGAGAACGCTTTCTACAAAGCGCATTTCACTTACCTAAGCTATAACTCCCTCAACATGATTTATACAACAAACTGGATAAAGCGGTTGCAAAAGGATTTCTGGAGGGTCACAAGGATGCATAGTGCAATGCCAAACGAGGAATCAGTCATCCTGCTAATAGGGGAAATGGCCAGGGACAAGAAGTCCACTTAAGGCAAGTCTACAGAATAGATTTTGACAGAAACCTGTTTCCGAACAAAAAAGCCCTTCGACAGAAACGACTACCGATGTGCTACCAAATAAATTAATATATTTATACTGTCTCAAAAAGTGTGTCTGATAAGTTGCAAAAAAGGTCAACCCTTGCGTGTCTGCCTTGAAGTTTGTAAAATTTAGGAGTGATCAAACCACTAAATATACAAACTATGCACTTCACGAAAGTATAAATTTCTGAGCTCTTGCGTAAGCATGCAGAGAAAGAAAATGGTCTACACGACCTAATGGAAATCATGCTTGAAAGCATGATGATAGCAGAACACAGCTATTTTCTGCATGAAAACCCTCAAAATAAAGGTAATGGCCATCGTTTTGGGCACGCCTATGGCCAAGGGAGGAAATTGAAATTCCGTATTCCTCGTGACTGTTATGGCAACTTTCATCCCCAGATTTGCTATTCTTCGTAATCAAGAGGAAGTATGTGACCGGTTGGCTGGAGTCTTGTATACTAAGGGGCTTACGCAGGAACAAGTCGGAGATGTCTTTGACCAGATTTACGGCCAGCACTATTCCAAGTCCAGCATCAGCAGGATGGTATATAGTGTTCGTCCATAGGTAAACGCGTGGCTGGAGCGCAGCCTTGAGAGTTACTACCCGGCAATGTCCGTAGACTATGTGCATATTAAGATTCACCGCAACCGTTCGGTATCCAGTGTGACGTTCTATGTCGCCTTGGCCGTTACTGAGGCAGGCTACGCGATGTGTTGGGTATCTTCAACATTCCTACAGAAAGCGCAACAGGATGGAGTGATATCTTTGACACTTTAAAAGTTAAAAGAAAGGGGCGTCCAAAAGATAGGGGGCTCATCGGCATTAAAGGTCCTGATGTCATTGCAAGGGAAAAATTCCATGGAACGCCGCTTCAGAGATGCGTAACACACCTCAAACGCAATATGTTTGCTGAGGTTAGTCATGGTGACAAGGGTGCTTTGGCTTCTGATCTGCAAGATATATTCCGTACCGACAGCGCGATTACACCATTGAGATGGCAATGGCATGGAAGAAATGACAGGATATGTGTGAGAGGTGGGTAAAAACTGCCGGGCATACAAACTCATGCAACAACGCCGACTACAAGGCTTACATGACTTACTTGAACTATGTTCCGGCAATTCAGTCCATGATATACACCACCAATTGGATCGAGCGTCTCAATCGGGACTTCAGGAGAGTGACAAGAATGCGTACAGCCATGCCTAACGGAAAATCAGTACTGACGCTCTTAGGCAGTATCGCTATAGAACACAAGGCTTTTGACCGGCTGTTTCTCAACATAACCTGCGACAAGACTCTGTTTCCTGACTAATGGAGTAGTTTTTTTAGCAGAAATGTCGTAAGCATTCTGCAAACTACAGGTATTAAACCTTTATACACAACAATAGCGACTGTCACTATAAACCTAATAGTTGCAGTCGCTATTGTTGTGTTGAAGCTATCTGTTGCATCCGACATTAGTTGTCAGATTCCGCATGTTGTTTTGTCAATACACTTTCCGGATGTTGCAGCTTCCATTTGTGTGGAAGTAGTTCCAATAGTTCCTCATGAGTTGCTTTTTTATAATAAGGCATTCGACTGATGACATCATTCAGATAATCCCTTGGATTTACATCGTGTGCCTTACAGGTTGCCAGCAGAGAGCAGACAACCGACATATTAACTGCTGCCTCATGGTTGCCGCAAAAAAGATAATTCTTCCGTCCCAGAGTTATCGGCCGGATGGCATTTTCGGCCAGATTATTATCCCAAAGCAGGCGTCCGTCCTCCATGCATCTTATCATGTTGTCCCATCGGGTATAGGCATACGTGATGGCTTTTCCGGCCTGGGAGTTGGGACTGTATTTGATGCCTTCCGTTTCCATCCACACCTTCATGGCATCCATGACAGGTCCGGCCAGTTCCCGGCGCTTTGCCTTTCGTTCATCGTACGACAAGCCGGCCTTATCGCAACAATGCTCAATCCTGTATATATGCTGTATCTGGGTCAGTCCATGTTTTGCCATCTCCTTATTCTCATCCAGAGCCTGTTCAAAATGGCAGCGAATATGCACTAGGCAATTGAGTAGCTGCACGTCGGGATTGGTCCTGAAGGCTGTCTCATAGCCTGCAAAACCGTCACATTGAAGATAACCCTTGAAGTGATATTGATTTGTCAGGGATTCGATGACCGCTCCGGCCCGAGCCCCCTCGTCATAATGGAAGATGGCCAGTCTCTCCATGACAGACCTTACCATCCACAGATACTCCGTGTCGGCCTTGTGCTACTCCCTGTTGATGACCGGAACGGTGGTCTCATCAGCCTGTACGTAATCACAGGAGAATACTGCCCGCTTGAGCTCCTCATACAGAGGCCCCAGCAGTTCCACCGTTTTCTTGGACCACCCGTCCAGTGTACTTTCCGTAAGGCCTTTCAGTCCAAGATGCCGATATTGCTGTAGCTGACGGTAGAATGGAACGTGATATTCATACTTCTGAAGCAGTATCTCGGCAAGCAGACTGGTATCTGCGATACACTTGTCGATAGGCATCAGCGGCATCGGGGCTATTTCTACTCCCTTCTGTCCTGCGGGAGGAAGCCGGGTGCTGTCCTTGAGCACATATTTTGGACGGATGATTTCCTTGACATAAAGCATCCCCGGTTTGTGCCTGACAACTTTGGTTATCTCTTCGCCTATTCTACGGTATAAGGACAGGTCCACACCGGCCGGTTCTATAACCTCGGTTTCCAGTACGGGCAGATCCTCCAGCATTTTGCGGTTCTGACGCTTCTGTTTTCTGTCTTCTGCCGATTCCTTCTCAATCTTTTCCACAGCATCATCCCGCTTTTCTTCCGCCTGTTGCCGGAGTCCGGCAAACTCTCCGGCAAAAAGATCAGGCATATTGGGGTCATATACGCGGAACTTCTCTGATTTACGCCCAAAGAACTGACGGTTCAGCCATGCGACCTGAGCCGTCAACTCCTTGATACGTTCCTGCTGTTTTTCATTCTGCTCCGCTTATTTTTTGTTGGTGGTAAACAATGAAGCTTATAGAGGCATTCAGCCCTTCTATCGTCCTGAGTAATATCTCCTTTTCTTCCATTGTCCGTACCTTTTTGCTGATGTAAATATACTAAATTATAGTGAATTACACAACAATATACGTACTTTTATTTACACCGGAAACATGTCATACATGGTATTCCTTACGCTCGGCTCTCAGCCGTCGGAGTCTCTGCTGCGGGTTTTCCTGTATGCCATCAACCATCATCACCAGGTCGCGCCACTCCATGGAATAGCTGTCTGATTCCGGATCATACTCCGGCAGCTTGAAACGACCGGCCTTCAGGCGTTTTACGTACATTACCATACCTCAGTCTTCGGCATGAAGCAGTTTCATGAGCTTACGGCTCGAACCGATAAAGATGAAGACATCACCATTCTTCACTTCACTCTTCATTTTCTCATGCACCACTCCGCATAGCGATCTGATCCCCTTGCGCATATCTGTTCTGCCCGGACACAAGTAGTAGCGCATCGTGTCATTCAGGTTAAACATGGCTACCTCGAAGACTTTGGATCAACACCTCCATCAGTATATCTTCACTGCCATTTCCGAAGTGGGCACGGAGACCATTGGGAAACAGAACGGCCACACCATACGGAACCTGTTCATCAAAGGAAGATGCTGTAACTGACCCCTTAAAACTGATAGGAGCCAGTTCATGTTTGATATCCGGCTGGCCATCTGAACATTTTTTATGCCAGTAGTGATAGGTGGAACAACTTAAACCTATCTGTTGCAGGTACGATTTCAAGGGCAAGCCGCTTTGTTGCACCAGCAATTCCAGTTCTTCAAATTCTTGATACTGTTCCCAAAAGTGTGTCTGAGATAGAGGAATAAAAAAGTCTACAGATT